>Ga0070658_10000543_pt1 | contig 32724 bp, 29 predicted proteins | sample KBSC13metaG_FD_64664 | JGI IMG/M metagenome (GOLD analysis project Ga0070658, IMG submission 64664) | Corn rhizosphere microbial communities from Kellogg Biological Station, Michigan, USA - KBS C1-3 metaG | ecosystem: Host-associated > Plants > Roots > Rhizosphere > Soil ... | reverse complement strand
CCGAAGGAGGCCGACGAACTGCTGGCCCGCCACGGCCATACCTGGAGGCGGATGTAGTCGCCATGCCGGCCACACTCGACACCTCGCTCCTCGGCGAACCGGTCGCGATCAACCAGATCAGCCGCGAGCTGAAGAAACTATGGGACACCGGGGACGGCGCGCCCACGCGCGCGTCACTGATGAATTTTGCCGTGTATTGCCGCAGCACCGAGGCGCTTGCGGCGAACACGGAACTGATCTCCGAATTCACCCGCCACCATGCCTGCCGGGCGCTGCTCATCTGCGTGGTTCGCAACGCTCCCGAGCCGCGGGCCTCGGCCTGGGTCAGCGCCCATTGCCATCTCTCCCGCGCGGGGGCCAAGCAGATTTGCTGCGAGCAAATCACTTTCTTGCTCGAGGGCGAAATCAAAGGACGGCTGACGAATATCGTCTTCAGCAACCTCGATTCCGACCTCCCTCTCTACTTCTATTGGCAGGGTGATATCTCCGAAAACCTCAATCCCCACCTCTGGTCGTGGATTGACCGGCTCATCGTCGACAGCCTCTGCTGGCAAGGATGCCGCGCGCAGTTCCAACGGTTGCGCGCGTCGTTCGCCGAGACCAAAGCCCGCCTGACTTTGCGCGACCTGAACTGGACGCGTTCCCTCTACATCCGCCAGGCGCTCTCGCAGATCTTCGATCACCCGGAAAATCTCCCGCACCTGAGCGACCTCGCCACGGTCACCATCACTTCCAAGCCGGGTAACCGGTCCACGGCGGTGCTCCTGATGGGCTGGCTCGCGAGCCAGCTCAGCTGGCAGCTCGGCGCTGTCAAACCGATCATCTTCGCCGATAGCGAAGGCCGGGGCATCACCGTCGAATTCCGCGAAGAAGAGGGGGAAGCCCTCAGCGGAATCGTGCTCGCCTGCGACCACGCCTCTTTCGCGATCCACCGCGACGCCGGTTCCTCGTTCCTGCATGCGGATCTCAACCTGCCCGATGGCCGCCACTTCCGGCATCTCTACCCCGCCGGCCCCGATTCGATTGCCGATCTGCTGGACGAAGAAATGAGCCGCGCCAGCACGGACCGCATCTACCTGCGCGCCCTCAATATCATCGAACGTCTCCTTTAAGATCAGCACCGTCGCAAGCTCCATGGACCTGACCGAATTCTTTCGCACCGAAACAGAGTTTTTCACGGTGCCCGCCGGCGAGCTGATCTTTCGCGAAGGCGCGCCCGCCGATTCGATGTACGTGCTCCTCGATGGCCGTGCGCAGGTCACTGTCGGCGAGCGTGTCGTGGAGATCGCCGAATCCGGCGCCCTGCTGGGCGAATTGGCCTTGATCGATCAAAGCACCCGCGCCGCCTCCGTCCTCGCCATCACCGATTGCAAACTGCTGCCCATCGACGAAGCCCGCTTTCACACCCTGGTGATCCGGACGCCACAATTTGCCACCCACGTCATGAAGGTGATGGCCGGGAGATTGCGGAAAGTGGACCACATGGTCGCCGACGATCCCAAAGCAGCGGCGCAGTAGGTCCGACGAGTCAGACCCGTCCGACAAGTCCGACAAGTCCGACTAGTCCGACTCCCCTCTCAAGTGCCGCAGCGCCTCGCGAATCGCCGGCAGCACCAGCGGCAGGCACTCCCCGATCGCCCGCGGATTCCCCGGCAGATTGACGATCAGCGCTTGTCCGCGAGTCCCCGCCGTCGCCCGGGATAGGATCGCCGTCGGCACCTTCGCAAACGACTGCACCCGCATGATTTCTCCAAACCCCGGCAACTCCCGCTCGAGCACGGCACGCGTGGCTTCAGGCGTGACATCACGGGACGAGGGACCGGTACCGCCAGTGGTAATGACCAGGTCGCAACCCGCCTCGTCGCACAGGCGCCGCAAGACTTCTTCGATCTGCAACCGCTCGTCGGGAATCACCACCCGCACCCACTCCACCGCCTCCTGCGCGTGTTCCCCGAAAATCCGCTCGATCTCGGGTCCGCTGCGATCCTCGTAGACGCCGGCACTGGCGCGATCGCTCAAGGTAACGCGGCCGACTTTCATTCCTTGCGCTTTCCGGTCACACGAATTCCCTCGATGACCATGGCTTTGTCCACCGCCTTGCACATGTCGTAGATCGTCAGCGCCGCCACAGTCACCGCGGTCAGCGCCTCCATCTCCACGCCCGTCTTCGCGGTCGTCGAGACACTCGTGCTGATCCGGATCGCGTCGTCCTCCACCGCAAACTCCACGTCCACGCTGTCGATGGGCAACGAGTGGCAGAGCGGAATGAGCTCATCCGTGCGCTTCGCCGCCTGGATGGCGGCAATCTTGGCCACCGTCAGCACATCGCCTTTCGGCAATGCCCGCTCGCGCAGGGCGGCGATCGTCTCCCGCTGGCAACGCACCACACCTTCCGCTTGCGCAACCCTGCGCTGGCTCGGCTTGAGCCCGACATCGACCATGCGCGCACCACCGGTCTCATCGAGATGGGAAAATGGAGATTGGGGATTCACGCCCCCACATTGCCAGCCCCGCTCAAAATCAGAAACCCGAAATATCGCCCCTCGGAGCGTGTCATGAACTTTGACCGCACCGGTTGCAAATCCGAGAACAAGAGGAGAACCGCAATCGCGGTCGAATATGCCGAAGGCATTAGATAAACCAGCCTGGGGTTGCCGAGCTTGCGAGGCTACCCTAGGTCTCCAGCGCGCAGCGCTCAACCCTGCCAAGGGTTTAACGCCGTGTGCGTACGGCTGCACCAATTATTCTGCGTGAGGGAAGGTGTATCAATCGGCGGAGTTCCTCGAGAACCCGCGCGAAAATGGCCTCCCAATCCTGAAGGGATTGAATCACACGGGCGAAAATGAGACTGCGAAAGAACTGACCGCGAATCACTCGATTGACACGAATAGGGACCTCCTCATTCGTGTCATTCGCGTGATTCGCTGGCTCAATCCTCTTTTCGTCATCTATTTCACAGCCACATGCGCGACGTGATCCGCGGCTAAAGTTCGTAGCTCGGCGTGACCACCGGGCCCGGTCTCAGGCTCGCGACCGATCACCAAATCGCCCGCGACGAAATCCGACTCAACGCCGAATGGAAAGCGAAACCCCGGATCCACGTGCACCCACAGATGGTATTGATTCGACGTGTCCACGAGGCGGCTCTCCGCGGGAAATAGTTCGACCGCCTCGTGCTCCGGACCGATCAGCTCATTTTTAATCCGCTGAAAGTCCCGCCAATTCTTATCGCTCCCCCCATCCAGACGCTTGATGTCCAGATTGATGTAGGGATGCCGGTAGTTGATCTCCACATGGTAGACGTCGTTCTCGAAGGTGTGGAGGGAGGTCATCCGCTGGACGACCTGTTCCACAAGAAGCACTTTTTCCGCCATGGACGGTGTCCGCCCTCCGCAAAACTGGCGAAAGAAATCACAGGGTTGCTGCAAGAGCGCCAGCCGCTGCTCCATGCTCGTCGCGACGCTCCGAGGAATTTTGACGAACGGCTTCATCTTGCCGCCGGGCCGTGAATGAAACGGCGGTATTTGCGCCTGGAATGCGGGGAGTCCATGGGGGGAATGCCCCGCATTTCACCACAGCACCCCTCCAAATGCGGAAAGGTTTAAGTTGTCGTGAAAATCACCACTGGCCTACGCACCTTGCTCCTGCACCCACTGCGCCGCGCGGCTGTACAGTTCGGCAGCGTTTCTCAATTGGAGCTTGTCCTTGATGCGGGCGCGATAGGTGTCGACGGTGGTCTCACCCAGGTGAATTTGCTCCGCGATTTCCCGGGTATTGAATCCCTTGCCCACAAGGTGAAAGACCTCCAGTTCCCGGTCGGTCAGCAATTCCATCCCACCGGACGACTTGCGCCCGCCCTGCCCGCTCATCTTGGCCAGCATCGTGGCGGTCATCTTTTCGCTGAGATATACTTTGCCATCCAGGACCTGGCGGATGGCCTTCAGCAGCGTCGAGGAAGCCTCGTGCTTGGTAATGTATCCCTTCGCGCCCGCACGCAAAACCCGCTCCGCGTAGAGGGCCTCCTCGTGCATGGACAGCACCAGCACCGGCACCTCCAGTCCATGGGCCTTCAAGTCCTTGATCAGTTCCAACCCGCTCGAACCGCGCAACGAAATGTCGATGATCGCGATATCGGGACGCTGCGCCTGGATCGTTTTCATCGCGCTCTGGATATTGTCCGCTTCTCCGCAAATCGTGAACGATTGGTCCTTGGCGATCATCTGGGCAAGCCACTCGCGGAACATCTGGTGGTCCTCGACGAGCATCACTTTAACGGTTTTGGGTTCAGGAATGGTAGGCATGGGGAAAAGTGAGAGTGCAGCGGACTTCTGTACCAGTGGCAGGATTACTTTCTACCATCAATTCCGCGCCAATCAAACGCGCACGGTACTGCATCGTGTGCAATCCCATGCCCTTCGAGGGCCCTGACGACGGAGAAAAACCGCGGCCGTTGTCGGCGATCGTCATCGTCATCCCGTCTTTCTCCCAGCACAGGCGCAGTCCGATCCGGCTGGCTTCGGCATGGCTCAGGGCATTATTCAAGGCTTGCTGGGCAATGCGATAAAGATGCATGGCCGTCTGGGGATCGTCGATCCCGGCCTCGCCATGGAATTCGAACGTGACGGTCACCCGGGGCGGCCGGTTCGTCCGGCCAACCAACTCCTCAAGGGCTGCCGCCAGCCCATCGGCATCCATTTGCACGGGAAAGATGCCGCGGGCCAGATCGCGCGTTTCCACGACCGCGTCCTTGAGCAGTCGCTGGATGGCCTCTGCCGTCGCGGTCTCGGGCAAGCCCTTCGCCTCCAGGTCCGCTCTCAGGCATGCCGCGGCACAATCGATGGCCGCAAGATTCTGGCAGAGGCCATCGTGCAGTTCCTGGCCGATCCGCATCTGCTCGCGTTCGCTCACCCTCACGATCTCTTGCTCCAGCCCGCGCGCCCTCGTCAGCGCCTCCATTCTTGCCCGAAATTCCTCCCCTTGTTGCTTTATGGCCGTACCGCCGAAAGCGACGAAGAGAAAATACATGACACGATTAAAAGCTGCCCACACATACGCATACGCGCTGGTGTACGGATGGGTGTCATTGTTAGCCCAGAACCAGGCGACGCCGCACGCTACCGCACAGAGCAGGGCCAGTCGGCGATCCCCAAACCACACCACGAGTAATATCGGGAACGCGTAGAAGAGGAAAAGGCTCACGTCCCAGCCACTGATCGCATCGATCACTCCGATCAGGACCACCAATGCCAATGCCTCCACGAGCACGAACACTTTGGACTGCGCTTCCAGGATCTGGACTGCCTTCAGAAACGCACGCCGGTTCCACGACGCCCGCACACCGCCGTTGGCTGCGCCTGCCGCTTTCGGATCCAACACGCGGCCGGCCCGTCCCGCGAAGAGAATTCCAATGAAACCTGACCCGCCTCCCTTTTGCTCTCCCTCCTCCCCCTTCAACCCCCATCGTCTTCGGGTCCGCCGTTCTTCGAACAGCGAACTAACCGGATCCCACTCGACGTGGGTGGCCACTACGCAACCTGGGGCACGGGGTGGTGTTCCGCGGGGGAGGCGACGTTATTCGCCATGACGTAGCGCTCGTAAACCACCGGGCGCGAAAGGACACATCGCTCCGCAAACCCGAATGGGAACCGGTAGTCCGGACTCACGTGGACCCATAGGTGATACTGGTTCGCCGTATCCACGAGCCGGCTCTCGGCGGGAAAAAGTTCCACCGCTTCGTGCTCGGGGCCGACAATCTCATTCTTGATCTGCTGAAGTTCGCGCCAGTTCTTGCAGTCCCCATGGTCCCGTCGCCGCACATCCAATTGGACGAATGGAGGATGAAAGCGAACCTCCACAATATAAGTATCGTTCTCGTACATCTGGATGGAAGTCATGCGCTGCACGGCCTGCTCGATCCATAATGCCTTCTCCGGCTCCGAGGGAATGCGTCCGCCGAAAAAGCGGCAAAAGAATTCCGATGATTGTTGCATGAGGGCCAGGCGATGCTCCATGCAGGTAGCCACGCTGCGCTCGACCTTGACGAAAGGAGTCATGACTGGACCTCCTTGTTGACCGCGGATGCCGATTGTATCGGCTTGGAAACTTGGTTCGGGAGAACAAACATTGATTTCATAAGCGATTCGGAACGACGCCATTGAAACCTACTCCCTCGAATCCAACAAAAGTCTTGGGGTGTGGTGATATTTGCGACATCCGCGGGGAACAGCGTTACACGCCGAGGACGCCAGGGCGGCACCACGTAACCCGGAAAATCCCGCCCGCCGCCGCAACCCACCTCGTAACACGCACAATCGTGCCCGCCACCGCGCCCACTTCGTAACGCGGACAATCCTGCCCGCCGCCTACCTACCCAAAGCGTGTTCTGAACTTTTGCGGCTCGTGCGAGCCCTTACGCCGAAGGCGTTCCATAACTCAGCCCAGGGTTGCCGAGCTTGCGAGGCTACCCTGGGTCTTCCAGCGCGCAGCGCTCAACCCTGCATGGGTTTCACGCCGTGTGCGCATGACTGCGCCAGTGATTCCTCGCCAAGGCAAGTGGTCCAATCGGCGAGTTTCTCCGGAACCCGCGTGATAATCTCCTTCCTATCCTGAAAGGATTGAATCGCTCCGGTAGTGTGGGATTTGGGCCTCACGGATTCCATGAAACCCTTGCAGGGTTGGGAGACGTATTCACCCGGGCGCCCACGGTACTCTTTCGATTGGGACATCGGACCACCGGCGAAAACGTCTGACGAGGCCGTCCGCACACGGCGTGAAACCCTTGCAGGGTTGAGCACTGCGCGCTGGGTACCCAGGGTAGCCTCGCAAGCTCGGCAACCCTGGGCTGACTTATTGAACGCCTTCGGCGTAATCACTTGCGTAGGCCTCAAAAAGTTCACAACCCGCTCCACTGGTCCCGGCCACCTACAACTGCGCATTCAACAACAGCGCCCGAAAACTCGCCCCGCTCGGAATCGCCCCGGTGCCTGGAGGAATCGGGATCAACGCATTCGCCGAAACTAGTCCGCGCAAATCGCCGGAGCTCTGCCACGACAGCGGATGCGCCCGCCACACACCCTCGACGGCCGTCACATGCGCCGGCCACCACATCTCGCGCGGATCCGGCTTCATGGGCAAATCGGCGTCCAACTCGACCGGCGCCAGCGGCCACGACTGGGGACCGCCTTCGAGGCATTCCAGCGCAAGGCGAATCGCGGCGTGAAAGGTCACGAAATGTGATACCGGATTCCCCGGAATCACGAATGCGACCTGTCTCCCGCGCGTCGCGAAAACCAGCGGCTTTCCCGGCCGGAGATTGATCTGCCGGAAATGAATCGCAAAGCCGATTTCCTCCAGCGCACGTGTTCCGAAATCGTAATCCCCGACACTGGCGCCTCCGGAGACGAGGAGCATGTCCCAAGATTCCGCGGGTTGCTCCGCTAGCACCGCGACCAACGCCGCGAGGTCGTCTCCACAATGCCCTTGTTTCGCCAACTGCGCACCGGCTTCCGCCAGCAACGCCCTCACGAGAATCGAATTGGAATCACGGATCTGGCCCGGCCCTGGCTGCGTCGAGGGATCGACCAGTTCATTTCCCGTCACGAAGTGGACCACGCGCGGAGCCGGCGACACGTGCGGGCGGACGGCGCCAAGTTGCGCCAACAACGATAACTCCCCAGCGCGCAGCCGGCAACCGGCGGCGAGCAGCAGATCGCCACGCCGCGCATCTTCGCCACGCCGGCGAATCCACGTCTTCGCATCCCGCCGCCGCGGAATCATCCATTCCCCGTCGCGATCGACGTCTTCTTGCATCACGACCTGCGTCGCGCCTCGCGGGATCTGCGCCCCGGTGAAGATGCGGGCGCACTCCCCGGCATGCAGTTCCACCTCCGAGGCGTGGCCAGCCTGGAGTTCCGCCACGATACGGAATCGCGCCGAGTCATCCCCTGCGGCCACGGCGTATCCGTCCATCGCCGAACGATCGAATGCCGGCAAATCCTCGGGAGCCAGCACGTCCTCGCGCAGCACGCGCCCGTGCGCCTCGGCGAGTGGCATGACGATGGGTTCGAGTGGGGAGACAGCGCGGCTAATCATCGCTCGCGCGTCGGTCAGGGAGATCAAGGGCATGCGATTTTGTAGCGGGGAAAGCGATTCCCGGCTACATCGCAACCATGCAAGTCAATCTTCTTGCTTTTGCCCAGGCCCGGGACCAACTCGGTTGGTCCGAGCGGACCGTCGTATGCACCCCGGAAGACACGCCGCGCTCGATCCTCGCCCGGGTCGCTCCCGATCTGCGCGTGAAGCTCATGCGCGTGGCGGTCGACCAGGAATATCAATCATGGGATCACCCCATCGGTGAGGCCTCGGAGATCGCTCTCATCCCGCCCGTGAGCGGAGGCTAGGCGATGGAAACTCACATCACCTTCACGACCGCGCCCATCGCGATTCCTGCGCTCGCGCTGCCTTCCCGCGAAATCGGCGCGTGCGTCGAATTTCAGGGCATCGTCCGCGAGACGGAGCAGGATCGGCAACTGGCCGGCCTGCAATACGAGGCCTACGAACCAATGGCCCGCCGGCACCTCTCGCGGATCTTCGACGAACTCGCCGCGCTCCATCCCTGCGCCGTGGTCATCTTCATTCACCGCTTGGGATGGGTGCCCGTCGGTGAAGCCTCCCTGTTTGTCCGCGTGATCTCCGCGCATCGCGGGGAAGCATTGCAATTCGTGGCCGAAGCCATCGATCGGATGAAAGCCGACGTCCCGATCTGGAAGCGCGCTTAGCTCCCCAGCCGCTCCGACACGGAAACGCAAAGCCCCACAAACGTCTCCTCCGCCAGGCTCAATCTGCGCCCGCGCCAGTGCAGCACTCCCCAGCGACGCCGCAATTTGCGTCGTCCCAGTGGTAGCGCCACCAGCGAACGGTCCTTCAGTTCCTTCTGCGCGGTCCAGGGCGCGAGGATGCTCACCCCGAGCCCGAGCTTCACCAGTTCCTTGATCGCCTCCATGTTGCCGAGATCGAGCATGCTGTTCAGGACAATCTGCTCCTGCCGGAAATACTCCTCCACCATCCGAAACGTGTAACTGGTCTTGCCGTAGAGGATGTAATGCTGCTTCGGAATATCCTCCCGCGGGACCCGCTCGTCCTTCGCCCACGCATGCAACGGGCTCACGATGAATTGCAGTTCATCCGTGAAAAGCGGGCGAAATTCCAGCCACTCCTCGCGGCGCGGCTCCAGGTTCACCGCGAGGTCGATCCGATGCTCGCGCAAGGCATCGATCATCTCCGGTGTATCCCCCGGCTCGATCGAGATCGCGCATTGCGGAAAGCTTTCCTTGAACTCCCGCAAGACCCCCGGCAGCACGTGCTGGCAGGCCGTGGTGCTGGCGCCGATCCGCAGCCGGCTGCTGCCCCATTTTCCCAGCCGGCCCAGTTCCGAACGCGCCGATTCCATCTCCGCGAGAATCTTTTGCGCGTGCACCAGCAGTTGTTCCCCGGCCTGCGTGAGCGCCACCGATTTGCCCAGTCTGTCCAAAAGGCGACAACCCACTTCCTGTTCCAGGGCCTTCATGGCGTGGCTGATCGCGGATTGAGAGAGGTGCACCAGCCGGGCCGTCTCGGTGAAACTCCCGGTGCGGGCGAGGATCGAAAAGGCGCGTAACTGCCTGCTATCAAGCGGTTGTGTCATGCATGAATCAAATTCATCGTTCTGATCAGAAAGTCTCGCGCCATTGATCGAATAGCAAGCGCAACGATGGCATGGACAAAGCTAATTGGGGCGTCTGTCTACTTTTTCCAACCTCGATGCGCAAAAAAATCACCAACCCTCGCCGAACCATCCGCCTGGGCTTCGTGGCGCTTTCGGATTGCGCTCCGGTGGTCATGGCCCACGAACTTGGCCTTTTCGCCAAATATGGGGTGGACGTCGAGCTCCGGCGGGAAGTCGGTTGGGCGACCATTCGCGACAAGATCGTTTACGGGGAACTGGAAGCCGCCCACGCCCCAGCGGGCCTCGTCGTGGCCGCTAGTTGCGGCCTCGGGTCGATACAGCGGGAATGCGTCACCGGCCTGGTCATCAGCCTGAACGGAAATGCCATCACGCTCTCGCAAAACCTGTGGAAACAAGGGGTGCGGGATGGAAAGACTTTGCGCGCGCAAATCACTCGCGCCGACCACCTTTACACCTTCGCGGTCGTGCATCCCTATTCGGCGCACAGCATCCTTCTGCGCAACTGGCTGCGCCAGCATCGCATCGAGCCGGATCGCGATGTGCAAATCGTCGTCGTTCCGCCCGCGCAGGTCTTCGCCAATCTCAAGGCCGGGCACCTCGACGGCTACTGCGTGGGCGAACCGTGGAACTCGCTCGCGGTCCTCTCCAAATTGGGCTGGTGCGTCTCGACCAGCGAGGAACTCTCCGCCCGTCACCCGGAGAAAGTGCTCATGGTCCGCAAGGATTTTGCCGAGACCGCCGAGCACGAACACCTCGCCATCATCGCCGCGCTCCTCGAGGCCTGTCAATTCTGCCAGCGCGCGGAGAACCGCGAACGCCTGCTCGAAATGCTCGCCCAACCCCACTACGTCGGCGCGCCGATCCAGGCCCTGCGCATGAGTATGGCCGGCACCTTCGACTACGGCAACGGCCGCATCGAAAAGCATTCCGCCTTTCACATCTTCGCCGGGGAAGACGCCAATGTGCCGAGCCTCGAAAAGGCCGACTGGGTCGTCCGCAACCTGATTGCTTCCGGGATCGTCAAAGATCCCGCGCTCATCCCGGTGGAGCGCGCTCCAGAATGGTTTCGCGCCGACATTTTCGCGCGGGCTTCCCAACTCGTTCTAAATCCAACCGCATGACCGGTTCGCGACGGACGACCCCCACGGCCCAACAGCACTCACCCTTCTCCCGGGAGTACCGAGTTCCAACTCGGTCCACTTTGACCTGCATGCTCGCGGGTCCAACCAAAGCAGCAATTCGGCCCGAGGGAGCATCTTCGCGCTTTCAGAAAACCAAAGTGATCCGATCCAAAACCAACGCGGTACAAAAAAGAGGAGGACTGTTTGCGGCAGTCCTCCTTGCCGGCAGTATTATGCCCTCCTTTGCAGGAGAGACAGTTCAGAAATCCACCAGCACGCCACAAATAAACGAGGGCGCAGGCGAAAGCAACCCTCTGAGTTTCTGCAATGGGCTCTTTACCTTCGATGCGCAGGAGCGCCTTCGCTGGGAAATCCGCGAAAATAACTACGACTTCAACGATGCGGTCAAGGCGCTAACCGACGACAATTGGTTCCTTCAGCGCTTCCGCATCGGCCTGCTGATCAAGCCTACTTCGTGGCTGAAGATCTATGCCCAGGGACAGGACTCGCGGGAGATCGATTCCGACCGGCCCGATTTTCCCGGAGTCATGGGAGCCGAAGGCGACGACGCTTTCGACCTTCGCCAGGGCTACATCGAGATCGGGAACACCAAGGAATTCCCGCTCACGCTCAAAGTGGGCCGGCAAATCCTGAGCTACGGCGATGAGCGCCTGATCGGCGCGTTCGATTGGAACAACATCGGCCGCACCTTCGACGCCGCCAAGCTCCGCTGGGAGGACAAAAAGTGGTCGCTCGACGCGTTTGCCGCCAGTGTCGTTGTGCCGACCCGCGGAAAATACAATCAATCCGATTTCGCGAATGGCACCGAAACGGATCGCGGCCAGGTCTTGAGCGGCCTCTACTTCACCACCACGGCGCTGCCCTTCCAGACGACGGACCTCTACGCGCTCCACCTCTACGAGAACCAAAACCCGAAATATCTCCCGACCGCGCTGGGGGACACGAGTTTCGCGACGTTCGGTCTGCGGGTGAAGTCGACGCCTGGTTACTTCGCTGCCGCCCCGGCGCCAGTCCCGTCCGATGGCAAATCCGCCGCGGATGGAAAATCAGCGCCGCCGCCCGCGCCGAAGAAACCCGTCGGCCTCGACTATGAGGGCGAGTTCGCCTTTCAGACCGGCAAAGTCCGCGGCCTCGACCTGACGGCCTGGGCCGTTCACGCCGGCACCGGTTACACCTTCGACTGCCCGTGGCTGCCGCGTTTCGGGATCGCCTACAACTATGCCACCGGCGACCGCGATCCGGCGGATGGCAATATCGAGACGTTCCAAAACCTGTTTCCGACGAATCACAAATTCTACGGCCAGATGGACGTCTTCGCCTGGCAAAACATGCACGATCTGGAGGTGAGCGTGAAGGCGCAGCCGCTGAAATCCGTCAGTCTCAAGGCGGAGTATCATGCCTTCTGGCTCGCGAGCACCGATGACGTCTGGTACCGCGCCAATGGCGTGACCGCCGTTCGTCCGCTGACTGCAGCCGCCCGAAACGCGAGCAACTACGCCGGTTCCGAAGTCGATTTCACGGCGCAATGGAACGTCACCAAAAACGTCTCCTTCGAAGCTGGCTACAGCCACTTCTTCGCCGGCAGTTACCTCAAGGACACTGGGGCACACGACGACGCCGACTTCGGCTACATCCAAACCACGATCTCCTTCTAAAATCACATCCTTGGTTGGTTTGCCCACCGCGCGGCTTCGGTCGCGCGGTGGGCGAAACCATTCGAACGACAAACCATCCACCTACCTACATGAGCCAGATCCCATTCATTCCCGAAAACGCGCCGTTCTCCCCCGAACAACGCCTTTGGCTGAATGGATATCTCGCCGGCTTATTCTCCGACGCGGGCGCGAGCGCCCGCGCTCTCGCCGGGCTCACCTCCGCGCCGGCGCTCCCGGGAAAACCGCTGGCCGTCCTCTATGGAAGCCAGACGGGCACGGCGGAAGGCCTGGCCAAGAAGGTTTCCAAGGAAGCCGAGAAGCGAGGCTTCATGCCGAAGCTCGTGGACCTGGCCAAATTCGAGACGGTCGATCTCTCCAAGGAGGAGAACGTCCTCGTCATCACGAGCACCTATGGCGACGGCGAACCGCCGGACAACGCGCAGGCCTTCTGGAATTACCTCCAGGGCGAAACCGCTCCGGCGCTGCCGCACCTCCACTATTCCGTGCTCGCACTCGGCGACACGAACTACCCGGCGTTCTGCCAGTTTGGCAAAAACTGCGACGAGCGCTTCGAAAAGCTCGGCGCCAAGCGCGTCCACCCGCGGGTCGATTGCGACGTCGACTACGAAGCCCCCGCGAAGACCTGGACGGAGGGTGTGTTCACCGCCTTGATTTCTTCCCCCGGGGCCGCGCCGACCGCCTCCCCGGCGCCCGCCAGCGAAGCCTCCGCCGCGCTCACTGCGGCGGAGGCTCCGCAAGGCTTTGGGCGCAAGAACCCCTTCCCCGCCCGGCTCCTGGTCAACCGGAAACTCACCGGCGAAGGTTCCGGAAAGGAAGTGCGTCATTTCGAGATCTCGCTCGCGGGATCGGGCCTCACCTACGAGGTCGGCGACGCCTTGGGTATCATGCCGTCCAATTGCCCGGCGCTGGTCAGCGAGTTGATCGCCGCCCTCGGTTGCGATGGCGAAGAGGCGGTGGCCGCCCCGGAGGGCGCCGAGACTTCTTTGCGCGCGGCCCTCACCCAGCATTACGACATCGCGAAGCCTTCGAACGATCTCCTCAAGGCCGCGGCGGACCGCATGCCCGACGATACGCTCCAATCGCTGCTCGCTCCCGCGCGTAGCGCCGATTTAAAATCCTGGCTCTGGGGACGGGAGGTCATCGACGTGCTCCTCGCCATGAGCGCGAAGTTCACGGCCGCGGAGTTGATTCCCTTGCTCAAGAAGCTCCAGCCGCGGCTCTACTCGATCTCCTCGAGCCCCAAGGCGCATCCGGACGAGGTGCATCTCACTATCGGCGCAGTGCGCTACGATACCCATGGCCGCGCCCGCAAGGGCATCTGCTCCACCTTCCTCGCCGATCGTTGCAGCACGGAGACGCCGGTGCCGGTCTTTGTGCAGGTCTCGCACGGCTTCCGCCTTCCAGCCAACGGCGAGACTCCGGTCATCATGTGCGGCCCGGGCACAGGCATCGCTCCCTTCCGCGCCTTTCTCGAAGAACGCCTCGCCACCGGCGCTAAAGGGCGAAACTGGCTGTTCTTCGGCGACCAAAAGCGCTCCACCGATTTCCTCTACCAGGAAACGCTCGAAGGCTGGTTGGGCGACGGCCATCTCGCGCGGCTCGATCTCGCCTTCTCTCGCGACCAGGCGGAAAAGATCTACGTCCAGAATCGCATGCTCGAGAACGCCGCGGAACTGTGGTCCTGGCTCCAGGAAGGCGCGCATTTCTACGTCTGCGGCGATGCCAGCCGCATGGCTAAAGACGTGGACGCCGCACTCCATCAAATCGCCGAGACCGCCGGCGGCCTGAGCAAGGACGCCGCCGCGGAATATGTGAGCAAGCTGAAATCCGACAAACGCTACCAACGCGACGTTTACTGACCATGAGCCACGCCATCCCAATCAATGCCATCAACGGGGAAGTGCTCTCCCCGGACCAGACCAACTACCTCACGGGTTTCTTCGCCGGGATCGCGGCGCGCGGCCAGCGTTTCTCCGACGTGGAAGCGCCGCCAGCCGTCGAAAAGCAGGTTTCTCACGAAGACCTCATATTCGAGGAACGGGTGAAGAAGGAACTGCACCCGCTCGACGCCTACCCGGTCCTGCTCGAACACGCCGCCACCAACAAATCGCCGGAGAAGGAGGAGATCTTCCGCTTCAAATGGAACGGCCTCTTTTACCTTACGCCAAACAAGGAGGCGTTCATGGCGCGGCTCCGGATTCCGGGTGGATTGATTCGCACTTTCCAGCTCCGCGAACTCGCCAACGTCGCGAAGGAACTGACCACGGGCTACGTGCAGATCACCACCCGTGCCAATCTCCAGATGCGCCTCATCCAGCCCAAGGACACCCCGGATTTTCTCCGGCGCATCCAGTCGGTCGGGTTGCACACGCGCGGCGCCGGCGCGGATAACATCCGCAACCTCACCGCCAACCCGACTTCTGGGATCGACCCGGAGGAGATCATCGACGTCATGCCGTTCTGCACCGAGATGGGTCAGATCATCATTAACGATCGCTCGTTCTACGATCTGCCGCGCAAATTCAATATCGCCTACGACGGCGGTGGCTTGATCGGCACCGTCGAAGACACCAACGACATCGGCTGCAAGGCCGTGCGTGTGGGCGACGAGGTAATGTTCCGCATCGCCCTCGGCGGCGCGACCGGCCACAAGGCCTTCGCCCGCGACCTCGGCGTGCTCGTGAAGCCGGCGGAACTGAACAAGGTCGTCGCCGCCGTCGTGCGCGTTTACATTGCGAACGGCAACCGCACCGACCGCAAGAAGGCGCGCCTTAAGCACCTGTTGGAAAAGTGGACGCTCGAGCAGTACCTGGAAGAAACGGAAAAGGTGCTCGGCTACACGCTCCAGCGCGTTCCCCTCGACCCAGCGGCCATCCAATACCCGGGCCAGAAGCTCGCGCATTCCCACGTGGGCGTGTATCCACAAAAGCAGAAGGGCCTGAACTATGTCGGCGTGGCGCTCCAGGTCGGGCATCTTACCGCGAAGCAAATGATCCGCATCGCGGAGATCGCGGACCTCTATGGGTCCGGCGAAATTCGCCTGACCGTCTGGCAGAATTTCATCATCCCCAATGTGCCGGACGCCTTCGTCGAGACGGTGAAGAAAGCGCTGGTCAAGGCCGGCCTGCACTGGAAGCAGTCGCATCTCCGCAGCGGTCTCATCGCCTGCACGGGCAACTCGTATTGCAAATTCGCCCAAGCCAATACCAAAGGCCACGCCCTCGCTCTCGCGGATTACCTCGAGAAAAAAATCACGCTCGATCAACCGGTGAACATTCACCTCACCGGCTGCCCGAACTCCTGCGCTCAGCATTACATGGGCGATATCGGCCTGCTGGGCACCAAGGTGAAGATCATGGGCGAAAGTGTGGATGGTTACCATGTGTTCGTCGGCGGCGGCTTCGGGGCCACCCAGGCGGTCGGCCGCCAGGTCTTCACCGGCGTGGCTTTCGAAGACTTGAAGCTGACCCTCGAAAAAATGCTCAAGGGCTACCACCGGCATCGCACTCCCGGCGAAGGCTTCCAGTCGTTTACCGCCCGCCATGATCTCAACACCCTCCAGGCCATCTTTAGCAATGAAGAGTGAGGCCCGCCGATGAGTCTGATCGAGGACACCGAGCCGCGCACGCTGATCGATGAGCTGCTCGCGGAGCAGCAGCAACTGACCGCCGTCGAGCGCTTCTCCCGCAAGCATGAACGGGACGCCTTGCCTGCGCAGTCCCGCTACTATCGCGAGCTCATCCCGTTGTCGAAACCGATGCTGGGCGAGCAATACGCTTTCGGGGTCGATCTCGATATCTGCACAGGCTGCAAAGCGTGTGTCAGCGCGTGCCACTCGCTCAATGGCCTCGATGACGATGAGATCTGGAGGAACATCGGCCTCGTCCACGGCGGCACCGTCGAGGAACCGTATCAGCAGACGGTCACGACCGCCTGCCATCACTGCGTCGATCCGGCCTGTCTGCTCGGCTGCCCCGTGCGCGCCTATGAGAAGGATGCGGATACCGGCATCGTCCGCCATCTCGACGACCAGTGCATCGGCTGCCAGTACTGCGTGCTCAAGTGTCCCTACGACGTGCCCAAGTACTCGGAGAAGCGCGGCATCGTTCGGAAGTGCGACATGTGCCACGGGCGGCTGAGCGTCGGCGAAGCGCCCGCGTGCGTCCAGGCGTGTCCCAGCGGCGCGATCACCATCCGCATCGTGTCCAAATGGGAGGCCGTGGCCAGCTCCCCCGAAGGCAGCCACTTGCTGCCCGGCGCGTTCGACTCGAGTTACACCAAGCCAACCACGGTCTTCACGACCCGCCGCTCGATACCCGCGAATGCCCGCCCGGGCGACGAGCGCGCGCTACGCCTCGAGCATGCCCACTGGCCGCTCATTGGGATGCTGGTTCTCACCCAATTGGCGGCGGGCATCTATCTCGCCGCCGCCGGGTTGGCGATTTGGAATGCGCCGTTGTTCGAAGCTGTGAAGGCTCCCCTCGCCGTCACCGCTTTCCTCATTCTCAATCTCGGATTGGGCGTGAGTGTGCTGCACCTCGGCCGCCCCCTCGGCGCGTGGCGCGCGTTTCTCGGCCTTCGCACTTCCTGGATGAGCCGGGAGATCTTCGCCTTCAGTTTCTTCGCCGCGCCCGCCGCGGGCTTTGCCGCCGCGAGCCTGTGGGACTTTGCGACTGGATCCTTCCCCAAGTTGCACCGCTTCGAGATGTTCGGAAACCCGGCGCATCTCGCCGCCCCATTCGCCATCGCCACCGCGGCGCTCGGCCTCATCGGGGTGTTTTGCTCCGCGATGATCTATGTGGACACGCGCCGGGCGTTCTGGTCCCGGGAGCTGACCTTCACGAAATTCTTCGGCACGACCTTCCTCCTCGGCGCCGCCGGCGTGGTCGCGCTCCTGGCCTGGATCGTTGTCCCCATTCCGGCGCTCTCGTTGGTCGCGATCCTGGCGACGGTCGCCACGTTGATCCGTGCGGCCTTGTTCGGCTGGGAATTCACGGGCTTTCAGCAGGCACTCCAGGACCCCGCTCACCTCCATCATCGTCCCGCGCTCCTCGCGTGGACCTTCCAACAGCCTCTCCTCTACGCACGGATCGCCTTGTTCGCCGGTGCGATCAGTCTCGGCTTGGTGCCCATCCTGCAGGCCGGCCCCATCGCCGCCTGCTGCGCCACGCTCGCCTTCCTGCTCACTTTCGTTTCGCAGGTCATCGAGCGTTTCTCCTTTTTCACCACGGTCGTCGCCCCCCGGATGCCAGGACCATTGGTTCCTGAAACACCCACGCACGCATGAAAGCCATCACTGCCAGGGCCGCCAATCTCATCCGCGCCTGGGACGGGCCGCTCACCAAGGATCTTGTCCAGGCGCCCGGAGAGTTCGGCCTCGGCAAGGTGCCGGAGCGATTGAAGCCCGATGACACCACGACGATGGTCTGCGGCTTTTGCTCGACCGGCTGCGGGCTGAACATCCACCTCAAGGATGGCCAGGCGATCAATCTCAGCGCGGATACATTCTACCCCGTCAACCTCGGCATGGCCTGTCCTAAAGGATGGGAAGCACTGACTCCGCTCCAGGCCGACGATCGCGCCACTACTCCCCTGCTCCGCAACGAACGCGGGGTCCTCGAACCGGTCGACTGGGAGCGCGCCCTCGTGCTCTTTTGCGAACGCTTCAAGGACATTCAGCGGCGTCATGGACCCGAATCCGTCGCGTGGCTCGGCACCGGCCAGATCTGCACCGAGGAACTCGCCTTCCTCGGCTCGCTCGGAAAATTCGGCATGGGGATGATCCACGGCGATGGCAACACCCGCCAGTGCATGGCCACTGCCGTCACGGCTTACAAGCAGTCCTTCGGATTCGACGCACCGCCCTACACCTACCAGGACTTCGAGGAATCCGATGTCATCGTGCTCGTGGGGTCCAACCTTTGCATCGCCCACCCCATCATGTGGCAGCGCGTGATGCGAAACCGGAACCGCCCGGAGATCATCGTCATCGACCCGCGCAAGACGGAGACCGCGATGGCCGCCACGCAGCACTACGCGATCGCCCCGAAGAGCGACCTGACCCTGCTCTACGGCATCGCCAATATCATCATCGCCAGCGGCTGCCTCGATCGCGACTACATCCGTGCCCATACCAATGGCTTCGCGGAATTCGCCGAGTTCGTCACGCCTTACACCACGGATGCCGTTGCGGCCGCCACCGGCCTGACCGCCGAAGAGTTGTGGCGTCTCGCGCAAACGATCTCCGACGGGAAGCGCGTCTCGTTCTGGTGGACAATGGGTGTTAACCAGGGCCACGAGGCCACGCGCACCGCCCAGGCCATCATCAATCTCGCGCTCATGACCGGCAACATGGGCCGTCCCGGCACCGGCGCCAACTCGATCACCGGCCAGTGCAACGCCATGGGCTCGCGCCTTTTCAGCAACACCACGAACCTCCTCGGTGGCCACGATTTTCTCAACGCAGCGGATCGCGAAAAAGTGGCGCGCATCCTCGGTATCGAAGAATCCCGCATCCCGCGCCAGAACTCCCTCGCCTACGACCAGATCGTCCAAGGCATTGCCGATGGAAAAATCAAAGGCCTCTGGATCGTGGCGACCAATACCTCGCATTCCTGGATCAATCACAACGCCTTTAACGAGCTGACGAAGAACCTCGAGTTCCTCGTCGTGCAGGACATGTATTCCACCACGGAAACCGCGCAACGCGCGGACCTCGTCCTGCCCGCCGCCGGCTGGGGAGAAAAGGAAGGCACCTTCATCAATTCCGAGCGCCGCATCGGACTGCTCAAGCGGGTCGCGCGTGCGCCGGGTCAGGCTCTTTCCGACTTCAATATCTTCAAGCTCATCGCCCAGTACTGGGGCTGCGGCGAAATGTTCCGGGCCTGGACATCTCCCGAGTCCGCCTTCCAAATCCTCAAGCATCTCTCGCAAGGCCAGCCGTGCGACATCTCCGGGATCGCGGACTACCACATGATCGACGAATGCGGCGGCGTCCAATGGCCCTGGACCTCCAGCGAGCCGCCCCCTCAACAACGCCGCCTCTTCGAGGACGGCTGCTTCTACCACGAGGACGGCCGCGCGCGGTTCATCTTCGAGAAGCCGCGCGAAGTCCCCGAACCCACCGACACCGAGTTCCCCTTCATCCTGCTCACCGGCCGGGGAACTTCCTCGCAGTGGCACACGCAAACCCGCACCGGAAAATCTGACGTGCTCCGGCGCCTCTACCCTTCCGCCGTCTATGTGGAGATCAACCCCATCGACGCCAAACGCCTCGGCCTCGTACCTCAGAGCCAGGTCGTCGTCAGTTCCCGGCGCGGCCAGGTCGAAGCCACCGCCGTCGTCACGACCACCGTGCAGGCCGGCCAGGTCTTCATGCCCATGCATTACGCCAACGTCAACCAACTCACCTTCCCCTCCGTCGATCCGTATTCGCGCCAGCCCAACTACAAGTCCTGCGCGGTGAAAGTAGACCCAGCGTAGACTCGCACGCACGCGAGGCGCACCCAAGTAGGCGGTCTCTTTCTGGTTGAAACGCGCCATGAACTTTCGGAGCGAACGCGGTTGGCTACGCCGAATGCGTTTCATAAACCAGCCCAGCGAGGAGGCGGAAGGGAATAGGAGTGTTGGGTGGGTGGGCGAGAAGGTTGCCGAGCTTGCGAGGCTACCCTGGGTCTTCAAGCGCGTAGCGCTCAACCCTGCCAAGGGTTTCACGCCGCGTGCACGCGGCTGCATCATGGATTCAGCATCAAGGCCAGCGGTCCAATCGGAGGAGTACATCAGGAAACTGCGTGACAATCGCCTCCCAATCCTGCCAAGGGATTGACTCCGCCGATCACCCGAATAACACGAATGAAAGCCTCTTCATTCGCGTGATTCGCGGGCTCAATCCTCCCTTTTCCCCAGATCGCCCGGCGTATTCACGTTGCGAAAAAGCGCCGTATCCGCCGGCGAAACCTCCTTCGCCCTCACAAATCCACCGGCGATCGCGCGACCGACAAACCCCTGCATCGAAAGATCGTCACTCCGCAGGCAGTCCCGGACCAGAGGCAGGCAACGCCGTGGATAGACCGCGGCCAATGGCTCAAACCATCCATCGAGGCGCGGCACCGCACCCAATTCACCGGACACCCCGTGGCTCACAAGATGCGACAAGAATTCCGAAGTCATCGCCGGAAGATCGATCGCCAGAACGAGAACAAGTTCCTGCGTGGCGCGCCGAAGCGCCGCTTCGAGCCCCGACAACGGCCCACGACCCGGCGTGAGATCCGGCACGATCTCCACCCCCGCGCGGGCATAGGGACCATCCGTCCTTCCGGAAATGAAAAGTTCCGCCGGCGCCAACCGGCGCAAAGTCGCCACCTGGCGCTGCCACAAAGCCACCCCATCCACGATCACCCCCGCCTTGTCGCGCCCCATGCGCGAAGATTTCCCCCCGGCAAGCAAGACGGCACTGAAAGCGATCGTCTCCGGCAAAACGAGGGAATGAGCAGCGTGATCCGGCACAAAGCCACGATGACAGACCAATCTTGGACCAGCATCAATACATTCAATCAGGCCACCGCCTCGACCCGGACCCCAATCATAAATCATAAATCCTAAATCATAAATTCCAAGTCCCCCCGCTTTCCCATCGACGCCGCTCCCGCCTTTGGCCAAGAATCCTGCCCACTCATGAAACGTTTCCTCCTCCCCCTTCTCGCCCTCACCGCGTGCGCATCCGCGATCGATCTGCAAGGCGACTTCAAAGGCCCGCTCGGCCTCCAGCTCTACAGCCTGCGCGAGACCTTCAAGAAAGACCCCACCGCAGCGCTCGATCAGGCCAAGTCACTCGGCTTCAAGTACGCGGAACTCTACAGCGCCATCCCGGTCGACCCAGCGAAACTCAAGGGAGAGCTGTCCGCGCGGGGCATCACGCCGATCAGTGCACACTTCAGCTATGACGCGCTTAAGAAGGATCCCTCCGATGCCATCAAGGCAGCCACGACGCTGGGCTTGAAATACGCGGGAGTGGCCTGGATCACCCACAAAGATGCGGAGTTTGGCGAGCCCGAGGTGAAGCAAGCCGCCGCCGACCTCAACGCCATGGGCAAGGCGTTCAAGGCCGCTGGCATCCAGTTTTTCTACCACACCCACGGCTACGAATTCCGCCCGGTCAGCGAAGGATCGAGCGAAACCTTTTTCGACCTGCTCGTGAAGGAGACGAACCCCGAACTGGTCGCCTTCGAGATGGACGTCTTCTGGGTCTTTCAACCCGGCGCCGATCCCGTGAAGTACCTCGCCAAGTACCCGGGCCGCTGGGCGCTCATGCACCTGAAGGACATCCGCAAAGGCGCGCAGGTCGGCGGATACACCGGTCACGCGCCCTTGACCGACGACGTGCCCCTCGGCACCGGCCAGATCCCTTGGCCCGCCATCTTCAAGGAAGCCGCCAAAGCCGGCGTGAAATACTACTTCATCGAAGACGAATCACCGACCGTCAACGACGCCCTGCCGGTGAGCATCAAGTACTTGGAGACGGTAAAATAACTGGATTTTTGGTCTTCTGTTTGAGCGCGTTATGGGCTTTTGCGGAGGGTACGCCGATGGCGTTTAATAAGTCAGCCCGGGGTTGCCGAGCTTGCGAGGCTACCCTGGGTACTGGAGCGCGCAGCGCTCAACCCTGAATGGGTTTCACGCCGTGTGCGTTTGGCCCCAACGGACGATTCCGCTGTTGGTCCGATGTTCCAATCGGAAGAGTACTTGGGCACCCGAGTGAAACGCCTCCCAACCCTGCCAAGGGTTGAACCACATTCGTGCGGCCCCCAATTTCACGCCGCTGCAACCTGTGTCGAATTCGCAGCGGAACGCAAACGTTCGCCCCATCGGCGACCGGATTTCTTTCGAGCTTCCGAACCCTTCCCGCTTATCGGCTGCCCCGATTCGAAGGCAGTCCCGCCCCCGCGTCCAGCTGATCCACGGGGGGAAGCGTGCCGCCTCGCGCTGCTGGGCCATTACCAGTCGGAGCCGGCGCCACCGGCGCATCGGCCGGCGCGTCAAGCACCGGAGCCGGGCTGGTCGTCATCGGCGCCCCCCCAGGCACCCAGCCATCCCGCTTGGCCAGTTGATCCGCAAGCGCGATAGGCCACTCGGGATTGGCAAAAAACTCGGTGTTCCCCGATTCCCGGAGCCGCTGAAACGTTTCCACAAAGACGGCATTTTCCAGCGAATCCCTGATCCCCAGCGCCGGAAAACGGCGGATCGCCTCTCTCTGCGCGCTCAAAGTGATGGCCTTGAGTTCTTCCGGAGTCGGCGACGACGAAACGGGAGCGGATCCGGCGCCCACCGCAGGCGGATTCGCGCTCTCGCTCGGCAACGCGCCGCTGGACGCGGCCGCCGGTGCCGAACGCCGGCCGGTCACACCCTGCGCCACCGCCGTCGGGTCGATGATATCGACCACATTGGCCGGCAGGGAAACTTGCAAATCGCGCACCGCGAAAGTGGCCTCGCCACCCTTCACATCGACAAACGAAAAGACGTCACCCGCCTTGATGAGAAACGGCCGCTGATCGATGATCACCCGTGAATCCTTCAGCACCTTCACGCGTTTGCCGGGGCCTTCCGGCGGAGTGAGGGCAAAGGACTCGATCAGCAGGGGCGGCTGCGACTCACCGCCCGCCGAAGAGCCGCCGGTCGTCGATTTGGACCAGGAACCGGCTCCGCTCTTCAGCGCGGAAAACCCGCTCTCGATCAGCGGAACGGCCGCACCCAGCAGGCACACGATCGCCAGGGCCAGAAAACCACCGTTGCGCTGGCGAAACACATGGAGGCGGGCCAGGACGAAGAGCGCGGTAAACGTCAGCAGCGACGTGGCGAGCGAGAGTGTCGCCCCCGGCCCCGCGAAGAAGAGAGCCACGATGAGAGTGACCACCGCCAGGAAAAGCGTCGCCAGCCCCCAGAAGAGATTCCGCGGACCAAAGCCCCTCTCCCGGAGCGCCGGGATTTCGACATAGCGCGGCACCATCCGCACCTCCCGCTCTTCAGCGGGTGCAGGGTGCTGCGGATCGGCAAGTTTCGGCAGGTAAGTGCGGGACGGCGTCTCGGGGGTTTTCACGGCGCGGAAGAATGCCACAGCTTTTCCCTGTGAAAAGGGAAAGTATGACCCATTTACGTTCTTGGGCGTGATCGAAAGTGGTGTCGCCGCATGTTTTCCCCCCTCTTCATCTCCTTTACTCCAATACTCCAGGAAGGGACGCACCCTGGCATTGCCTGACACCACTACATGTCTTTCGCGGCGTCGGCTTTCTTTTGTTTCTCACTGGCTTCCCGGGCCGCCGCGGGAACCGGCAGTCCCCGGCTCTCGCGCAGGTACACCACCATGCGCTGCTCTTCGCCCACCATGGCATCGCCCTTCGGGTTCAGGGAATCGAGCGCCGCGACGTAGGGCGCCAGATCGATGTGCGACCAGTCGAGGATATTGAGGATCATGAGCGTCGCCGGCGTATGCCGGCGCAAGAGATCGGCCAGGGCTTCCTGGGCCTTGGCCGGATGACCGGACTGAATCAACACCCAGGCCGCAACGGCGCTGGCTTCGACACAGGGATCGTGGAGCAGGCCCTCAAGCGCTTCCTGCGCTTCCGCGTCCGCCTGGCCGAGGAGCAGGAAACCGACCGTGCCCCAATAGCGCACGCCGGAATCCGGGCTGCGCAGAAACTCCAGCAGCCGCGCCTTGTTGGCCGGCTTCGCGGCGAGGGCCACATCCGCCGCGTCGAGATACGCGGGCAGGTTATAGAGCCGGGGATCTCGCACCATCTCGTAGATGGTCATCTTGTTTTCCTGGGCCCGGCGCTCGCGCTCCGCCTCCGGCAGGAGAGCGGAATCGTGGATGCTCAATTGCCACTCCCGCAGCTTCGCCCGCATGGTCTCCATGGTCTGCCGGTATTCGGCCTTGTCCGCGAGGTTCACCACGTTGTCCGGGTCGGCATCCATGTCGTAAAGCTCCTCCAGCGGTTTCTGCGTGAAGAAACGTCCGGTCACTTCGTCCGTGCGATGATGCAAATACGCGTCCTCCCACGACCGCATCGCCACCATCTTCCACATATATTCCAGGTGCTGGCCCCAGATGACATTGGGCATGTAATTCTTGATATAGGCAAAGTGCTTGTCACGCACGGCGCGCTCGTTGTCGAAGCGTTCATCCATGCGTTCGCGGAAGCTGAACACATACTCCGGCTCGGGCTCGGCGTGCGGCCCGAGGAAGATGCGGCCTTGCATGACGGCGGGGATCTCGCTCCCCGTCAGGCTCAGCCAGGTCTTGGGCAGATCGAGGAAGCTCACCAGTCGGTCCACCGTCATGCCCGGGGCCGCGGCTGGCCAGAGGTGCTTGAATTTTTCCGGGATGCGGATGACCAGCGGCACATGCACTCCGCTATCGAAGAGGAACCGTTTGCTGCGCGGGAGCACGCCGCCGTGATCAGAGTTGAAGATCACGATCGTGTCTTCGGCCAGTCCGGCCTTCTCCAGGGCCGCGAGCGCCTTGCCCACCTCGCTGTCCATGTTCTCCACCGCATCGTAATACTTCGCATAGTTCATGCGGATGCCCATTTCATCGGGATGATACTTGCTCAGCGTCACTTCGCCGGGCGAGTGGCGGGTATGCGTGACGTCGCCAAACGCCTTGCTTTCATGCGACTCCAGGAAGTTGATCACCTGGAAGAAAGGCTGCCCGGGTTTCCGTTGGTTCCAGGCATCGGCGACATTGCTATCCCAGCAATCCGTGTCCGGCCGGCCGCCGATATTATAGTCGGTCTTGCTGTGATTGGCGGCGTAATAGCCGGCGGCGCGCAGGTAGTCCGGGTAGTATTTGATCGTCTCGTGCGGGATCAAGTACCGGCTCCGCATGGGGTGGGTGCCGGTGGAGATGGAATTGATGCCCGTGATCCAGGTGCTGCGCTGCGCCGCGCACACCGGCGCACTGGCGAAGACATGCGTGTAGCGGAAGCCCTGCCGGGCAAACGCGTCGATATTCGGCGTCTTCGCCTCGGGGTTGCCGTAGCAGTGGATCCAATCCACGCTGGAATCCTCGCAGACGAGCCAGAGGATGTTGGGTTGCTTCGGGGCCGCATCCGCGGCGTGAAGGGCGGCCAGTGGAACCAGCCACCAAGCGAGGAGGAGGGAAAGGAAACGGGTCATGGGGTGAGCCCCAATCATTCCCCATTTCGACACCAGGGCGAGTCCAATCAATCAAGCAGGAGTTCCCGTTGCACTTCCACTTTGTCCTGACGCGTGGCGTGCAGACCATCACTTTCAAAGGGCGCGCCATTCCCTGGCCGCTTCATGATCAGCGTGCTCCTGGCCGCTTTGCTGGCCGGTTGTGTGGCGCACGCGCCCTTCATTTCGCCGCGGCTATCTTCATCCTTGCCGGATGAATTGTATTTCATGAGCGGCGGATTTGATCCCGACGAGTATTGGCTCATCAAGGAGGGCATCCTCGTCAAATCCACGTGCGATGCCGCGTACGACCAGCGCGCGCAATTATGGGAGTCGTCCGCCCCTTGGTGGCATGGCCGGCTTTCAAAGTGAGGTCGACTACCAGGCAGTGAGCAGTCGGCAGCAGACGAAAGAACTCCTGGTATCCTCACGGCCTTTACTTCGCCGCCGGAACCGCCTCCGGCTTCAGGGATGTCCTTTTCGCACCCGGAAGGGTGAAGCAGAAAGTGGCTCCGCGGTCGACCTGGGCCTCGCCCCACACGCGGCCGCCGTGCCGGCTGACGATGCGCTGGACGAGCGCCAGGCCGATGCCGGTGCCTTCAAAGTCATCGACGGAATGCAGGCGCGTGAAGACACCAAAAAGGCGGTCGGCGTGGCGCATGTCGAAGCCGGCGCCGTTGTCCTTCACATAGTAGATCTGTTCGCCGCCGCTGTTTTGCGCGCCGATCTCGATCTCGCCGACTTCGCGCTGACTCGTGAACTTGATGGCGTTGCCGATCAGGTTCACCCACACCTGCCGGATCATCGGCTCGGTGCCGTGGGCCGCCGGGAGCGGGCGAAGATCGAGCCGCAGCTTGCGCCAGGGGGCGCGCGCAGCCAGGCCCGCGAATACGTCCTGCGCCAGTTCATGCATATCGATCGTCGCCGACTCCAGCGACTGCCGGCCGAGGCGGGAGAAAGTCAGCAGGTCGTCGATGAGCCGCCCCATCCGTTGCGTGCTCGTTCGGATGGCGGCCAGCATCTCGCGGCCTTCGTCATCGAGGCGGTCGGCATAGGCATCGGCGATGATGCTCGCGAAGCCTTCCACCGCCTGGAGCGGGGATTTGAGGTCGTGGGACACGGAATAGCTGAACGCCTCGAGTTCCTGGTTGGCCTCCTGCAATTCGACTGTGCGCTCCTCGACGCGCCGCTCCAGGTTGGCATTGAGCGCGCGGATTTCCTCCTCGGCGCGTTTGCGCTCGCTGATATCCATGACGAGGGACGCGACGCCGACCACGCTGCCTTGCCCATCGATGAGCGGGGTGTTGTACCATTCGCAGAGGATGCAGGCGCCGTCCTGGCGCAGGTTCTCATTGGTGCTCCGCTCCCCGCCGATTTTCCTCAACAAGGCCTGCCACACGCCATCGACTTGCGGGCGATACTTTTCCGGCACGATGAAGGAGCCATGCCGTCCAAGCGCCTCCTCGCGGCTGTAACCGAAGATCGCCTGCGCTGCGGGATTCCATTGGGTGATGCGAAACTGCAAATCCCACTCGACGACGCCCATCGGGGTCTGCTCGAAGTGGAGCCTTAGCTTCTGGCTGGCGATCTGGAGCGCTTCCTCGACTTGATGCTGCATGCCGGCCGCCTTGACCTGGGCGGCGTGCAGCGCGGCGATGAGCCACCCGAGCACCGCGCAGGTGGCCATGTAGAGCCAGAGCACCACCGCGGCATCGCTGGGGCTGCCGCGGGAAAATGGGCCGCGTCCCGTGGCCGTGCCGATGGCTGCGGCGATCGAAAGCATGATGATGGAGAGCGAGGTGCCGATCGTCCCGGCGCGCAACGCGGCCCACGCGACCAGCGGCAGAGTGAGGAAAGACGGCGTCCACATGCGATGCGCGGGATCGGGGTGGAGGAAAAACACCGCATAAGCGATGAGGCCGGTGGTACAGAACCAGACGAAATATTCCTTGCGGCGGGAAGAGATCGTGCGCCATTCCTCGCGGGTGCAGGAAAGTAGGAGCGGCGCGGCCGCAATGACGCCCATGGTGTCTCCACCCCACCAGGTGAGCCACGCGGCCACGCGGTTGCCCGTCAACGCTCCGGCGGAGGCGAGCACGGCCACGCCGCAGCTCGCCGAGACCAGCATGCCGCACACGGCCGCAATGGCCAGGAAGAGGAAATCCCGCTTCCGCTCGAATTTGGCGTGAAACCGCGTTCGCCGCAGGAGGTGCGCGGCCAGCAGGGGACCGGCGGTATTGCCCGCCGCGATCCCCAGCACCGCCGGCCACGCGAGGCCATCCCCGTAATTGACGGCGAACGCGCCGAGCATGATGCCCGGCCAGTAACTGGAACCGCAGCGCACCAGCGACGCCACGGCGATCCCGGTGGGCATCCAGATGAGCGTGATGTGCGACCCAAATGCGGGCAGCATCAACCCCAGTCGTCCCGCGACGAAGTACAAGAGGGCGAGGGACAGCATTCGCCCCGTGGACTCGAGGCGGCGATCAGGCATCGGTGGGCGCCGGGGCCGGCAGGACGCCCGGCCCATGGTTGCCGTTTCCGGAGTGAATTTCGAGAGGCTCTGCTTTCAAGGCGATGGTCATCAGGAGCCCGCGCGGCTCGTCGATGTTGGAGACTAGCAATTGTCCCCGATGCAGTTCCAGCAGGTGTTTGCAGATTGGCAGGCCCAGGCCGGTTCCTTCCCCGACAGGCTTGGTGGTAAAGAACGGCTCGAAGATGCGCCCCAGGATTTCCTTCGAGATTCCCATCCCCTGATCCTGGACCTCGATCACCGCCACGTCGTCGTCCGCCTGAAGGAAGCGCGCGACGCCGAGACCTTCGTCGGGAGGCAGGTCGGCAAACCGCGCGCGCTTCGTGCGGACAGTAACCGATCCCCCCTTCCTTGTCGCCTGGAGCGCATTGGTCACGAGGTTCATGATCACCTGTTCGAGCCCGTTGCGATCGCATCGGGCGAGAGGGGATGGGGTGGCCAGTTCCACGCGGAGAACGACGCCCCGGCGGAGGCCGTCGTGCTTGAGCATGCGCACCACGCGCTCGACAAGCTCATTGAGCGGGCAGGCGATGAGCTTGGCGCTCTCTTCATGCGAAAAGTTGAGCATGTCGCCGATAACGCACTCCGCGCGGCCGGCCGCTTCCTTCATGAGAGCCAGCGTCTGGCCCACATCTCCGTCGAGCGGAGCAAGATTGGTTTCCAGGAACTCGACCCCCATCCGCAGGATGCCAAGCGGGTTCTTTACCTCGTGGGCCACGCTGGAGGCGAGACGCCCCAGCGAGTCGATTTTTTCCGCATGAATCAGGTATCCCTGCGCGGCCTCCAATTCTTCGGCGGTGCGGCGCAGGCGCTCCGCGAGATTCTCCATCTCGACCCGCTGCTGCTGGCGCTTGATCGCGTAAGTAATGGAGCGCCACAAAAGGTCCGGCGTAAGTTCGCTTTTCGGCAGGTAATCCTGGGCTCCGCCGTGTACAAGCCGGATCGCCAACTCCCGGTTTTCATTGCCACTCAGGATCGTCACCGCCATCTGCGGCGCAAAGTCGCAAACGCGGAAGTAGGTGTCCGCCCCGCTGGAATCGGGCAGCGACAGATCGAGCAGGAGAATATCGTAGCCCCCGGGATCGGCCGCGGTTTCATAGAGGCGGCGGGCCTCGGCGAGGGTCCTCGCCCGATGCAACTCGATCCCGGCCGGAAAGTTCGCGATCTTGAGGCGTTCGCGCACGAGGAGGAAATCGACCTGGTTGTCTTCCACGCAGAGGATCCGCACCGGTCGCTGCAAAAAAACGTTCTCCTCCGCAGGGTCCATTGACGCACCCCTCCCCGGAGGGCTCATTTCACCTCCGCGCTTTGCATCAGTACCAAACTCCTGGGGAGACATACAGGACCGCGTCTTGAACTGAAATTTCGCCCGATCCTGCCACGGTTCGCGGAAGAGGAACAGCGTATTTTTACGGGGTCCGTCCAGTGGATCGCATTCTCCCCAACGCGCCGTCGGCGCAGCGGGAACGTAGAAGCGGCATCCTGCCGCTTTTCGTCCCCACCCCAAGTGGCTGGAAGCCGCTTCTACTTTTCCTGCCTCAATCCGCCACACGGCGACGTCGTGAACGTCACGCGATGATGCGATTTGCCGCCTCAGGCGATGAGCTCTTTTACCACGCGCGCCGCCTCCACGCCGGTCAGTTTGAAATCCAGACCCTGCGCCCGGTAGGTGAAGCGCTCGTGGTCGATGCCGAGCAGGCGCAACGCCGTGGCATGGAAGTCCCGCACGTGCACGGGATCCTTCACGACGTTGTAGCTGAAGTCGTCCGTCTCGCCGTAAATCGTGCCGCCTTTCACTCCGCCGCCGGCCATCCACATCGTGAAGCAACGTGGGTGGTGATCGCGTCCATAATTCTCGTGGGTCAGGCCGCCCTGCGAGTAGATGGTGCGTCCGAATTCCCCGCCCCAGATGATCAGCGTCTCGTCGAACAGGCCGCGTTGCTTGAGGTCCTGGATCAGCGCATAGCAAGGCTGGTCCACGTCCTTGCACTGGCTGGGCATGCGGCCGCTGACGTTGGAGTGGTGGTCCCAGTTGTTGTGATAGATCTGCACGAAGCGCACGCCGCGCTCGGAGAGACGGCGCGCCATGAGGATGCTGTTGGCAAAGCTGCCCGGCTTCTTCGCGTCCTCGCCGTAAAGCTCGAAGGTGTGCGCGGGCTCCTTGCTGAGGTCGGTCAGTTCCGGCACGCTGGCCTGCATCCGGAAGGCCATCTCGTACTGCTGGATGCGGGTGTGCGTCTCCGGGTCGCCGACGGCCTGGTAGGCCATTTCGTTGAGCTTGTTCAATCCGTCCAGTTGCCGGCGGCGCATCTCTGGGGTGACGCCGTCGGGGTTGTTGATGTAGAGAATCGGATCGCCCGCGCTCCGGAAGCTGACGCCCGCATGTTCGCCGGGCAGGAAGCCGCTCGACCACAGCTTCCCCGAGATCGCCTGCTCCTGCTCCCGATTCGACGGCGTCGCGACGAGCACCACGAAGGTCGGCAGATTCTGATTCAGCGAGCCGAGCCCGTAACTCAGCCACGAACCCATGCACGGCCGGCCGGCGACTTGCGAGCCGGTCTGCATCTCGGTGATCGCCGGCTCGTGGTTGATGGCATCGGTGTACATCGAGCGGATGAAGGCCATGTCGTCCACGCACTGCGCCGTGTAGGGCAGCAGCTCGGTGTTCATCCACAGCCCGCACTGGCCCGCCTGGCTGAACTTGAATTTCGACGGCGCGACCGGAAAGCGCGCCTGTCCGCTCGTCATGCCGGTGAGCCGCTGCCCGTTGCGAATGCTGTCGGGCAGATCCTTGTCATACATCTTCACCATCTCCGGCTTATAGTCGTAGAGATCCATCTGCGACGGCCCACCGACCATGTGGAGATAGATCACGTTCTTCGCCTTGGCGGCGAAATGCGGGAGCGCGGGCCGGTCTTCGCCGGCCACGGCTTGGGTGAGGTGCTCGCCGAGCAGGGAGCCCAACGCGGCGGCGCCAAGGACATTGCGGCCCTTGGCGAAGAACTGACGGCGGGTCAGCGCGAGCCGGGTCGCAGCGGGAAGGCCCGCAAAAAGATGAGAGTTACAGTTCATGGTCGGGGGCGTGGGTTAAGAACGAAATAGGATCTAAAAAGCAGAGGCGCAGCGCGACGAAGCAGCAATCAAAGGAGATTGGCCGTAGAAAGGCGTGGCACGCGTATGGGTTATGGCCGATAGCGCCAGCGTTATGGAGTGCGTGCGACTTGTCGCCGCTTTGGTTTGCGGCGGAGCCGCGCCGGCCCACGCAGCTAAAGCGTTTCCTGCCTGCGGTCCTTTGGTTTGAACAGGAGGGAACGGAGGAAGAAGAGGGGAGACGTCGTAGTTCGACTCTGTTTCCTCCCTTTCCTCCTGTTCAAAAATCGGCCAAAGGAGGACGTCGCACGCAACTCGGCCAGCGCGGCTCCGCCGCAAACCAAAGCGGCGACAAGTCGCACGCACTCCACATGCAGGCGCCCTGCAAAATCCTCGAAGATGTCGAGGATTCTCGTCGCTGGCATTGCAGAGACGCAGAGGGGAGAGCAGGGGCGACTGCCGGAAAACAAACGCGCTCATGCGCCATTCTTCATTCGTGTCATCCGCGCAATTTGTTGCTCGCCGCCGCTCGCATCGCCGTCTTCGCGGCGAGGCGCTGTCGTGCGCCCTGTCGCTCCGCACCAGTGTGGTTCTCCTCTTCATTTGTTCAGTGCCTCGTCCAGGTTCAAGAGTTGGCTCGCCACCATGGCCAGCGCGGCGAGCTGGGGCGCGGGCAGGGCGGGATCGGGTTTGGTGTCGCCGATGTTGAGGAAAGCTTTCGCGCTCTCCGGGTTCGCGGCGAACTGTTTTTCGAGATCACCCTCAGTCTGCGTGACCACCTCCATTTCCGCGGCGGAAAGCGGGCGGAGCAGCACGCGCTCCGCAATCTTCGCCATCACCGCGGAAGGCTCCCCGCCCTCCTTCAACACCGCCTCCGCGAGACGGCGCGCCGCTTCGACAAACTGGGGATCATTCAGCGTGACCAGCGCCTGGAGCGGCGTGTTCGTGCGCTCACGCCGCACGGTGCAGACCTCCCGCGTGGGCGCGTTGAAAACTTCCATGTTCGGCGAGGGCGCCTGACGCTTCCACAGGTTGTAGATGGTCCGGCGATAGAGGCTCTCGCCTTTATCCTGGACGTAATTGCGGGTCGTGCTCTGCGCCAGGCCGACGACGTCCCAGACGTGATCCGGCTGATAAGGCCGGGTTCCCGGTCCGCCCATCTTCGGGGAAAGCGTGCCGCTCGCCGCGAGCGCGTAGTCGCGGACCATCTCTGCATCCATGCGGAATCGCGGTCCGCGCGAGAGGAGCCGGTTCGCCGGGTCCTTCTCGAGCTTGTCCGGCGTGTTCATGGCCGCCTGCCGGTACGTCGCCGAGGTCAGCATGAGGGTGAAAAGTTTCTTCACGTCCCAGCCGGATTCCCGGAATTCCACC
>Ga0070658_10000534_pt1 | contig 33047 bp, 25 predicted proteins | sample KBSC13metaG_FD_64664 | JGI IMG/M metagenome (GOLD analysis project Ga0070658, IMG submission 64664) | Corn rhizosphere microbial communities from Kellogg Biological Station, Michigan, USA - KBS C1-3 metaG | ecosystem: Host-associated > Plants > Roots > Rhizosphere > Soil ... | reverse complement strand
GAGCTGCTGCGGCGGCGCTTCCGGCGGCCGGGCGGGAGCTGCCGGATCTGGCGTGGCGGTGACGGTGGCCGCTGGCTGGTCGGCCGGGGGCCCCTGCGCCAGCGCCACCCGCGGCGCGACCATCAACAAGGAGAAACCGACGAGACAGCAGGTTCGAGATACGACGTGTCGCTGGGGGTTAAGTCGTCCGTGCATTCGTTGCCTCCGCCTGGTTGCCGGCAGGTGCCGGGTGCTCCATCACGCCTGAAGGGCTTCGCAGTCAACAACCGCAACGCAACTACCTGATCCGATTTGCTTGACCTGATTTAAGGTAACCTGATAACACGATTTCGGGTCGGGACAGGAAAAAAGATCGCCGCGCCGGCTCCGGTCGATTCACGGATCGTTTCATGTAACATGTAATGGTGCCTGATAAGAAAGCAGTGTTCGGCACGGGGCGGGGCGCCGTGGATCAGTCCGGCGCGCATCTGGCCGGGGTCTCGTCAATGGCGACGCGCGCGGTGCTGGCCGAGCTGGCGCAACAGTATCAACGCACCAGCGGGCGCTCGGTGGCGTTTCTTTCCCTGGGGGGCGTGGACGCCGCCCAGCGCATCCGCGACGGTGAGAGCTTCGACGTCGTGGTGCTGGCCCGTGACAGCATCGACAGGCTGATCACGGAAGGACAGCTCCTGGCCGGCAGTGTCGTGGACCTGGCGCGCTCGGGGGTGGCGGTGGCGGTCCCGGCGGGCGCGCCCCGGCCGGACGTCGGCAGCGAGGACGCCTTGAAGCGGGCCGTGCTCGCGGCCCGCACCATCGGCTACTCCACGGGGCCCAGCGGCGTGGCGCTGGCGAAGCTGTTCGACCGCTGGGGGCTGACCGAGACGCTGGCCGGGCGCACGGTGGTTGCCATGCCGGGGGTTCCGGTGGGCGAGCTGGTGGCGCGCGCCGAGGTGGCGCTGGGATTCCAGCAGCTCTCCGAGCTGATGACCGTAGACGGCATCGAGGTGGTGGGGCGCCTGCCCGCGCCGGTTGACATCGTCACCACGTTCTCCGGCGCCGTCGGAGCCCGCTCGCGGCGGCCCGACGAGGCGGCGGCCCTGCTGCGCTTCCTCGCCTCGCCCGCCGCCGACGAGGTGAAGCGCCGCCAGGGAATGGAGCCGGCCCGCGCGCGCGACGGCGTGCAGGAGCAGCCGGCGTGATCGCGCCTTCGCGCACGCAGGTCGCCATCGTGGGGGCTGGCCCTTCCGGCCTGCTGCTGGGTCAGCTGCTGGCCCGGGCCGGGATCGACGCCGTCATCGTCGAGCGACAGTCCGCCGCCCACGTGCTGGGCCGCATCCGCGCCGGGGTGCTCGAGCAGGTGTGCGTCGATCTGCTGGACGAGCTGGGGGTGGGCGCGCGCATGCGCCGCGAGGGGCTGCCCCACGACGGGTTCGCGATCCTGTGGCAGGGGCAGCGTCATCGCATCGACATGCACGGGCTGACCGGCGGCAAGCGCGTGATGGTCTATGGCCAGACCGAGCTGACGCGCGACCTGATGGACGCCCGCCAGGCCGCCGGCCTGCACACCGTCTACGAAGCGTCCCAGGTGGCCATTCACGACTTCGACGGCCAGCGGCCGCGCGTGACCTACCAGCAGGAGGGGCAGGCGCGGGAGCTGCACTGCGACTTCATCGCCGGTTGCGACGGGTTCCACGGCGTGTGCCGGGCCAGCCTGCCGGACGGGGCCGTGGCGACGTACGAGAAGGTCTATCCCTTCGGCTGGCTGGGCCTGCTGTCGGACACGCCGCCGCTGTCCCACGAGCTGATCTACGTGAACAGCCCGCGCGGGTTCGCGCTGTGCTCGATGCGCAGCCACACGCGCAGCCGCTACTACCTGCAGGTGCCGTTGACCGAGCGGGTGGAGGACTGGTCCGACGAGGCGTTCTGGCGAGAGCTGCGCCAGCGGCTGGACGACCGGGGTCGCGAGGCGCTGGTCACCGGCCGTTCCCTGGAGAAGAGCATCGCCCCCTTGCGCAGCTTCGTGGTCGAGCCGCTGCGGTTCGGGCGCCTGTTCCTGGCCGGCGACGCGGGCCACATCGTGCCGCCCACGGGCGCCAAGGGCCTGAACCTGGCCGCCACCGACGTGAAGCTGCTGGCCAGCGCGCTGGTCGAGCACTACCAGGGCCGCAGCGACGCCGGCCTGGACGGCTACTCCGCCCGCTGCTTGCGCCGGGTGTGGCGGGCCGAGCGCTTCTCGTGGTGGTTCACCTCCTTGTTGCACCGGTTCCCCGAGGGGGGGCCCATGGGCGACAAGCTGCAGGACGCCGAGCTCGACTACCTGGTGCACTCCCCGCACGCGTCTCGCACCCTGGCCGAGAACTACGTGGGGCTGCCCCTCGACTTCGGCGAGCCCGCAGGCCCGTCCACCGCGCCGGAGGCGCAGCGACCATGATCATCGACGTTCACGGGCATTACACCACCGCGCCCAAGGCGCTGGAGGCCTGGCGCAACCGGCAGATCGCGTCCGTCGCCGAGCCAGCGGCCCGGCCCCGGCCGGAAGAGCTGAAGATCAGCGACGACGAGCTGCGCGAGACCATCGAGAGCAACCAGCTGGCGCGCATGCGGGAGCGCGGCGTCGATCTGACCATTTTCAGTCCGCGGGCCAGCTTCATGGCCCACCACATCGGGGACTTCCAGGTGTCGTCGACCTGGGCCGCCATCTGCAACGAGCTGTGCTACCGGGTCAGCGAGCTGTTCCCCGAGCATTTCGTCCCGGCCGCCATGCTGCCGCAGAGCCCCGGGGTCGCGCCGGCGACCTGCATCCCCGAGCTGGTGAAGTGCGTCGAGCAGTACGGCAACGTGGCCATCAACCTGAACCCCGATCCGTCGGGCGGCCACTGGACCTCGCCGCCGCTGACCGATCGGCACTGGTATCCGCTGTACGAGAAGATGGTCGAGTACGACATCCCGGCGATGATCCACGTCAGCACCAGCTGCAACGCCGCCTTCCACACCACCGGCGCGCACTACATCAACGCGGACACGACGGCGTTCATGCAGCTGATCCAGGGGGACCTGTTCCGCGACTTTCCCACCCTGCGCCTGGTCATCCCCCACGGCGGTGGCGCGGCGCCGTACCACTGGGGCCGCTACCGCGGGCTGGCCCAGGAGCTGAAGAAGCCGCCCCTGGTCGAGCACGTGATGAGGAACGTGTTCTTCGACACCTGCGTCTATCACCAGCCAGGCATCGATCTGCTGCTGGACGTGGTGCCGCTCGACAACGTGCTGTTCGCCAGCGAGATGATCGGCGCCGTGCGGGGCATCGATCCCCAGACCGGCCACCACTACGACGACACCCGACGCTATGTCGAGGCCACCACCCGGCTGGCCCCGGCGCAGCGCCAGCAGGTCTACGACGGCAACGTTCGGCGCGTGTATCCTCGCCTCGCGGCGGCGCTGGCGCGGAAAGGAAAGTGAACATGTACGAGCTGGGGGTCGTTCATCGCAACATCCAGCGCACCGAGCCGGAGGTGGCCGAGGGGCTGGGTGCCTTTGGCTGCGCCACCGTTCACGAGGCCATGGGCCGGGCGGGGCTGCTGAAGCCGTACCTGCGCCCCATCTATCCCGGGGCGCGCCTGGCCGGCACCGCGGTGACGGTGCTGCTGCAGCCGGGCGACAACTGGATGCTGCACGTCGCGGCCGAGCAGCTGCGTCCCGGCGACGTCGTCGTCGCGGCGGTCACCGCCGACAGCAGCGACGGCTTCTTCGGCGAGCTGCTGGCCACGTCGTTCAAGGCGCGCGGGGCGCGGGGGCTGATCATCGACGGCGGCTGCCGCGACGTCCGGGCCCTGACCGAGATGTCCTTCCCGGTGTGGAGCCGCGCCGTCTGCGCGCGGGGCACCGTCAAGGCCACGCTGGGTTCGGTGAACGTGCCGGTGGTGTGCGCCGGCGCGCTGGTGCAGCCGGGCGACGTGATCGTCGCCGACGACGACGGCGTGGTGTGCGTGCCACGCGCGAACGCCGCGGCGACGTTGCGGGCCGCGGCCAAGCGCGAGGCGGCCGAGACGGAGAAGCGGGCGCGCCTGGCCGCCGGCGTGCTGGGCCTGGACATGTACGACATGCGCGGCGCGCTGGCGGCGGCGGGCCTGCGGTACATCGACTGATGGGCAACGCCAGCCGCACCGGCCAGGCGAGGTGGCGATGAACGTGGCGCTGATCGGCTACGGCGAGGTGGGCCGCATCCTGGCGGAGGATCTGCGCGCCGGGGGCCACGCGGTGTCGGCGTTCGACGTCCTGTTCTCGGGCCCCTGCCAGCCGATGCATGAGCACGCCCGGCGGCACGGCGTGCAGCTTGCGCCGTCGCACCATGAAGCGATCAGCGGCGCCGAGCTGGTCATCTGCGCCGTCACCGCCCGCCACACCGTCGAGGCGGCGCGGGCCTGCGGCGAGGGGATGGCGGCGGGGGCCTTCTTCCTGGACTTCAACTCGGCCTCCCCGGGCGCGAAGGCCCAGGCCGCTGAGCTGGTGGTGCGCGGCGGCGGTCGCTACGTCGAGGGGGCGGTCATGACGGCGGTGCCGCCCCATCGCCTCCGGGTGCCGCTGTTGCTGGGTGGTCCGGACGCGGCCGCGCTGCTGCCGGTGCTGCACGGCCTGGGCTTCACGCCGCGCCTGTGCAGCAGCAAGCTGGGCGTGGCCAGCGCCACCAAGATGTGTCGCAGCGTGATGATCAAGGGGCTGGAGGCGATGGTGATCGAGAGCCTGACCGCGGCCCGCCACTACGGCGTCGAGGACGCGGTGGTGGCCTCGCTGGGCGAGACCTTCCCCGGCGTCGACTGGGAGCATCAAGCCGCCTACTTCTTCCAGCGGGTCATCGAGCACGGGCGGCGGCGGGGGGAGGAGATGCACGAGGCGGCGGCCACCGTGCGCGAGGCGGGCCTTCATCCCTGGAGCGCGGAGGCGACGGCGGCGCGCCAGGACTGGATGGCGGCGCTGGCCGACGCGGGCACGTTCGGGCGTCGCGGAGAGTCCGGCTTCGCGCGCAGCCCCGACTGGCGCGTCGAGGCAGATCGCATCCTCGCCCGCGACGAACGAAGCGGGGGCGCGTAGCGCATGCCTCCCTTCGAGAAGACGCCCGGCTGGCTGGACTGGTGTCCTAGCCCCAGCAAGCCCCGCTTCGTGCTGCCGGCGGGGGCGGTGGACGCCCACTGCCACGTGTTCGGCCCCGGCGATCGTTTTCCCTTCGCGCCCGAGCGCAAGTACACCCCGTGCGACGCCGGCAAGGAGCAGCTGTTCGCGCTGCGCGACCACCTGGGGTTCGACCGCAACGTCATCGTGCAGGCCACCTGTCATGGCGCCGACAACCGCGCCCTGGTGGATGCCTGCCTGGCCAGCGGGGGGCGGGCGCGGGGCGTCGCCACCGTGCGCCGCGACATCAGCGCGACCGCGTTGCGGGCCCTGCACGACGCGGGGGTGCGGGGGGTGCGATTCAACTTCGTGCGACGCCTGGTCGACGTGACGCCGCCCGACGAGCTGCGAGAGATCGCGGACCGGGTGCGTGACCTGGGATGGCACGTGGTCGTGTACTTCGAGGCGCAGGATCTGCCCGAGCTATGGGACACGCTGACCGCGCTGCCCACCACGGTCGTGGTCGATCACCTGGGGCGGCCCGACGTCGGCAAGCCGGTGGACGGGCCGGCGTTCGCGCTGTTCCTGCGGCTGATGAGCGAGCACCCGAACGTCTGGACGAAGGTCAGCTGTCCCGAGCGCCTGTCGCTGACGGGGCCGCCCGCGCTGGACGGCCAGCGGGACGCCTATCGCGACGTCGTTCCGTTCGCGCGCCGCGTGGTCGAGCGCTTCCCTGACCGCGTGCTGTGGGGCACCGACTGGCCGCACCCCAACCTGAAGGACCACATGCCTGACGACGGGTTGCTGGTCGACTTCATCCCCCACCTGGCCCCCACGGCCGAGCTGCAGCGCAAGCTGCTGGTGGACAACCCGCGCCGCCTGTACTGGCCGGAGCAGCAGAGCGGGGAGAGCTGACATGGCCCTGGACAAGCCCTACCTGGACATCCCCGGCACCACGATCTTCGACGCGGAGCAGGCGCGCAAAGGCTACTGGCTGAACCAGTTCTGCATGAGCCTGATGAGCGCCGAGAACCGGGCCCGCTTCAAGCTGGACGAGCGCGCTTACCTGGCCGAGTGGCCCCTCACCGAGGCGCAGCGGCAAGCGGTGCTGGAGCGCGATCTGAACAAGGCCATCGCCGCGGGCGGAAACATCTACTTCCTGGCCAAGCTGGGCGCCACCGACGGCCGCACCTTCCAGCAGATGGCCAGCGCCATGACCGGCATGACCGAGGAAGCGTACCGCGACATGATGGTGAAAGGCGGGCGCCCGGCCGGCGCTCTCTCCGGCGCGACCGCGGCGCCGGCCCCTGGGGCGGCCCCGTCGGGCGGCGCCCGGATCACGGCGTCGATCTACACCAGCCACGTGCCCGCCATCGGCGCGGCCATGGATCTGGGCCGCACGGACGACGCCTACTGGAAGCCCCTGTTCGACGGCTACCAGCCGTCGCGACGCTGGCTGGCCGAACACACGCCGGACGTGGTCATCCTGGTCTACAACGATCACGCCAGCGCCTTCAGCCTGCGCCTGATCCCGACGTTCGCCATCGGGACCGCGGCCACGTTCGCGGTGGCCGACGAAGGGTGGGGCGCCCGGCCGGTGCCGCCGGTGCTGGGCCACCCCGAACTGGCGGCGCACCTGGCGCACAGCGTGATCCAGGACGACTTCGATCTGACCATCGTCAACGAGATGGCCGTCGACCATGGGTTGACGGTGCCGTTGAGCCTGCTGTGCGGCCAGCCCACCGCCTGGCCGTTCCGGGTGATCCCCTTCGCCGTGAACGTCGTTCACTATCCGGTGCCGTCGGGACGGCGCTGCTTTCGCCTGGGGCAGGCCCTGCGCCGGGCCGTGCACAGCTTCGATCAACCGCTGCGCGTACAGATCTGGGGCACCGGTGGCATGAGCCATCAGCTGCAGGGGCCGCGCGCCGGCCTGATCAACCAGGAGTGGGACGCCCGCTTCCTGGACCGCCTGATCGCCGATCCGGCCGGGCTGGCCGAGGTCCCTCACCTGGAATACGTCCGCAACGCCGGCAGCGAGGCCATCGAGCTGGTGATGTGGCTGATCGCCCGCGGCGCCATGGCTGACGCGGCGGGGGGCCCGCCCCCCTCGGTGGTTCGCCGCTTTTATCACGTGCCCGCCAGCAACACGGCGGTCGGGCACCTCATCCTGGACGAGGGAGATAGCGCATGACCCTGAACGTGGCCCTGGCCGGAGCGGGCGCCTTCGGCATCAAGCACCTGGACGCCATCAAGACCATCGGCGGCGTCGACGTCGTGTCACTGGTGGGCCGCGAGCGCGCCAAGACCGAGGAGGTGGCCCGCAAGTATGGCATTCCCCACGTCACCACCGAGCTGGCCGAGACGCTGCAGCGCCGGGACGTGGACGCCGTCATCCTGTGCACGCCCACGCCGCTGCACGCCTCGCAGGCGCTGGCCTGTCTGGCCGCGGGGAAGCACGTGCAGGTCGAGATTCCCCTGTGCGATGTGCTGGCCGAGGGGGTGGCGGTGGTGGAGGCGGCCCGCGCCAGCGATCGGATCGCCATGTGTGGCCACACGCGCCGCTTCAACCCCAGCCATCAGTGGGTGCGCCAGCGCATCCTGGCGGGCACGTTCGCCATCCAGCAGATGGATGTGCAGACGTACTTCCTGCGCCGCACGAACATCAACGCCCTGGGGCAGCCACGCAGCTGGACCGATCACCTGCTGTGGCACCACGCCGCGCACACCGTGGATCTGTTCGCCTACCAGACGCGCAGCCCGGTCGTGAAGGCGAACGCCATCCAGGGGCCCATTCATCCGGCCCTGGGGATCGCCATGGACATGAGCATCCAGCTGCAGGCGGCGAACGGCGCCATCTGCACGCTGAGCCTCTCCTTCAACAACGACGGGCCCCTGGGGACGTTCTTTCGCTACATCGGTGACACCGGCACATACGTGGCCCGCTACGACGAGCTGTACACGGGGCGAGACGAACCGCTCGACGTGTCGCGCGTGGCGGTGTCGATGAACGGCATCGAGCTGCAGGACCGCGAGTTCTTCGCGGCGATCGCCGAGGGTCGAGAGCCGAACGCCAGCGTGGCGCAGGTGTTGCCCTGCTACCAGGTGCTGAACGACCTGGAGCGCCAGCTGGCCTGAGTCAGCGCGCGCCCAGGCAGCCGAAGGCGACCGTCACGTCCTTGATGGTGGCGGACTTCACCTGATCGCAGATGGGCCCGTACAGGGTGACCTGCGTCTTGTCGCCGTTGCTGAAGTCCCAGCCGTTCGACGAGTCGTGGTTGATCATCGCGCCGTCGCCGAACACGACGATCTGATCGGTGCTGGTCATGTCGTTGGGCGGCGGCCCGATGTCGAAGACGCAGGTGGCCACCGTCCCCAGGATCTGCTGCAGCGCCGCCTCCAGCTCGGTGGTGTTGTTCACCTGGTAGTACGAGTTCCCGCCCGGCATGCCCGGCACCGGCTTGCCCCCCGCGACCGCCATCGCGTTCAGCACCGCCGTGCCGCCGGTGTTCCCGATGCCGATCACGAACGTGGGGAAGCCGGCCGTCAGCGCGTCGGCGACGGCCTGCTCCGAGCCCGCCGAATCGTCCGCGTTGGCGCCGCTGGCCGTGCCCCCGACGGGGAAGCCGCCCGTGGTGGTGCCGCTGCGGCCGCCCCGGCCCCCGGCCCCGCCGCTGCCCCCGCTGCGCCCCCCCATGCCGCCGCTGCCGGTCGGCGGGCAGTTGGGCTGCCCATCGGTGGCCAGCATCAGGTACTTGGGATTGGTGTCGGTGAGGGTCTTCATGTACGTGACGGCGTTGATGATGGCCGAGCGCGTGGGCGTTCCGATCTGTCCGGTGAGATCGGGCTGGCCGACGAAGGCCTTGGTGATGGCCGACGAGCTCATCGAGGCAATGGGGACCGCGGGCTTGGCGGTCTCGCCGCAGGTGGTGGTCTCGTCACCGAAGTACAGCAGGCCCCAGTTCACCGTCATGTCGGTCATCGACACCACGTCGTTCAGGGCCGCCACCACCTGGGTCCACTTCGACTGCGCGCCGCAGTTGCCGTCGTTTCCTTTGGCGCCCGCGCACTGCTTGTCATCCTTGTCGTTGGTCATCGACAGCGACCGGTCCTGCACGATCATGATGTCCGGGGGCAGCTTCGTAGCTGTATGCGTCATCGAGCCGCAGTTCATGTCGACGGACGTGCCCACCGCGTCGGACGTGAACCGCGAGCCGTCCTCGGGCGCCGGCGGCAGCTCGATGTTGACGTCGGGGCGCAGATCCGGGCCCGCCTCGGGCTGCACCTCTGCCACGCTGGCGTCCTCGACGGGCGCGTCGAACGGCGCGTCCGTCTTAATCTTGGCGCAAGCTCCAGTAGCGACCGCGACACACACCAGGGCACAAATCGAGCGAGACATGGCCGACCTCGTTGTGGGAGGAATCGATCGAGCCTTCGTTTGAACCGCGCTGGAACCGCGCGGCTGGAACCCGCGCGGGACGGCGCGACTGTAACAAAACCCCCGCGGGATAAGATCTGCCTTACGCTCTTGAAGAACCGGGCAACGCTTTGTGCCACGAGCCCGGGCGCCGGTTGAAAAGGAAAGCGCCCTTCCAAAGTAGCGTGAGCCCCCCTCCAGCGGTTCAACTATTTTCAAGCCACCTGATGACGCGCAGGCGCAGCGGCGCCCCGGCCCGGCGCCCTGAGGCGCGGGTCAGGGCTGATCGTCGGGCGGGTGGGGCAGCGACGCCAGGGCGTCCCGGACCTTCTCGGCCGGGTAGTCGTCGTCGCGCAGCTCGCCGCGGTGGTAGGCGTTGAAGGCGGCCATGTCGAAGTGGCCGTGGCCGGAAAGGTTGAAGGCGATCACCTTCTTCTGACCCGTCTCCTTGCACTTCAGGGCCTCGTCGATGGCGACGCGGATGGCGTGGGCGCTCTCGGGGGCGGGGATGATGCCCTCCGCCTTCGACCACTGCACGGCGGCGGCGAACGTCTCCAGCTGCTGGACGGCGCGCGCCTCCACGTCGCCGTGCTCGACCAGCGCGCTCACGCTGGCGGCCATGCCGTGGTAACGCAGGCCTCCGGCGTGGATCTCGGCCGGGACGAACGAGTGCCCCAGGGTATGCATCTTCACCACCGGCGCGTCCCCGGCCACGTCGGCCCAGTCGAACGCGTAGGTTCCCCGGGTCATGGTGGGGCAGGACGCGGGCTCGACGGCGATGATCTTGGCCTGGGCGGCGCCGGTCAGGTTGCGGTGCAGGAAAGGAAACGCGAAGCCGCCGAAGTTCGAGCCGCCCCCCGCGCAGGCGATCACGAAGTCGGGGTATTCGCCGGCCATCTCCATCTGCAGCAGCGCCTCCTGGCCGATGACGGTCTGGTGCATCAGCACGTGGGCCAGGCCCGAACCGGCGGCGTACTTCTTCGCGCCGCCGCTGGCCCGGACGGTCTCCAGGGTCTCCGACAGCGTCAGCCCCAGCGAGCCGGGATGGCCGGGCGAACGCGCCAGCACGGCGCGTCCCGCGCCGGTCAACGTGGTGGGGCTGGCGTGGACCTGCGCGCCGAAGTGCTCCATGGCGATGCGCCGGTACGGCTTCTGGGCGTGGCTGACCCGCACCATGAAGACCTCCAGCGGCAGGTCGAAGAAGCCGCAGGCCATCGCCATCGCCGTCCCCCACTGTCCCGCCCCCGTCCCGGTCACCAGCGCCTTCGTCCCCGCCTGCTTGTTGAAGAACGCCTGGGGCACGGCGGCGTTCAGCTTGTGCGAGCCGGCGGGCGAGGCGCCCTCGTACTTGTAATAGATGTGGGCGGGGGTATCGAGCAGGCGCTCCAGACGGACGGCGCGCCGCAACGGGGTGGGCCGCCACAGACGGTACACGTCGCGGATGGGCTCGGGGATCTCGACGTAGCGTTCGCTGGTGTTCTCGTGCTCCAGCAGGCCGGGGGGGAACAACGGCTGCAGGAAGTCGTCTGTCAGCGGCTGCAACGTCCGGGGATGCAGCGCCGGCGGCTGCGGCACCGGCAGGTCGGCCTTGATGTTGTACCAGGCCCGCGGGATCTGACTCTCGTCCAGGTCGAACTGCGTGCGACCCTGCTCTGCCGGCACCACTGGTCCTGTCCCTCGCGCCCGCGCCATCGCCATCGCAACGGCGCTTCTATCACGAAGGAATTGGGCACCGGCGCGCGATCGCGGTGCCCGTTTTCGGGCAATCCAGGCGAATTACGGCGTGATCTGGGGCAGCGTGGACAGGGCCTCGCGCACCTTCTCGGCCGGATATTCGTAATCTTTCAATTCGCCGCGCTGATAGGCCTGGTACGCCATCATGTCGAAGTGACCATGGCCGGACAGGTTGAAGGCGATCACCTTCTTCTGGCCCGCCTGCTTGGCCTGCAACGCCTCGTCGATGGCGACGCGGATGGCGTGCGCGCTCTCGGGGGCGGGGATGATGCCCTCCGCCTTCGAAAACTGCACGGCGGCGGCGAACGTCTCCAGCTGCTTGACGGCGCGCGCCTCGACGTCGCCGTGATCGACCAGGGCGCTGACCGACGGGGCCATCCCGTGATAGCGCAGGCCGCCCGCGTGGATCTCCGGCGGCACGAACGAGTGCCCCAGGGTGTGCATCTTCACGATGGGCGCCGCGCCGGCCAGGTCGGCCCAGTCGAAGGCGTAGGTCCCCTTCGTCATGGTGGGGCATGAAGCGGGCTCGACCGCGATGATGCGGGCCCGCTTCCCGGCGGTCAGGTTCTGGTGCACGAACGGATAGGCGAAGCCGGCGAAGTTCGAGCCCCCGCCGGCGCAGCCGATGACGACGTCCGGGTACTCACCCGCCATCTCCATCTGCTGCAGGGCCTCCAGCCCGATGACGGTCTGATGCATCAGCACGTGACCCAGCACCGAACCGGCGGCGTACTTCTTGGCGCCGCCGCTGACGGCCGCGGTCTCGACGGCCTCGGACAGCGTCAGGCCCAGCGAGCCGGGGCTGTCGGGATCCTTCTCCAGCACGGCCCGGCCCGACTGCGTCAGGTTCGTCGGGCTGGCGTAAACCTTGGCGCCGAAGTGCTCCATCACGATGCGGCGGTAGGGCTTCTGGGTGTGGCTGACCTTCACCATGAAGACCTCCAGCCCCATGTCGAAGAAGCTGCACGCCATGGCCATGGCGGTGCCCCACTGGCCCGCGCCCGTCTCGGTGACCAGCGCCTTGGTGCCCGCCTGCTTGTTGTAGAAGGCCTGCGCCACCGCGGTGTTGGGCTTGTGCGACCCGACCGGGGAGACGCCCTCGTACTTGTAATAGATGTGGGCGGGCGTATCGAGCAGCCGCTCCAGGCGCACCGCCCGCCGCATGGGCGTGGGGCGCCACAGGCGGTAAATGTCGCGCACCGGCTCGGGGATCTCGATGTAGCGCTCGGTGCTGACCTCTTGCTGGATCAGCGACATCGGCATCAGCACCGACAGGAAGTCGGGCGTGACCGGCTGCAGGGTGCCGGGGTGCAACACCGGCTGGGGGGGCACGGGCAGATCGGCGTTGATGTTGTACCAGGCGCGGGGGATCTGGGTCTCGTCCAGCAGGAACTGAGTCCGGTCGCTCATTCTTGCATTTCTAACACGGGCGCCCGCGCGCCCGCGCGCCCGACGGCGTCGGTATTCGCTGACAAAACAGTTGACCGCGATCGGGCAGGGGGCAAGATCGCGCCAGGATAAAGATGAGCTCGGCCCGTGCGATCGACAGCGTCGCGGAATGGCTGCAGTCGCTCGGCCTCGCGGAGTACGCTGCGGTCTTCGCGCAGCACCAGATCACGCTCGACGTGCTGCCGCACCTGACCGAGGCGGACATCGATCGCCTGTCGCTCCCCATCGGACCGCGGCGCCGGCTGCTGGTGGCCCTGGACGCGCTCAAGGCCAAGGGGGCGCCCGGGCCGGCGGGGGCGGTCGCGGTCGCGCCGCTGGCGCCGGCGGCGCCGGTCCCTTCGCCCTTGAAACGGGACAGCGCGGCGGGGGCCGAGCGCCGCCAGTTGACGGTGATGTTCTGCGACCTGGTCGGGTCGACGGCGCTGGCCGACCTGCTGGATCCCGAGGAGATGCACCGGCTGATCCAGTCGTATCGCGCGGCCTGCACCGAGGTGGTCAGCCGCTACGAGGGGTACGTGGCGCAGTACCTGGGCGACGGCCTGATGGTGTACTTCGGCTGGCCCATCGCCCACGAGGACGACGCCGAGCGCGGCGTGCGCTCGGCGCTGGAGATGGTGGCCGCGGTCAAGGAGCTGCGTGGTGTGCGGCCGCTGGCGGTCCGCATCGGCCTGGCCACCGGTCAGGTGGTGGTGGGCGATCTGTCGCAGTCGATCCATGGCGAGGGGAGGCTGGCCATCGGCCCCACGCCCAACCTGGCCGCCCGCCTGCAAGCGCTGGCCGGCCCCGACGAGGTCGTCATCGCCCCCACCACGCGCCGCCTGGTGGCCAGCGCCTTCCTGCTGTCAGACCTGGGACCGTGCGAGCTGAAAGGCATCGCGCAGCCGGTGCAGGTGTGGCGCGTCGACGAGGCCCGCCGCACCTCGGGCCGCTTCGACGCCGTGCACGGCGCGCGCGAGCTGGCCCCGCTGGTGGGGCGCGGCGAGGAGAGCGCGCGGCTCGAGCGGCGCTGGCACCGCGTGTGCGAGGGGCAGGGCGAGGTGGTCTTCCTGGGCGGGCAGCCCGGCATCGGCAAGTCGCGCCTGACCGCGGCGTTCCGGGCCCGCATCGCCGAGGAGCACGTCACGCTGCACCACCAGTGCTCGCCCTACCATCTGAACTCGCCGCTGCACCCGTTCGTGGGCCAGCTGGAGCTGGCGGCGGGCTTCGCGCGTGACGACGGCCCGGAGCAGAAGCTGGACAAGCTGGAGGCGCTGATCGCCAGGGAGGCGCCGCGCGTGGACGCCGCGGCGCCGCTGTTCGCCGCGCTGCTGTCGCTGCCGGTCGAGCGCTACCCGCCGCTGAACCTGTCGCCCCAGAAGCAGAAGGAGAGGACGCTGGAGGCGCTGCTTGGCCGCGTCGAGGCGCTGGCCGAGCGCGGCCCGGTCCTGATGGTAGTCGAGGACGTTCACTGGATCGATCCCACCAGCCAGGAGCTGTTGCAGCTGCTGGTGCCCGAGGTGCACCGCCGGCCGGTGCTGCTGATCGTCACGCATCGGCCCGAGTACACGCCGTCGTGGGGGAACCTCGGTCACGTGACCATCATGACCTTGAACCGCCTGGGGCGCAGCCAGGGTGCGGCGCTGGTGGGCGCGGTGGCGAAGGGGCGCGCCTTGCCGCCGGTCGTGCTCGACGAGATCCTGGCCCGCACCGACGGCGTGCCCCTGTTCGTCGAGGAGGTGACGCGCTCGGTGCTGGAGTCCGGGTTGTTGCGCGAGGCTGGCGACGGGTACGCGCTGCAGGGGCCGCTGACCGCGCTGGCCATCCCGGCGTCGCTGCGGGACTCGCTGATGGCGCGGCTGGATCGGCTGGGACCGGCGAAGGAGACCGCCCAGATCGGCGCTTGCCTGGGGCGCGAGTTCTCGCACGAGCTGCTGGGGCGCGTCTCGACGCTGGACGCAGGCGCGCTGGAGGCGTCGCTGCAGCGGCTGCTGCTGGCGGGGCTGGTCACCCGCAGCGAGGGCGGGGCCGAGGCCGTGTACACCTTCAAGCACGCGCTGGTGCAGGACGCCGCCTACGATTCGTTGCTGAAGAGCCGCCGCAGCGAGCTGCACGGAAAGATCGCGCACGTGCTGGAGACGGCAATGGCGGCGCAGGTCGAGAACAGCCCCGAGACGCTGGCCCATCACCACACGCAGGCGGGCCACCTGACCCAGGCCATCCCGCTGTGGCGCGCCGCCGGCCTGTCGGCGGTGCAACGGGTGGCGCTGAAGGAGGCGGTGGCGCACTTCCAGAACGGCCTGGCGTTGATCGATCAGCTGCCGTCCGGCGAGGGGCGCGATCGTCTGGAGCTGACCATCCGGGAGCCGCTGAATGCCGTGTGGACCGGCCTCAGTGGCTGGGCGGCCCCCGAGGTGAGCGCGAACGCGTCCGCCATCTTGCGGCTGGCCGAGCGGCTGGGGAACGCGGAGAGCCTGCTGCTGGCCCGCTGGTGGCTGTGGACCAGCACCATCACCCAGGGGCGCATCGCCGATTCGGTGCAGTGGGTGCGGGTGATGCGGGCGGAAGGGGGCGAACACGCCGGCCTCGATCAGCGGATCTTCGGTCACACCACCGCGATGGTGCAGTGCATGCTGCACGGCGAGTTGCAGGCCTCGCGACAGGAAGCGGCGCGCGCGCTGGCGCTGTACGACCCGGCGCGGGCCGCGAAGTGGATGCAGCTGACCGGGCACGATCTGGCGACCTTCGTCGAGGTGTACGCCTGCCAGCTGACGTGGATGCTGGGCTATCCCGAGCAGGCCCAGCGCGCCAGCGCCGCCACCGCCGCCCGGGCGCGCGCCGCCGGCCACCCCTTCAACCTGGTGTGGGCGCTGACCTTCAGCGCCTACGTCTTCGCCTATCGCCGCGAGCCCGACCGGTTCCTGGAGCGCGTGGACGAGGCCAATCAGGTGGCCAGCGAGCAGGGGCTGGCGTTCATCTCGCAGGTCTCGGTGCCGCAGGCGCGCGGCATAGCCGAGCTGCAGAACGGACGTCCCCGCGCGGCCCAGGCGCTGTTGCGGCAGGGCATCGACCGGTGGACGTCGCACGGCGGGCGCGTGCGGGTCCCCTTCGTCAAGGCGGCGCTGGCCGAGGCCGTGGCGCGGGACGGGGACGTGCCGGGAGGGCTGGCGCTGATAGACGAGTGCGCGGCCCAGATCGCCGAGCCCTGGTCCGAGGAGCGGCTGTGGCTGGCCGAGGTCTTGCGCCTGAAGGGCTGGATGCTGGGGCTGGAGGGGCGCCACGACGAGGCCGAGGCGCAGCTGAACGCGGCCATCGCGTGCGCCCGGGCCCAGGAGGCCCGCTCGTGGGAGCTGCGCGCGGCGACCACGCTGGCGCGGCAACTGGCATCGCGGGGCCGGGCGGCAGAGGGGCGGGCCCTGTTGGCGCCCGCCTACGCCTGGTTCACGGAGGGCTGGGATACGAAGGACCTCGTGGAAGCGAGGACTTTGTTGAACGAGCTCGGCCCGCCCGCGTGAGAATGTCGTCGCGGGGACGGCGATTGTCCCTTGCCAACGAAAAGGCAAGGGACGTAGAGTGGACGAGGCGTCGAATCGCTGCAAAGAAATTTCCGCACTTTGGCGAATTGAATTGGGGAGGTTGCCTTGGGCGATGAAAAGTTCGATCCGGACGTCGTAAAGGCCCACAAAGCCTATGTCGACGCGATCAACTCCAACGACACCGCGCGCGTGATGGCCTGTTACGACAAGGACGCGCAAATCATGCAGCCGGATGGGCCGCTGGTCACCGGCCACAAGGACATCCGCAAATGGGTGGCCGACTATTTCAAGGAATTCGACACCCATTGGGACAAGAAGTCCGTGCTCATCTGGGTGGCCGGCGATTATGGCTTCGACCAGGGCATCGATACCGCCACGGACAAGCCGCGCAACGGGGGGCCGGTGCAGCATTACACGGTCAAGGGCCTGCTGATCTACAAGCGGCAGCGCAGCGGTGAGTTCAAGGTGTATCGCGACATCTGGAACTTCAACTCGCCTCCCACCCGAAACAACACCTAGGCCGTCGTGCCGGCTTCCAGGAGGCTGCGGTGAAGGCTTCGGTCGTGTATCCCACCCCGCTGTTGCCGCCCAAGCCGGCGGGATTGTCGTGGCGTGACTACCTGATCACGCTGTTGCGCATCGGCGCCGAGATCGAGCACGCCCTGATGGTGCAATATCTCTACGCCGCCTACTCATTGGGGGGCCCGGCGGCCGCAAAGGAGCCGGACCTGGTGCGCGATTGGCGCGACACGCTGCTGACCATCGCGCGCGAAGAGATGGGCCACCTGATCACGGTTCAGAACCTGTTGCTGTTGCTGGGGGGCCCCATCAGCTTCGAGCGTCATCCACACCCGTGGAGCAGCCCGTTCTATCCCTTCGAATTCAACCTCGACGGGCTGTCGCTGGATTCGCTGGCCCGATACGTCTACGCCGAGATGCCGACCCGGCTGAGGGATCGCCACGACCGGGACGTGCGCGACAAGGTGGTCAAGCTGCTGGGCAAGGACAAGCCGATCGAGGTGGGCGTCCTTTATGACCACATCATCAAGCTGATGGCCGACCGGAAGGAGGTCCCCGACTCGGTGTTCGACGCCGGCTGCTATCACTACCAGGTCACCTGGGACGAGTTCGGACGGGGGTACCGCCCGAAGAATGAATCGCCCCACGCCTCCGAGACGAACGCGCCGGCGACCCAATACGATCGGGCCCGGGTCATCGTGGCGCAGGTGGTGACCCGCACGGACGCGCTGGCGGCGCTGAAGGACGTGGCCGGCCAGGGCGAGGCCGAGCACTACGCGTTCGATGACAGCGACGAGCTGTCGCACTTCGAGCGGTTCGCCGGCATGTTCAGCCAGTTCTACGACCGCTGGGAGCAGGACAAGCACTGGTCGCCCAGCCTGCCCGTGCCCCGCAACCCGTCGGCCGATCAGGTGGAAGCTTCGTCGACGAACACCACGCCCATCACGGCCCGGGCGTCGCAGATCTGGGCGCAGCTGTTCAACTTCCGTTACCGCATGCTGCTGCTGCTGTTGACCTACATCTATCGCGTGCAGCGGGAGCCGGCGTCGCGCCTCACCTCGCTGCGCCCGCAGGTGCTGGGGCGCATCTTCGGCGAGATGTATCACCTGAAGGCCATCGCCGGCATCCTGGTGCACATGCCGCTCGACGACTCCGGCAGCGGGAAGGTGGCGGGGCCGCCCTTCCAGCTGCCGTTCTCGCTGGCGTTGCCGCAAGGCGAGGAGAACTTCTGGCGAGGGCAGCTGGGCCTGCTGGACGCCAGCGCCGCGCTGGTGAAGATGCTGCAGGACGAGCTGAAAGGGCGCTCGCCGCCCGAAGGGCTGCGCTTCCTGCAGGCGCTGACGGAGACCGATCGCGACACCCACGCCTGGATCGGCAGGATCCTGAGCGCCGGTGCCTTCGGGTGGAGGAGCAACTCATGATCCGCGAGCTGCGGATCCTGCCGCCGCTGGTCATTGGCCGTCTTGGTTCCGCCGAGGCGCCGCTGGACAACTTCTCGATCGTGACCGATCAGAAGGCGACGCTGGGCTATCGCAAGATCGTTCCCGCCCCGACGCTGCACGTGGACGAAGCGACCGGCGAGATCAGCGAGGTCACCGTTCCGTCGGCGATGGAGTTCAAGACCAAGGACGACAAGATCCGGCCGGTGGCGCCGTTCATCGAGGTCTGGGCGCGCGTCGATGACCGCGAGGACTTCGAGCCCCTGACCCTCGAGTTGCTGCGCGCGCACGGCGCCGCTCCCGGGGACCTCCAGTGGCGCGTCACCGTCGAGAACCGCAAGGTGGAGCGCCGCACCGGCAAGGCGGCCGACCGCGTGCAGGCGAGCACCGAGGCCTTCTCGGATCACGGCAAGAAGGCCTTGCACGGCCATTGCGACAACTTCCTGTCCGACCAGCACTTCATCGACTTCGGCACCGTCCGCTACATCAAGCCGAACAGCGCCCACCCCCAGATCCGTCTTCGCTTCACGCCGGCGAAGGGCCTGATCTACGGCCCCAAGCTGACGCCCGAGCAGATCGAGGAGATGCGGCGCGATGCGCACGTCCCCAACCTGCACCTGGTGCCCGACGCGCTGGCCGTCTACAAGAACGAGAAGGACACCTGGTGGCGGTTCGAGATCCCGGCGCCGGTGCGCAACGCCGATCCGAACGTCGACAAGTTCTACAACGAGACGCAGCCGCCGGCGCTGTTCGCCATCATCCCCCCGGCGCCCTGCTGGTTGAACGGCAACGTGGCCATCAGCCGCGGCTATCTGGATGATGCCTGCGACGGCATCGTCGAGGTCAGCCTGGCCGCCGGTGGCGAGCCGCCGTTGACGGCGCGAGGACGCATCGTCGCCGCGCCGCCCGCCCTGGTTCCCGATTCGCTGTTCGTGCGCAGCCTGGCCGATGACCTGGATCAGGCCATCTTCGGGCCGGACGTGCCGCCCGACGAGGACGCCAGGGACACGCAGGCCCGCGCCGAGGACATCGTGCGCCGCGCCTACGAGACCGTCCGTTTCCTGAACGTGGCGGTGATGAACGGCAACTGGGTGGACGGCCGGGATCCGCTGGAGATCGACACCATGCCGGCCGAGGAGGCCTACGACGTCTGGCGGATGATGCGACCCATCTTCGCGCCCCACGCGGTGGACACGCTGGCGATCGTGGCCCTGCACCAGCGCGTGTACACATCCATGCGCGGCGGGGCGGCGCCCTGGTTCCCCCCGCTGCTGCGCCGTCCCGACGAGGTGGCGGACTTCACCGACACCGGCCGTCGCAAGATGCCGGCCCTGATGTGCGGCGCCGACGGCAACTATCTGGCCCTGACCCATCGCCAGATAGACACCATCGTCAAGGCGGCCCAGCGCCGCATCGATGCGCCGCTGTCGGACCAGACCATCGAGGCCGACCCGGAGCCGCCGCGCCTGATCCCGCGCAACGCCACCGCCCGCGCCGCCGAGCTGCACTACGTGGCGGGCGGGAACCCGGTCAGCTCGCGACCGGTGATGGCAATCGGTAACTGCACCCCTGGCCTGGAGATGGACTTCCGCGCGGTGTGGCGGCGCGTCTTCGAGGGGATCGTGCTGCGCGAGTACGACAACCTGGTGCTGGAGATCGAGGACCAGAGGTTCGCGCACCTGAAGGGGCACCGCCTGCAGAAGGTCGAGTACGCGTTTCCCGACGAGGGGGGCGTGCGTCGTTCGTTCCTGACCCAGACCACGCAGATCGGGCCCAGCCCCGCCGACCCCGACGCACAGTCGGTCGTGCTGTCCTACCAGGCCAATCCGGACGGGCTGGCGCCGCTGGAGTGGTCGAACCTGCTGGCGCGACTGCTGCACGAACGGTCCGGCAAGCAGGTGACCTGCCACTTCACGCCCGGCGAGGCCTGGCTGGGGATGCAGCCGTGGGACGAGAAGCAGGCGCACCCCATCGAGACGATGACGGTGCGGCCCTTCTTCGAGGGGCAGAGCGCGCTCATCTCGCAGACGCTGGCGCAGCCGGGCGAGCTGACGCAGGGCCTGTGCTCCCCCTGGCAGAACGATTACCGCGAGTGCTCCTGCTACTACTGGGCTTCGGCGCGGCCCGACTTCGTCAACATCGAGACGGGACGAAGCGGGCTGACGGAGGGGGACAACTGGCTGCAGAAGGAGCGCACCGGGTCGTACGTGCCGGACGACTACGCGGACGAGCGGCTGATCCTGTACGACGATCTCTTCAACCAGTGGGAGAAGTGGCTGCGCTTCGCGATCAAGGGGAAGGACGCCGATCGCCAGTCCGCAACGGCCGACCGTCAGAGCAGGACCGAGGACAAGACTGACGGCAGGACCGACGACAAGACCGACGGATGAAAGCCTGAATGGGTGACCCGGTGAGCGCGCCCGCCAGCGCCGGCGAGCGTGGTGAGGCGAGGCGGCAAGAAGGCCGCCTGTTCATGCACGCGTCGCTGCCCCGGTCTCCCGACGCGCACCTGGTGGAGACGGAGGCGGGCGGGCACGTCTTTTTGCCCGACGGCAGCCGCCTGTTCGACGCGGCCGAGCGCCTGTATCAGCGCTTCGCGACGGCGCTGGACGGCGGGGACGTCGGTGCCTTGCTCGACCAGCTGGGGGTGCGGGGCGCGCCGGCCATCGACGACGTGCCGCTGACCGCGCCCCCCGTCCACGCCTTGTCGCTGGCCATCGCGCAGAAGTGCAACCTCGGCTGCACCTATTGCTACGCGCAGCAGGGCGAGTTCGGCGGGGCCGCGCAGAACATGACCCGCCAGGCCGCGGAGCAGGCGGTCGACCTGCTGGTGAACGGCGCGGCGCCCGGCGCGCGGCTGAACCTGGCCTTTCTGGGCGGCGAGCCGCTGGCGAACCGCGCGCTGTTGCAAGAGACGACCCGGCGCGCCCGGACGCTGGCGGACCAGCGCGGCGTCACGCTGGGCTTCTCGATCACCACGAACGGAACGCTGCTGACCGAGGAGGACGCCGCGTTCTTCGAGACGTTCGGCTTCGCCGTCACCGTCAGCCTGGACGGCCCCCGCGAGGTGCACGACCGGCTGCGCCCGTTCAAGAGCGGTCAGGGCTCGTTCGATCGCATCATGCGCAACGTGGCCCCGCTGCTGGCGCGCCAGCGGCGCATGCAGGTCACGGCGCGCGTGACGGTGACGCCGCAAAATCTGGCCCTGCGCGCCACGCTGGATCAGCTGGTGGACGCGGGCTTCCACTCGGTAGGGTTCTCGCCCCTGCTGCGTTCGCCGGGCGGTGACGCCGAGCTGGCGCGCCACGATCTGGAGCTGATGCTGGGCGAGATGATCGATTGTGGCCGGGAGTTCGAGCGGCGCACCCGCGCCGGCGAGCCCTACCCGTTCGCGAACATGCTGAACGCGCTGCGGGAGATCGAGCGCGGCACCCACCGCCCCTATCCCTGTGGCGCCGGCGCCGGCTACCTGGGCGTGTCGGCCGACGGTGCGCTGGCCGCCTGTCACCGGTTCGTGGGCGACCCCGAGGGCGCCATGGGGTCGTTGCAGCAGGGGATAGACGGCGACCGCCGCGCGACGTGGCTGCGCGAGCGTCACGTGCACCGGCAGGAGCCCTGTCAGGGGTGCTGGGCGCGTTACCTGTGCGGGGGAGGATGCCATCACGAGGTGATCGCGCGCGGCCGCCCCGCCTGCGACTACATCCGTGGCTGGCTGCACTACTGCCTGGGCGCCTACCTGCGGCTCTCCGCGACGGCGGCGGCGCCGGCGAAGATGTCGGTGGGCGGCGCCCCTGCCACGGCGAGCCGGGATGAAGCGCCTCTCGGCTGACGTCGCCGTCATCGGCGCCGGGCCCGCCGGCTCTGTGTACGCCGCGCGGATGGCCGCGCTGGGCTTCGACGTCTGCCTGATCGAGCGCGCCCGGTTTCCCCGGGCGCACCTGGGCGAGTCGCTGAGCCCGGGCCTGTTGCCGATGCTGTCCGCGGTGGGCCTGGCGGAGGCCGTCGGGCGGGCAGGCTTCCGGCGCGTGTACGACGTGCGCTCGAGCTGGGAGGGGACCGAGACCACGCGCCACGATCCGCGCGGGCAGGGGCTGCTGGTCGATCGGGGCGCCTTCGACGCCGCCCTGCTGGAGGCGGCGGTCGCGCGCGGCGTGCGGCTGCTGCAGCCGGCGCTGGCGCGCGTCCACGCGCGCGGGCCGGAGGGCTGGCTGCTGCACGTCGACGGCGGCGGTGAAACCGTCGAGCTGAGCTGCGGCTTCCTGGGGGACGCCAGCGGCCGGGCGGCGCGACTGGGCGGCGCGCGGCGCAACATGGGCCCGCGCACCCTGGCGCTGCATGGATACTGGTCCGGCCCGCGGCTGCCCGAGCAGCCGCGCATCGAGGCGGGGCCCCAGGCGTGGTACTGGGGCGTGCCCCTGCCGGACGGCCGCTACAACACGCTGGTGTTCGTGGACGCGGCGCGGGTGCGCGACGAGCCCGCGCTGTCGCTGGAGGCGCGCCTGCGGACCTGGCTGGCGGCGTCGGCGCTGGGGCAGGGGTTGCAGGACGCGACGTTACGCGGTCCCGTGCGCGCCACGGACGCCACGCCGTACCTTTACGAGGACTGCGTGGGGGCGAAGCACGTCCGCCTGGGCGACGCGGCGCTGGCCCTGGATCCGCTGTCGTCGAGCGGCGTGCAGAAGGCCGTGCAGACGGCGCTGTCGGCGTCGATCGTGGCGAACACGCTGCTGCGCCGCCCGCAGGAGGGGGCCGGGGCGCGGCGCTACTACCAGGACAACCTGGCCGACGCGGCGGACCGCCATCGTCGCTGGGCGCAAGGGCACTACGCGGCGGCGCAGCGGCGGGACGCCTTCTGGAGCGCGCGCGCCGCGCCCGCCGCAGCGGAGGTCGCGGTCCCACCGGGCGTTCGACCACCGCTGCAGCCGCCGGACGACGTGCCGCTGCGGCTGTCGCACGACTGCCAGTGGGAGCAGCTGCCCTGTCTGGGGGCGGAGTTCGTCGAATCGAAGCCGGCGCTGCGCCATCCGGGCGTCGAGGGCCCGGTGGCCTATCTGGGCGGCCACGAGCTGGCGCCCCTGCTGCGGGCGGTGCGTCCGGGAATGACTTCGCACCAGCTGGCCAGCCGCTGGTCGCCGCCCCTGCCGTTCGAGGCCGGGCTGTCGATCGCCCGCTGGCTGGCGGCGCGGGGCGTGCTGGAACGCGACGGTGGGCCCGCCCGGGGAGAAGTGGCAAGCTGACGGCATGCCTGCACGCACCTCCAAGCCCCGCCCGCGCAAGCCGAGCGGGACGCCCCGCCGCCGCCGCGGCGTGAAGCTGAAGCCGACGGAGCTGAAGCCGACCGAGCTGGGCGCCGCCCCCGAACCATCGTCCATCCCCGAGGCGTTGCGACCGCTGGCGGAGGCGATCGACGCCGACGGTGGGCGCGTGCTGTCGGCCTATCGCGAGCCGCTGGGAGGGCACTGGCTGCTGTTCGCGGCCCTGCCCGTGGCGAAGGTGGTGCCCACGCCGTTCCAGCGCGATCTGTCGGACGCCCACGTGCGCCGGCTGACGCAGGCGATGGACAAGACGCGGCGCTTTCTGGATCCCATCATCGTGGTGCGCGAGCCGGAGGCCGCCGCGAAGGTCGAGGCCGGCGCCACCTGCTGGGTGCCGAATGGCTATCACCGGCTGACGGCGCTGAAGGAGCTGGACGCGAAGACCGTGCTGGCGCTGGTGGTGCCCGAGCGCGCCGTGGCCTACCAGATCCTGGCGCTGAACATCGAGAAGCCACACAACCTGCGCGAGCGCGCCATCGGCGTGCGGCGCATGTTTCGCGATCTGGCCGCCATCGGCGAGGCCAAGATGAAGGAAGAGGATTATGCGCTGGAGTTCGAGGAGCCGGCGCTGGTGACGCTGGGGTTCGCGTACGAGCAACGCCCGCGGCTCTCCGGCGGCGCCTATCACCCGATCGTTCGCAAGCTGGATGGCTGGATCAAGGGGAACCTGGCCGCCGCCGCCGCGGAGCGGGAACGTCGCGCCGGGGTGCTGCTGGCCTTCGACGACGCGGTGGCGGCCGCGGTGGACAAGCTGAAGGCCCGGGGTCTGACCAGCCCCTATCTGAAGGCGTTCGTCATCGCCCGCGTCAACCCGCTGCGGTTCATGAAGGGCGACCTGCCGTCCTATGACGAGCTGCTGGCGACCATGACCCGCCGGGCGGCGAACATGAAGATCGACAAGATCCGCTCCGAAGACGTGGTCCGCAGCGGCGGCCCGGCCGACGCCGAAAGCTGAGGTCAGGCGCGCCGGGGCCTCGCGCTGGCGGGGCGGGCGACTTACCTTGGCCGGCCGACGTGCGATTGCGCCAGCCAGCGACGCAAGGGGAGGCCGCCCCTTCAATCCGGCGTGGCTCGCGCGAGCCCGTCGAGTGGATCGAGACGAACATCCCCGCCCGGCTCGATCGCCTGCCGTGGCGGCGCTGGCACACGATGGTGGTGATCTCGCTGGGGATCACCTGGCTGCTCGACGGGCTGGAGGGCAATCTTTCGGGCGCCCTGGCCGGCATCCTGCAACGGCCGGACACGCTGGGGCTGACGGACGCCCAGATGGGCCTGTCGGGCAGCATCTACCTGTTCGGCTCGGTGACCGGCGCGCTGGTGTTCGGCTATCTGACGGATCGCCTGGGGCGGAAGAAGCTGTTCAGCGTGACGCTGATGCTGTACCTGGGCGCCACGGCCGCCACGGCGTTTTCATGGGACTTCACCAGCTTCGCCCTCTTTCGCGCCCTCACCGGGGCGGGGATCGGCGGGGAGTACGCCGCCATCAACTCGGCCATCGACGAGCTGATCCCCGGCCGCGTGCGGGGGCACGCGGATCTGGCCATCAACTCTTCTTTCTGGGTCGGCTCCGCGCTTGGCTCGGGAGCGGCGCTGCTGCTGTTGAACAACGCCTGGCTGTCACCGTCGTTCTCGTGGCGGTTCGCCTTCGGGATCGGGGCGATCGTCGGGCTGGCGGTGTTGACCATGCGGCGCCACGTGCCCGAGAGCCCCCGCTGGCTGATGGTCCACGGCGAGCCCGCCGACGCCGAACGGATCGTCGGCGAGATCGAGCGCCAGGTCTGTCCCGATCCGTCGCGGCTGCCCCCGGCGAAGGGGACCATCCGCCTGCGCCGTCGCCACCAAGTGCCCTGGCGCGAGATCTGGCGGGCCATGGCCCACCAGCACCGGAAGCGGTCGGTGCTGGGGTTCACGCTGATGGTGACGCAGGCATTCTTCTACAACGCCGTGCTGTTCACGTACGGGCTGGTGCTGCTTCGCTACTATCACGTGCCCGCGCAGCGCCTGCCCGTGTACCTGATCCCGCTGGCGCTGGGCAACTTCCTGGGGCCGCCCCTGATCGGCCGCCTGTTCGACACCGTGGGACGCCGGCCCATGATCGCGGCCACGTACATCCTGTCGGGCGTGTTGCTGGCCGTGACCAGCTGGATGTTCCGCGAGGGGATGCTGACGGCGTTCACCCAGGCGGTGTCCTGGTGCGTGATCTTCTTTGTCGCCAGCGCGGCGGCCAGCTCGGCCTATCTGACGGTCAGCGAGATCTTTCCCCTGGAGATCCGCGCCATCGCCATCGCGCTGTTCTACGTGTGCGGGACGTTCGCCGGGGGCGTGTTCGGTCCTGCGCTGTTCGGTTACCTGGTGGGCACCGGCTCGCGCGAGCTGCTGTTCCGGGGCTATCTGGCGGGGGCAGGGGCCATGATCCTGGGCGGCGTGGTCGAGGCCCTGGTCGGCGTCGACGCCGAGCGGAAGTCGCTCGAGGAGATCGCGCAGCCGCTGGCGTCGGAAGAGGACTGACGCCCGGGAGCGGACTGCGGGGACGGATGCTAAGACGCCCCATGCTCATGAAGAGACTGGTCGTGGGAGCTGGAATCGCGCTGGCCCTGGCGCTGGCGGTCGCGCCCGCCGGCGCCGAAGGCAACGCGGCGACGCTGCTGGCGGTGGGGGCCGCCGCGCCCGAGGTGCAAGGCGCCGACGCCGATGGAAACGTGAAGAAGCTGTCGGCACAGCGGGGGCACTTCGCGGTCGTCTACTTCTATCCGAAGGACGAGACGCCGGGCTGCACCAGGGAGGCGTGCGCCTTTCGCGACGCCTTCGACAGGTTCGTGCGCGCGGGCGTCACCATCTTCGCCGTCTCGCGTGACGACGAGGCGAGCCATCGCGCCTTTCGCACCCACCAGCGCCTGCCGTTTCCCATGGTGGCGGACCCGTCGGGTGCGGTCCAGCGTGCCTATGGCGTCCCGTCCGCGATGCCTGGCCTGACCATGGCCGCCCGGGTGACGTTCCTGGTCGGCCCCGACGGCAAGGTGGCGCGGGTCTGGCCAAAGGTCGATCCCGTGGTGAACGCGGGCGAGGTGCTGGACGCAGTGAAGGCCCTGGGACGCCGCTGAGCGAAAGCGACTACCCCAGCAGCTTCGCGCTCGCCGCCAGCGCCTCCAGCGCCACCGACAGCGCGGCCTGCGACCACTGCAAAGGGGTGTGCGCGTTCGGCACCCAGCGGCGGTGTTTCAGGTAGTAGAGCTCCGGGCAGCGAGCGGGCAGCTCGCTGTCTTCGGCGCTGATCTGGCGCAGCACCCGATTCGCGTGATGCACCTGGCGGCGATACGACTCGGCGTCGCGCGTCTGCAGGAACGCGGCGCCGTGGTGCGCCGAGAGGTAACCGTCGAAGATGCACCACTGCGCTTCGTCGCCCGGATTCTCGAGCAGGCGATCCCGCGCCTCGATGCCGCCGCTGACGTCCTGGGTGCGCTCGTCGGCCGGCAGCTTCAGGTCGTAGTCGGGCGCCCAGTACGAGTCGCCGGCATAGCGCCGGATGCCGATCGCGCCCGTCAGGTGCTGCTCGACGTCGCCCAGCACCGTGGCCGCCATCCCGTCGCTGACCACGCGCAGCGGGTAGACCAGAAACACCAGGGCCGCGTCGTGTGCGCGGGGCTGCCGGGGATCGATGCTCTCGGCAGGCAGGATGGCGTCCAGTGCCTGTTGCCCGCGGACCAGCATCTCGTCGACGGCGGCGAGGCCGCGCGCCCGCACGCCGGCCAGCGCCGAGTCCGCGCCCGCGTCGTGCAACAGCGCCGCCAGCTCGCGCAGCCCGGCCAGCACGGTGCCGATGCTGGACGCCGACACCTTGGGCGTCTCTTCCCAGTGGCCGCTGTCGGCGTCTTCCCAGAAACGAATGGCCTGGAAGTAGCGCACGAACAGCAGCAGCGTCTGCGCCTCTTCCGGTGACAGGCGCAGCGCCCGCTGTCGCGCCAGCGAGCTGACCAGCCACACGAAGTATCCCAGCGCATCGTTCTGCGCGTGGGGCCAGGTCTCGTCGGGCAGCTCTTGCAGGGTCTGTCCGTCGAAGCGGATGTGGGGGCGATTGGCGGGCTGTCCCGGATCGGCGATCCCCACCACCACGTCCTGCAGCCGGCGACGATGCTTGTGGAAGTAGACCAGCAACGTCTGGGCGACGCCCACCGCGACGGCCAGCTCCCCGCGCATCTGATGCGCGTACGCGACGTGCACGTTGTCGCGGATCCAGACGTTGTGATACCCGGACAGCGGCACGTCCGACGGGCTGGCGGCGAACAGGCCGCTCTCCAGCCTCGTGAAATCCAGAGTGCCCAGACCGTCGAGCGTCCGCCGCAGCTCGGCCACGTCCTCGGTGCGGTAGCGGTCCTTCAGCAGCGCCCCTACACGGGCGTTGGCGGACGGCGGACGCTGCTCCATGGCGATAGTTTAGCGCCGCTGGTGCCGCCCCGATCCGACGGCGCCGCCGGTGCTGGTTTTTTACCAGCTCCGACGGTGCCGCCGGCCCCGCCACCCCGCGAGCCTCGCCCGCCCCGCGCCGACGCCGCCCTCACGACCCCTGGAACATCATCCACAGTAGTCCCTAGGGTGGGAAGTGACTTCGAGTCACTTCATTCGTGACGGTTCAGCACGAATGGCACGGTCCCCCGGAGCGTACGCCTCTTCTATATCCCGAGCAGGGTATCGGTGCACGTGCCCTTGCCGCCGGCGGCGGCCACGCAGGTCGCCCCGGTGGGGTTGAGGCAGAGCGCGGCCGTGCAGCTTTCGGCCTTGCAGCCCGCCTTGCTCCACTGCTGCTGGATCATTTTCGGCTTGCTGTCGTCGTCGACGAATGTGTCGCAGCTGGCGGCGCAACCGGACAGCGCGGCCGGCACCGACTTGGTGCAAGACATGGCTGCCTTTGGTCCGGCGTCGCATGAACGTGCGGCCGCCAGGGCGTCGTCGTAGTCGGAGATCAACTTGGTGCAGGCGTCGGGGTTCTGCTGGGTGTCCCCGCCCGAGCCCATCGCTGCAGGGGCGCCGCCCCCACCCGAGCCAGGTCCCGGTTTACCCGGTGAGCCGCCGGCGGATCCGGCGCCAGCCTTGCCGCCTGCGCTGGCGACGCCGCCGCTCCCGCTGACGCCACCTGAGCTGGTGACGCCGCCGGTGCCGGTGACGCCGCCGGAGCTGGTGACGCCGCCGGTGCTGGCCAGGCCACCCGTGCCCTTCACGACCGTCGCCGTGCCGCCGGAGCCGGGCGCGCCGCCGGTCCCCGAGGAGCCGGTCGAACCGCCGCTCGAGGCGCCGCCTGAGCCGGTCACGCTTCCCGTTGCACCCACGCCTCCGCTGCCGGCGGCGGGGGGAATGGATATCGTCGCGCCGCCGCTTCCCGACGTGCTGGCCGGGGTACCGCCCGCCCCTCCGGCCGCCGCGGCCCGGCCCCCGGCGCCGCCGTTCGGGAGGAGTATCGCAGTCGTGCCACCATGCCCGCGGGCCAGGCCGCCATCCGGCAGCAGTCCAGCCCCGCCGCCGGTGCCGGTCGCGTTACCCCCGAAGGATTGCGCCGTGATGTCGTCACATCCTGGTGCCACCGTGGACGCGCCCAGCAGACCGGCCAGGCCAACTATGATCGCGTAATTCCTCTTGTTCCCTCGCTGCGGCGGGTGAGCCATGGGGAACCGCTGTTCAACTGCCGTGCCAGGTGAAACGGCGGTCGCGGATCGGCGCCATCACTGGCGCTCGTAAGTTCCCACCAGCTCGCCGAAGGCCACCACGTGGTCCTTCATGGCGTCCAGCACGGCGCCACGTCCGGCCCGGTCGTCCAGGCCCAGCGGGGCATCGAGGGCGAACAGCTGGAAGTGATAGTGATGCAGACCGTGCCCGGGCGGCGGCGCGGCAGGCGTGAACCCCACTGACATCGTGCTGTTCTTGCCCTGCCGGGCTTGCTCGGCAGTGCGCGCGTCCAGCCTGCGCGCATCGCCCGCGATGTCGTACACCAGCCAGTGGACGAAGGGCTCCGTCTTCGGCGCGTCGGGATCTTCGCACAGCAAGACGAACGCGCCGGCCGGCGTCGGCGGCGCCGTCCACCGCAGCTCCGGCGCCTCGCCCGCACCGTCGGTGGTGAACCGCTGCGGCAGCGGCGCCTGATCCTGAAAGGACGGACTGGTGACCGTCAGCCGGGGCGTCGCTTCGTTCACCAGGCGGGCCGCGGCCAGCTTGTCGGCGCCGGCGTGCACCGACGACAGGGCGCGCCCCGCCGCCTTCGCGATTCCGTGACCCAGGCTCATGACGGGCACGCCCCGTGGCAGGCCCGCCGGGATCGAGTGATGTGCTGGTTCATGACGCTACCTCCGCCATCAAGGTGGGAACGGGCGGCGCGTATCGCAACCCGAGAGGGAAGAGAGTGACACGAACGGCAGAATGGAAGGTCCAGGCGGCGTCGTCAGCGGCCGAGCCGGCGCAGCGCCGCCCGCGCCGCGAAGTGACCGCACAGCCCGTGCACTCCGGGCCCGGGAGGCGTCGACGACGAGCACAGGAACAGCCGGGGATCGGACGTCGCCCAGGGCACGAGCCGGAATGCCGGCCGGAACAGCAGCTGGCGCAGATCGCAGGCGCCGCCCGCGATGTCCCCGCCCTCCAGGTTGGCGTCGTGCGCCTCCAGCGTCGCCGGGGTCAGCACGTGGCGCGCCAGCACGCGCCGCTTGAAGCCGGGCGCGAAGCGCTCCAGCTGCACCTCGATGACGTCGGTCATGTCCGCCGTCGCGCCCAGGGGCACGTGCGCGTAGGCCCAGGCGGTGTGCGCGTCGCTGCCCGCCGGCACGCGGCTGCGATCGAACAGGCTCGGCTGCGCGACCAGGACGAACGGCCGCGCCGGCACCACGCCGCGCCAGGCGTCGGCGAGCGCCCGCTCGATCTCGTCGAGCGAGCCACCCACGTGCACGACGCCGGCGCGACGGCACGGCGCCGCCTGCCAGGGGATGGGCCCGTCGAGCGCGTAGTCGATCTTGAACGCCGCCGGACCTCTGCGGAAACGTCGCAGGGCGCGCCGATACCCGGCGGACAGGCGCGCTCCCGCCAGGCGCAGCAGCGCCGAAGGGGAGACATCCAGCAGCACCACGCGGGCAGGGGGAAGCTCGCCCAGCGCACGCACCGGCCGGCCAAGCTCGATGCTGCCGCCGTGGTGGCGCAGGATCTCCGCCAGCGCGTCGGCCAGCTTCTGCGCGCCGCCCCGGACCAGCGGCCAGCCCACGGCGTGCGCGGCGGCTCCCAGCGTCAGCGCGAAGCCGCCCGTGCCCATCCTGTCCAGCGGCTGCACCCCGTGCGCGGCCAGTCCACCCAGCAGCGCGCGCGCCTCCTCGGTACGGAACGCGCCGCGCGCCAGCCCGCCGGCCGGCCGCAGCGCCGTGAACAGCGTGCGCAGCAGCGCGGGCGTGGGGCGGAACGCGCGCCAGAGCGAGGCGCGGGGTCCCTGCGCCTGGCCGGTGGCAGGCAAGGCCCCTTCCCGTGGCCTCTGGTCGGGCGTCAGCGCCTGCCAGCGCGCGGTCAGGTCGCGGAAGATGCGCGCGTGGGCGGCGCCGTCCTCACCCAGCGCCGCCGCCGTCGCGGCCAGCGTTCCGTGCAGCGCGGCCGCGCGCCCGCCGTCGAGCGGGTGCGCCAGGGGTAGCTCGGGCTCGACCCACTCCACCCCGTGCGCTCGCAGCGGCAGGGTGCGGAAGAACGGCGAGCCGACGCCCATGGGATAGACGGCCGAGCACACGTCGTGCACGAACCCCGGCAACGTCAGCGCCGCCGAGCGCACGCCGCCTCCCAGGGTCTCGCTGGCCTCGAGCACGCGCACGGAGCGCCCGGCGCGGGCCAGCGTGATCGCCGCCGACAGACCGTTCGGACCCGCCCCCACGACGACAGCGTCGAGCATGGAAGGCAGCGCGGCCGTCAGACCGGCTTCGCGCGGGGCAACAGCCGGTTGCTGACGTCCAGCGTGCGCAGGGTGGCGGCCGGGAACAGATCGTGAGCCAGCCGCAGCAGCTTCGCCGGCAGCCCGATCACCACCTCCCCGCGGCGCCGGCGCGCGGCCGCCACGATCGTGCGGGCGGCGCGGCGCGCGCTGACCGTCAGCAGCGGCAGGCGCGCCGCCACGCTGAACCAGCGCGAGTCGCCGGCGGTCTTGAAATGCGCGAACTTCTCCCCGCCGGTGCGCATCAGGCCGGGAACGACGGTGGTGACGCTGATCCCGTGACGGGCGGCCTCGGCGCGCAGCCCCTCGGAGAAGCCCACCACGGCGAACTTCGCGCAGTCGTAGGGCAGCAGGTGCGGGACGGCCACCTTGCCCCCGATCGAGGCGATGTTGACGATGCGGCCGTCGCCCTGGCGCCGCATGTGCGGCAGCACGGCCAGCGTGGCGTGCACCGTGCCCCAGAAGTTTATGTCCAGCGCGCGCTGGAACTCTTGCAGCGTGGTGGCCTCCAGCGGGCCCACCTGGATGATCGAGGCGTTGTTGACCAGCAGATCGATGCCGCCGAAGCGGGTGACGGCGCGCGAGAGCATGCGCTCGACGTCCCCGGGGTTGCTGACGTCGCACGTGACGGCCAGAACGTCGGTGTACGGCGCGAGCTGATCGCGCGCCAGCGCCAGCTCGCGCGGATCGCGCGCGCAGATCACGACGCGACAGCCGGCGCGGGCCAGCTCTTCCGCCACCAGGAAACCCAGCCCGCGCGAGCCGCCCGTGACGACGGCAACTCGACCGCGCAGCTCGTAACGCCCTGATCGTCTGGCCCTGATGGCGGACACCAGCGCCAGTCCGGCGGCGCTGCCGGCCACCAGCGCCGCCCAGGGCCAGGCCTTGGTCCCGCGACGGCCCAGCACCTGCGAGAGCTGTCTTGTCATCGCCCTGGTCATGGCCTTGGTCATCGGCACGGCAACCTCCTCACTTGCCCGCGTGGAAGCGGTAGTGCCGCTCGATTGGCAGCGGGCCGTTGTCGGGTACGGGGAACGTCCACTTCGTGATCGCCTGCTGCGTGCACTCGAGCACGGCGGGATCGACCGGCGTCTGCTCGACCACCTCGACGCCGCTGACCTTTCCGTCGGGGCCGATCGTCCAGCGCAGCACCACCGCGCCGGCTCGTACCTGGGCCGGGGGCACGTGCTTGTCGCGCGCCACCTGCACGCGACACCCGTTCAACTCGCGCAGGCGGGCCGCGATCTGCTGTTCTAACGCGGGCGGGAGCGCCACCTTCGCGGGGGGCGGGGCCGGGGAGGCGGTGGGTGTATCCGAGGCGGCCACCTTCGGTTCGGGCCGGGCGGGCAATTTCCGCGCCGGGGCCACGCCCTTGGCCGGCCGATCGCCCTCCAGCTTGGCGGGGCTGACCTTGCCCGTCTCCAGCAAGGACGGACCTGTCTGCATCTGTTTTGGCGCGAGCGCGTCGCCGCCCGCGCCACCGTTGCCGGCGGCGAACGAGAGGGACGCCGTGAGCAGCGTCGCGCCCAGCGTCGCCGCGAACGCCGCTCGCCGCAGCGACCTGTGGGGGCCCTGAGTCATGCCACAGGGCAACCTGGGCACGGACCGCGCCGAGCGCAACCGGTCGCGGCCGTTCGGGCGCGTCAC
>Ga0070658_10000533_pt1 | contig 33051 bp, 31 predicted proteins | sample KBSC13metaG_FD_64664 | JGI IMG/M metagenome (GOLD analysis project Ga0070658, IMG submission 64664) | Corn rhizosphere microbial communities from Kellogg Biological Station, Michigan, USA - KBS C1-3 metaG | ecosystem: Host-associated > Plants > Roots > Rhizosphere > Soil ... | reverse complement strand
AAGATGATCAGGAGCACCAGCATGACGTCCACCAGGGGCGTCGTGTTGATGTCCGACATCGGGGCATCGTCTTCGGCTGGGCCGACACTCATCGCCATGGAGCGAGATTCCTATCCTTGCGCGGCGTGCGGAACGCACCCGCCGTCAGGGCGACGGACGGAGCCAAAGCCCCGCCCGTACCCCCATTGTTATGCCTTGGTTGCAGTCCCGGTCGGCGTCTTCACGGCGGTCGGAATGGCCTTAACCGCCGCGATCTGCGGCTTCAGGGCGCCATTCGACACCATGTAAGCATGCAGGTCGGTCGCGAACGCGCCGATCTGCTCGGCGACGACCTTGTTGCGACGGATCAGCCAGTTATAGCCGAGCACGGCGGGCACGGCCACGATCAGGCCGAGCGCGGTCATGATCAGCGCCTCACCGACGGGGCCGGCGACCTTGTCGATCGACGCCTCACCGGAGGCACCGATCTTCACGAGCGCGCCGTAAATGCCCAGCACGGTGCCGAACAGGCCGACGAACGGAGCGGTCGAACCGACCGTGGCGAGCACCGCCATGCCGGAACTGAGGCGCGAGTTGATCGAGGCCGTCGAACGGTTGAGCGAGCTGCCCAGCCATTCGTGCTGATCGACCGGGTCGACGAGCTTGGTGTGCTGCTCCTGAGCGAGCAGGCCATCGTCGACGATCTGACGATAAGCCGAGTTGCGCTCCAGCTTGTTCGCGCCGTCGCGGAGAGTGGGCGTTCCCCAGAAGCTGGTGCGCATGCGCTTATACTGATTCATGATCTTCTGCTGTTCGAACAGCTTGGTGAACATGATGTACCAGGTCGCGAGCGACATGATCACGAGCACGATGAACACGGCCCAGGTGATGATGCCGCCCTGTTGAAGTGCGCCGGAAAGGCCGTAGGGGCTATTCGCGGCTGCTGCGGCGCCGGTGGCGGGAGTAGTCATGATCTCAACGGTCCTTTTTCGAATAGGTTGAGCGGCGCGGGGCGTCGAACGCCCCGCCCGCGGCCAGCGTCATTGGTTCGGTATCTGCCAACGGAAATTGAGCGAGGCTGTCGATTTGATCGGATTGCCGGAGGCGTCCTTGGCGGGCGTATAGCGCGCGCGCCGGGTCATCAGGCGACAAGCCGTATCATCCAGCTCAGGCGTCCCGCTCGACCGAACGACGTGGCAATTTTCCACTCGCCCCTGTTCGTTGATCGTCCAGGCAATACCGCTGACACCTTGCTTTTCTTCGCGCATGGCGCCCGGAGGATAATCCTCATCGGTGATCCAGCTATGCGGATCACCCTTGGCAGACGCGGCCTGCGAGATGACCGGTGGCGCCGGCGCGGGTGGCGCGGTCGGCGTGATCGGAGCAGGCGGCGGTGCCACCGGAACCGTGTAGATAGGAGGCGCGGCCGTCTGCGTCTGCACGATCGGCGGAGGCACCACGATAGGCGGCGGCGGCACGACCTGCTGCTGCTGCGGCGGCGGTGGTGGTGGCTTCTGCTCCGGTGGCGGCGGTTGATCCTTGATGTCCACGACCTTCAGATCTTGCGCCGCCTTCTTGATCACGTTGAAGGCGAGTCCGGTAACGAACGCATATCCAACGATTACGTGGAGCAGAGCAACCAGCACGATCGAGACCGCCTTACGAGGGGTCATTGTTGGTTGGTCAGCGTAAGCCATTAAAGAATGACACTCCCTCCGATCCTGAATGGAGGATACCGCCCTTTCCGGTATCCTGTCCGACACGCACGCGCCAGGTTATCGCATCCTGGTCTGCTGCACGAGCCGACGTTCCTATCGCGACCATCTAGACCATGCAAACGCTTTATGGTTGCGTTAATTGCCCACTTGCGGGTTGAATTTTAGTTCAAAGCAATGGCAAGGCCCCATCCGATGCGTTTATCATATAATTTGGCGGCATTTGCGGTGGCGACTAGCGTCGCGTCACTCCCAGCCGCGCCGCCCTTACCTTATGGGGGATTGTCGACCGACTATAGCTATGTCGAGCTTGCCGACATGGCTTTGGCCGCGCGCCAAGTTGTCGCAGCGCAAATAACCGAATCGATCCCGATCAAAACTACAGCCGCCGGCGATATAGCTCCCGGCAAGACCCGCTATTACATTGAGGCCGATGTGAAGGCGTTGATCAGCGGCGGCGGCGTACCTGCCAAGGTGGTTTACCTCGCCGACCTGCTGGACGATTCGCGCGGCAGGCATCTCAAGTTGAAGGGTGTGCCGGTGATATTGCTGGCCACCACGACCGCGACGCCGGGCGAGTTGCGCCTGGTCGGCCCGCGCGCGCAGGTGCCGCGCACGGCGGAAAACGAATCCCGGCTGCGCGCCATTCTTGTCGCGGCGGTCGCGCCCGACGCACCGCCCGCGGTCACGGGGATCACGCGCGCCTTTCACGTAGCGGGATCGCTGCCGGGGGAAAGCGAGACGCAAATCTTCCTGCGTACCGCCGATAAAAGACCGATCTCGCTTTCGGTGCTGCGGCGGCCCCACGAAGACCCGCGCTGGGCGGTGGCCTTGTCCGAACTGGTCGACGACAGCGCCGCGCCGCCCAAGCCCGATACTTTATTATGGTACAGGCTCGCCTGCGGACTGCCGGCCAAGCTTCCTGACGAGGCGGTCGCCGGCCAAAGCGCCGAAGATGCGGATGCCGCGCGTGCGGACTATCAGGTGGTGCTGACCGGGCTCGGCCCCTGCAAGCACTGATTTCTGGACATTGCGGTCCGGCATCCGCCGGACCCAGCCGCATTCAGTCACGCATCATGTGAACGAAGTCGCGCTCGTAGCTTTCGAGATTGGCGCCGCCATCGACGAACAATATCTGTCCGGTAACCGCGCGCGCGGCGACGAGATAGGCCACCGCCTCGGCAATATCCTCGGGCGATGAACTGCGTTCGAGCGGCATAGCCTCGGCGAGTCGCCGCCATTGTCGCTCGCTATAATCGTCTCCGGGCAAGGTGTTGCCCGGTGCCACCGCATTGACCCGCACCATTGGGGCAAAGGCACGCGCCATGACGCGCGTCACCGATGCGAGCGCCAGCTTCGATACGGTGTAGGCGGCCTGATCGACGGGTGGGTTCAACACGCGCTGGTCGAGGATGTTGACCACCGCGCCGGGCTGATCCTCCGCCAGAGCCGCCGCGAAGGCGCGGGTCAATAATAATGGCGCCGTGAAATTCACATCGAGATGGCGCGACAGCTGGGCGCACGACAATTCAGGCCAGCTGCCCTCGTCGATGACCGATGCGCTGTTTATCAATAGATCCGGAGCGCGACCGAAAAAGCTGGTCACGCGGCCGATCAGCGAATCAAGTTCGCCCGGAACCGCCAGGTCGGCTGGAAATATTTCCGATTTGGTGTCGTGCCTGGCAATTGCATCTTTAAGCGCAGGGTCGGGCTCGCCCGGCCGGTGCGCGTGCAACGCGAGATCGTAACCAGCCTCCGCCAGCCTGGCCGCGATCACCGCGCCAACGCGGTGAAGTCCGCCGGTGACCAACGCGAGCATCAGCGCCGCTCGCGCACCAAGGTCATGCCGATCGACTCGCTAGCCTGCGACAAAGCCAGCTTGACGATCTTTACCTCGACGCGGGTGACGCGCGGATCACCGCCGAAAATCGTGTCGACAATATGGTCGGCGACCGCCTCGACCAGCGTGAAATGAACATCCCGGGGCAGCCCCTCCTCCACCGCGCGACGCAGATCGAGATAGTTTTTGGAGGCGCTTAACGGCGTGTCGTGATCGAACCGTCGCGATGCGGGGATGTCGGCGGTGACCGATATCCGGAGCGGCTGGGGCATGTGCGTCTCTTCGGAATAGATTCCGGTCAGCACGTCGACGACGAGATCACGCACCTCCAGCCGGACATAATCGTCGGGCGAGCCGGTTTCGGGGTGCAGCACCAGGGGTCTGGGACGATCAAGCGCGGTCATTTGGTCTCACTCATGTAATAGGCCGCCCCTAGCAGCAGGGATGAGACGCATCCAGCCGGCTTCCCTTTCACGCGGCGTTCGCTATGGGGCGCACCCTTTCTTCCCGGAGCCATCCTGTTGATCACGCTGTCGCCACTTGCCGAAGCCGAGCCCAAAACCGTCGAGACCTTGCTCGACGCGGCGTTCGGTGCGGACCGACGCGGTCGCACGGCCTACCGGTTACGCGAGGGCATGCTGCCGATCGCCGAATTGTCGCTGACCGCGTTCGAGGGCGAGCGACTGGTTGGGGCGCTACAATGCTGGCCGATCGCGCTCCATGGAGAGGATGGCGAGACGCCACTGATCCTGGTTGGCCCGGTCGCGGTCGATCCCGCGCGCCAGCAACAGGGGATCGGCCGGACGATGATGGAAGAGATGCTACAGCGCTCCGCCGACCGCGAGCCGCTCGTGCTGATCGGCGACCCTGAATATTATGGCCGTCATTTCGGTTTCATTGCCGATGCCACCGCGAATTGGGAGCTGCCCGGACCCTTCGAGCGGCGACGTTTGCTCGCCCGCACTGGCGGCCGCGATTTGCCCTTCCGCGGAACGCTGGGGCCTCGGAGCGGCAAGTGATCTTGCGTCGCACATGTGAGCTTGGGAAAGCTTCCACAGTGGCGAACGAGGTTCTAACGCCTGCGAGATGCCGGAGCGCGCGCCCCCTACCCCCGATCTCGCCGGCCTGACACTGGCAGAGATAGCGCAGGCCGCCGCCGAGCGGCGCCTGCCGCCGATCGAACAGTGGGATCCGCCACATTGCGGCGACAGCAAGATGCGAATCGCACGGGACGGGACCTGGTATCATGAAGGCGCGCCTATTCGCCGTCCGGCGATGGTGCGGCTGTTTGCAGGCCTGCTCCGCCGCGAGGGGGACAATCGTTATGTGTTGGTCACCCCCGTCGAAAAACTCGACATTGAGGTCGAGGACGCGCCGTTCATCGCCGTCGAGGCGAAGAGCGAAGGGTCGGGGCACGGACGGCGCATCGCGTTCCGGCTCAATACCGACGAGGCCGTGATCGCCGGGCCGGAGCATCGTCTGCACTTGGTCGACGGACGACCTTATCTGACGGTTCGCGGCGGACTCGAAGCAGTGGTCGCGCGGCCGGTCTTTTACGAACTGGCCGAACTGGCGCTTGCTGAGGGCGAAGGGCCGCCCGGTCTTTGGTCCGACGGCATATTCTTTCCGCTTGGACCGGGCGGCGCATGACCCTTGCCGAGCGATTGCGCGGCGCGTTGGCGCGCGCGAGCGGCCATGTTCCGATTGAAGGCGATGATTATGATCGCGCGGGCGGCGTCTACGCCCCCGCCGCGGTCCTGGTTGCGGTGACCGATCGCCCCGAGCCGGGCGTCCTGCTGACCTTGCGCCAGCCTCATCTCCGGCGTCATGCCGGCCAGATCGCGTTTCCGGGCGGGCGCGTTGATTCCGATGACTCGGATATTGTGTCCGCCGCGCTGCGCGAGGCGCAGGAAGAGATCGGCCTGGATCCCGCGCTGGTCGACGTCGTCGGCACAAGCGACATTTATCGGGTCGGCACCGGATTTGCGGTCACGCCGGTGATCGCCGTCGTACCGCCCGATCTGCCGCTCGCGCCGCATGAGGCGGAGGTGGCGGCGGTGTTCGAGACGCCGCTGGCGTTCCTGCTCGCGCCGGGCAATCATGCACTCAGAACCAGCGAGTGGGAGGGGCGTGAACGCCGCTTCCACGAGATTTTGTGGGAGGACCGGCGCATCTGGGGCGCGACCGCGGGGATGATCGTGAATCTGGCAGCCCGGATCGGGGATGTGATCGCATGATCCTGCCCGAGACCGCATGGCGCGTGCGCCCGGAACTGATCCGCCTGACCGATGCGCTGGGCGGGAGCGAAGGGCTGGTGCGTTTTATCGGCGGCGCGGTCCGCGATACTTTGCTCGGCCTTCCCGTCTCAGATCTCGATCTGGCGACCCGCTTGCTACCCGACGAAGTTTCGCGGCGGGTGCGCGCGGCCGGCTTCAAGGCGGTTCCCACCGGGATCGAGCATGGCACGGTTACCGCGGTACTGCCGGACGGGCCGGTCGAAGTGACAACACTCCGGCGCGACGTGGCGACCGACGGCCGGCGCGCGACAATTGCCTATACGGACGACTGGCGCGAGGACGCGGCGCGGCGCGACTTTACGATTAACGCGCTTTCCGCCGATCCCCGCGACGGCATGATCCATGACTATTTCGGCGGGCTCGCCGACATGAACATGGGGCTGGTGCGATTCATCGGCGACCCCATCGCGCGCATCGCCGAAGACCATTTGCGCATCCTGCGCTTTTTTCGTTTCCATGCCCGCTTCGGCCGAGGAGCACCCGACGCTGCGGGGCTTTCGGCTTGCGCTGCGCGTGCCAACGATCTGATGGCGCTTTCGCGCGAACGGATCGCGCAGGAATTGCTGAAGCTGCTGGCAGTCGCCGATCCGACCCCCACGATCCGCTTGATGATCGAAAACCATATTCTCGCGCCGGTACTGCCCGAGATCGACCTGCATGGTGCTGCGCGGCTGGAACGGCTGGTTGCGCGGGAACAGGCCGCTGGCAGCGATCCGGTACGGCGGCTGGCCGCTCTGCTTCCCGCCGACACAGCAATCGCTGGAGAGGTGGGCGCTCGGCTCAAATTATCGAACGCGAAACGCAAGAGGCTTGTGAGTGCCGCCGAGCCTGCCGAACCCGGACCCGCCCGCGCGCTCGCGCAGGCGATCGGCGTTGAACAGGCGCGCGATCGGTTCCTGCTCCGCAGTCGGGACCCGGTGGAGGGGCTCCGCGCACTAGCGGATTGGACGCCGCCGCGCCTGCCGATCGGGGGCGGCACTCTGGTCGAAATGGGTCTGCGGGCGGGCCCGCAGGTCGCTGCAACGCTGCAGGCGATCGAACGCCAGTGGGTGGAGGAGGATTTCCCCGATGCGGATCGCGTGCGCGCGATTGCCGAGGAGAAGGTCGCTCAGGCCTTGCGCGCCTGATAGAATTCGAGCGCGGCATCCGCGGTGAGCGGACGCGCGAAATGATAGCCTTGCCCGGTATCGCAGCCCAGATTGGCGAGCGTGCGTTCAGAATCCGCCGATTCGATGCCTTCCGCGGTGGTCGACATCCCGAGCGTACGGGCGAGACTGAGGATGGCGCGGATGATCGCGACCGAATCACCATTTTCATGCATGTTGGTGACGAAGCTGCGGTCGATCTTGAGGATATCGATCGGCAGTTTCTGTAGATAAGCGAGACTCGAATAACCGGTCCCGAAATCGTCCATCGCCACGCGGCAACCGAGATCGTGGAGCGCGCTCAACACCCGGTTGGCGCGTTCCGGGTCAGCGACGATCGAGCTTTCGGTAAGCTCAAGCGTCAGGCGCTGACCGCCGATGTGATTATTGTCGAGCGTGCTCCTGACCGCGTCCTGCACGCAATCGCGCGCGAGCTGTACGGGCGAGACGTTGACGCACAATTTGAGCGGGAGCTGGCTACCGTGTTTCTTATCCCATCCGGCGAGCGTGCGCGCGGTCGCGTCGAGCGCCCAGCGGCCCAGTGGAACGATCAGCCCCGATTCCTCGGCGACGGAGATGAATTCGGTCGGAGAGATCTGGCCCTGGTCGGGATGGTCCCAGCGGGCCAGCGCCTCGAAACCTGAAACCGTTCCGGTTTGCAGGTGGATCAGAGGTTGGAAGGCAAGGGTCAGCCGGTCCTGCTCTATCGCGCGCCGCAATTCGGTTTCGAGGCTGAAGCGACGGCGGGCGTGATTGACCTCGCCCTGCTGGAACATTTCGATCTGGCCTGATGCCTTGGCACGCTTGAGCGCAACCTGGGCATTGCGAAGCAGATCGCCGGACGTGTGGATGCGCTGGTCCCAAAGCGCCCCGCCGATCGAACAATCTACCCGAATTTCCAGATCTGACAGGCGAATCGGCGTCGACAGAGCCGCCTGCAACCGCAGCGCGGCGTTCGAAACATCCTCCGAACCCTCGGTCTGGCGCAGCAGTACGCCGAACTCGTCCCCCGCCATACGCGCGAGCATGTCGCCCTGGCGGAGCGCGGACACGAGCCGGCGCGCGACCGTGATGATCAATTCGTCGCCAGCAAGCGCGCCGACGCATTCGTTGATGCGGCTGAACCGGTTGAGATCGATCGCCAGGATCGCGAAGCTGCTGTCCTGCCCCTCTTCGATTGCCTCTTCGATCGCTTCGCCGAAGGCCAGCCGGTTTGGCAGACCGGTCAGGCTGTCGTGCAGCATCTCGGCGCGGAGCGAACGCGCTGTTTCGACTTCCGCCGTGCGATCGACCAGACTGACGAGTGCGCGCCTGTCATGCCTGCCCTGATCCGGCAGACGCGACAGGTGCAGGCGAAAGCTGCGACCGCCAATGCCAGGCTGCTGCCATTCGACGTCGTGACGCTCTTCCTCGCCTTCGAGAAAGATCTGGAGCGCACTGATCAGTCCCTGCGCGGCATTGCCGTCAGCCTCATCTCCGCCGAGGCGGTGGAACGGTGGGTTGCAGGCGGCAATCTTCGGCTCCTGATCCTCAAGCACGACGACTGCGGCGGGAATATGAATTGCATCCAGATAACGTTGGCGCGCGGATGCCAGCACCGGATCGAGATCGGGCGATTCAATCGACGCCAAAGCGCCCGCTTTCCCAAGGGTTGCGGGACGCCTCTTGCCGCGGCTGATACTCGCAACCTGCATTGGGGTGCGAATAATCCAATAAGCGTTAAGATTTCGTCGACCGTACCTGCGCAGGACTGTTACCGAAACGATTGTCGCGCGGGAAGCCTGTCGGCGGCATCCGACCCGCCGCGCCACGCGCTGCCCGCCATGGACCCAGATCGGCTTCGGAGCGGAACCGGCCGCTTTCGCCGCCCATTGGCCACGACAGGCCATCCTCGAAGCGGAATGTGATCGCATCCGACAGGCCGCCATCGCGATAACGCTGCAGTTGTGCGCCCTGCCCCCTCGCCAATTCCGGAACTTCGCTCAAAGGGAAGACCACGAGCTTACGATTATCGCCGATCGCGGCGACATAATCGTCCTCAGTAGCGATCGGCCGGGCGACTTTCACGCTCGCCCCCGCCCGAAGATTGACGACCTGGCGGCCCTTACGGGTTTCGCCGATCGCATCCTCTGTGCGAGCGACAAAGCCCTTGCCGTCGCTTGCGGCGAACAGGATCTTTTCGCCCGGTCGATAGACGAACAAGGTGACGATCGCCGCCTCGCCTTCAAGATCGATCATCAGCCGTACCGGCTCGCCGAAGCCGCGGCCGCCGGGCAATTTGTCGGCGGCGAGCGTGTAGACGCGGCCAGTCGCCGCAATCAGAAGCAATTTGTCGGTGGTCTGCGCATGGAAGGCGAAAGCGGGGCCGTCGCCCTCCTTGAACTTGAGCGCCTCGGCCGACCCCAGATCGATATGCCCCTTCATCGCGCGCACCCAGCCGCGCTGCGACAGGATGACCGAGATTGGCTCGCGTTCGATCATCGCCTCAAGCGGAATTTCGCGCGCTGGGCCCTGCTCCTCGATCGACGTACGCCGGCGGCCTAGGGCGGTTTCCTCCGAGTAACGCTCGCGCAATTTTGCGAGATCGCGCTTGAGCCGGGTACGCTGGCGCGCGGGGCTCTCCACGAGAGCGGTCAGGTCCTGAGCTTCCTTGTCGAGTGCCTCGCGCTCCTTGCGCAGCTCCATCTCTTCCAGCTTGCGCAACGACCGCAATCGCATGTTGAGGATGGCTTCGGCCTGACGATCTGTCAGGTCGAACTCCGCCATCAGGATCGGTTTTGGCTCGTCCTGCTCGCGGATGATCTGGATCACGCGATCGAGGTTGAGATAGGTTACGAGATAGCCGTCGAGCAGCTCGATCCGGTCGGCGATCTTGGCGAGCCGGTGGTTGGAGCGGCGGACGAGAACCTCGAACTGATGGTCGATCCAGGCCGCAAGTGCCTGTTTCAGAGACATGACCCTCGGCGTGCGCTCGCGATCGAGCACATTCAGGTTCAAGGGTATGCGGGTCTCGAGGTCCGTCAGCCGAAAAAGGCTGTCCATCAAAGTTTGCGGATCCACCGTGCGTGCACGCGGCTCGATCACGATACGGACCTTTTCGTCGCTTTCGTCGCGGACGTCGGCGAGGATCGGCAGCTTCTTGTCGTTGATCAGCGCCGCAATCTGCTCGATCAGCTTGGCTTTGGGGACCTGATACGGAATCTCGCTGATCACCGCGACCCAGGTGCCCCGCCCCTGATCCTCGATCGCCCAGCGCGCGCGCACACGAAAGCCGCCCCGCCCGGTGGCATAAGCTTCCGCGATCGCGGCATCACTGTCGATGACGATCCCGCCCGTCGGGAAATCGGGGCCCCTTACGAAGCGCATCAGCTCGCGCGGGTCGCCTTCGGGCTGATCGATCAGATGGACGGCGGCGTCGATCAGTTCGGCCGCATTGTGCGGAGGAATCGAAGTCGCCATGCCGACGGCGATGCCGGAGGCACCGTTGGCGAGCAGGTTGGGGAACAACCCGGGCATAAGCTCGGGTTCCTGATCCTCATTATTGTAGGTAGGGCGGAAGCCGACCGCATCCTCATCGAGGCCGATCATGAGGTCGGTCGCAACCTGCGTCAGCCGCGCTTCCGTGTAGCGATAGGCGGCGGCATTATCGCCATCGATATTGCCGAAATTGCCCTGGCCGTCGACCAACGGGTAGCGGAGCGCGAAATCCTGCGCGAGGCGGACCATCGCGTCATAGACGGACTGATCGCCATGCGGATGATATTTGCCGATCACGTCGCCGACCACGCGCGCCGATTTCTTGTAGGCGGCGCCCGGATCCATTTTCAGCAGCCGCATCGCCCACAGCAGGCGGCGGTGGACCGGCTTAAGCCCGTCGCGCACGTCGGGTAGCGAACGCGCGGTGATCGTAGAGAGCGCATAGACGAGGTAGCGCTCGGAAAGCGCGCTGTCGAAGGGTGCATCCAGGATTTGATTGAACGGATCGGTGGTATCGGTGGTCATTGTCGGACGGACCTAGCCGAGGCTTGCCCGCCCGCAAAGAGGCAGCTTAATCCGGTGCGATCGTGCGTGGCCCGTCCGAATGTTCGCGGCCGATCTCTTGAAGCAGCCATTCCCGGAAGCGCTTGATCTTGGGCGACGATCGGCGCTCCTCCGGATAGACCAGCCAATAAGCGTACCCGCGCGTCGACAGCTGGTCAGACAAGCGCACCAACCGCCCCTCGGCAATGTCGTTGCGCCACAGAAAAGGGGTGAGCATAGCGACCCCCTGCCCCGCCATGGCCGCGTGCCCCTCATGCGCCTGCACGTCCAACCGGACGCCGGGCCGCAGTTCATTCTCGTCAACCTCGACGCCCGCTTCGCGCAGCCAATGCGGCCACCAGACGTCGTTCGGGCTTATCATCGGCAGCCCGAGGATGTCCTTGGGCTCGATCTTGCCGCCGTGGCGCCGCAGGAAATCGGGGCTGCACATCGGTGTGAAATAGACCTGGAACAGCAGATGCCGTTCGAGCCCTAGCCAAGGGCCGCGCCCGGCGCGGATCGCGACGTCCACTTCATCCTTGGCGAAATCCGTAACGGTATCGATTGCAACCAGTCGTACAGCCATTCCGGGATTCTGCATCTGGAAGCCGCCGATCTTCCACGCGAGCCAGGTGTTGGCGAACGTCTGGGTGGTAGAGACGGTCATGGTGGATTCGTTTTCACTACGAAGGCGCGAGAAGGCCGCGTCGAGCGCGTCGAAGCCTCGCGCGACCTGCGGAGCGGCGCGCTCGCCTGCCGGTGTAAGCTGCACGCCGCGTCCGTCGCGGCGAAACAAAGCCACGCCAAGCTTCTCTTCCAATAATTTCACCTGATAGCTCACCGCAGCCTGAGTCATACCAAGTTCCGCGGCGGCGGCGGTGAAATTCATATGGCGAGCCGCAGCCTCGAACACGCGTACGGCGGACAAAGGAGGAAGGCGGCGCATGGCGGAAACCAATAAGCTCCCCTTATGACTCAAAGGCAAGCTTCGATTGGCATTCACGCACACTCTGCTCCAGATGAGCCGGGCAGCCGATACATCCCACCGGCCATGGAAGGAGGTCCGTCATGTCCCACGATCAGCCACAACGTCCCGCGCAGGGCTTCCTCGCCCGCCTTGCCGACATGCTCGCAGCCACCGACCGTTTCGTCGGCTGGTGGGGCGCGCACCGAGCATGGCCCGCCAACGAAAGCCCTCGGATCGGCCGCTGCCGTTAGACTTTCCTCGACCGAGAAGACTTACCGCGACCCGAGACCCTTCGCGTTGCGGTAAGTCGTGAGCTGGTCTATATCCGCCTCACCCGCCCCGCCCGCGCCGAATCCCGGTCGCGTCCGGGGCGCTTCTCTTTTTCGGTCCTCAGGGAGACTGCATTGTCCCGCCGCCGCCAGATATACGAAGGCAAGGCCAAGATCCTCTATGAGGGCCCGGAGCCAGGCACGCTCATCCAGTATTTCAAGGACGATGCGACCGCGTTCAACGCCCAGAAGAAGGGCACGATCAGCGGCAAAGGCGTGCTGAACAACCGGATTTCCGAGCACGTCTTTACATTGCTCGCAAATATCGGTGTGCCGACCCATTTCATCCGCCGGCTCAACATGCGCGAGCAATTGATCCGGCAGGTCGAGATCGTACCCATCGAGGTGGTGATCCGCAACGTCGCCGCCGGCAGCCTCTCGAAGCGGCTGGGGATCGAGGAAGGCACGCAGCTGCCGCGCACGATCATCGAATATTATTTCAAGGACGACGCGCTCGGCGATCCGCTGGTAAGCGAGGAGCATATCGCCTGTTTTGGCTGGGCAAGCCAGGAGGAGATGCACGACATCGCCGACATGGCGATCCGCGTGAACGACTTCATGACCGGTCTGTTCGCAGGGGTCGGCATCCGCCTGGTCGATTTCAAGCTCGAATTCGGACGCGTGTGGGACAATGATTTTGCCCGCATCATCCTGGCCGACGAAATCAGCCCGGATGGCTGCCGTTTGTGGGACATGACGTCAGGCGAGAAGCTCGACAAGGATCGCTTCCGCCAGGATCTGGGCGGAGAGGCCGAGGCCTATCAGGAGATAGCGCGTCGGCTGGGATTGCTGCCCGAGGGCGACACGATCGTGCTGGACATGGCCGAGCACCGCAAAAATCGGGGGAAATAACCTATTCTCGGGAGTTGGAATGCCATGGTCAGGTCGATCGCCATCGCCTTTCTCTTTCTGGGCCTAGCCGCGCCGGCCATCGCCATTCGTCAGAAGCCGCCCACGACCACATCTGCGCAGTTCAATTGCGATGCGCTCCAGATCGACGCTCCGCTCGATCACGCCACGTTGCACGACCTGGGGCCGGCCCATTCGCTCGATGAGGCTGCCGCGGTCCTCACGCGGCACCGCGTCAAGTTCGAGCGCGGTCCCCGCGTACTGACGCTGACCAGCGCGCCGATCCGACTGGTGCGGGATATTACCACCATGAAGCAGGGCGAGCCCATCATTCTGCCCAATGGCGAGGGTAGCGCGATCTGCGTGCTCCGGCCTTCGGAGGATTCGATCTAACCAACCGCCACCATGCCGTTCGTGACGCAGGGCTGGTCGCTCATCTGCAACCGGCGACGCGCCGGCACTGCCCATGCTAGCACCCCGTCTTGAATCGAACTCATCCGGGGGTGCTAACATGAAAATCCGCCAGGCGACCTTCGCCGCCACGCTCGCGCTTACCGCCGGTGCCTCCTTTGCCGCGACGCCGGTCTATCCGCCATTCGGGCTCGACCTGAACGCGCCCGACAAGAGCACCAAGCCGGGCGACGACTTCTTCCAATATTCGAACGGCGCCTATCTTTCGAGCCTTCAGATCCCGGCCGACCAGATCAGCGCCGGCAAGCGTTTCGACATCACCAAGCGCAACGAGGCCAACCTTCATACCTTGCTGGAGGACGCCGCCAAGGGCGTGAGCGCGCAGCCTGGCGACGTGAAGGGCAAGGTCGGCGCGATGTATGCCGCTTTCATGAATGAAGCCGCGATCGATGCGGCGGGTGCAAAGCCGATCACGCCCGAGCTCGATGCGATCCGCGGCGCGGCCGACCGGAGCGCGCTGGCAGGCCTGATGGGCCGCTACGGCTTCTACCCCTCCCCATTCGGCTACTACATCGATCTCGATCAGAAGGATTCAGATCACTATGCCGCCTACCTAGGCGCGGGCGGCTATCTGCTTCCCGACCGGGATTATTATCTGACGCCGGATTTCGCGACGCACCGTGCCGCGATGCGATCCTACACGGCGACGCTGCTCAAGCTGATCGCCTGGCCCGATCCGGACGCCAATGCCGATGCGATCATGGCGTTTGAAACCAAGCTGGCCGCGCTGAGCTGGACCAAGGTCCAGCAACGCGATCCGACCACGCAATATAATCCGATGACGCCCGCCGCGCTCGCAGCTTACGCACCTGGGTTCGACTGGCAGGCCTATCTCAAGAGCGCCGGGCTAGACGGCAAGAAGCAACTGATCATCACCACCAACACCGCCTTTCCGGCAATGGCAAAGCTCTTGGCGGATACATCGGTCGAAACGCTCAAGGCATGGATGGCCTTTCGCGTGGCGGATGCGACCGCCCCCTACCTCGCACATAATTTCTACGCGGCTTATTTCGAGCTGCATGGGCATGTTCTGAGCGGTCAGCCGACGCCCAAGGAGCGCTGGAAACGCGCCGTGATCGCGGTTGGTGGCGGCGATTGCGGCATGGACCCTGCGAGTTGCTTCGGCACGCTCAACTGGGCAGCCGGACAATTGTTCTCCGACCGCTTTTTCCCCGCCGCGACCAAGACAGAGGTCGAGGCGATGGTCGTCAATCTCAAGACCGCCTTCCGTCACCGGATCGAGAAGCTGGACTGGATGGGCGCGGCAACCAAGACAGAGGCGCTCAGGAAGCTCGGCACCTATACCGTCAAGGTCGGCTATCCCGATCATCCTCGTGACTATTCGAACGTCGCGATCAGCCGGGACGACATCGTCGGCGATGTCCGCGCAGCGGCAGCGGGCGAATGGGCATTCCAGCTCGGGCGCAGCGATGGCCCGGTCGACCGCTCCGACTGGTCGATGACCCCGCAGACCAACGATGCCTATAACGGATCACTGCGCGACATCGTTTTCCCCGCAGGCATCCTGCAGGCGCCCATCTTCGACGGGGCCGCCGACCCCGCGATCAACTATGGCGCAATCGGCGGCGTGATCGGGCACGAAATGACGCACGGCTTCGACGATCAGGGGCGCCATATCGACGCGACGGGCGCGTTGCGCGACTGGTGGACGCCAGCCGACGACGTCGCCTTCAAGGCGCGCGCCAAGGTGCTGGGCGATCAATATGCAACCTATGAGCCCATAGCAGGCATGCACATTAACCCGGATCTGACGATGGGCGAGAATCTCGCCGATCTGGGCGGGCTGTCGATCGCGCTCGATGCCTATCATGAGAGCCTGCACGGCAAGCCCGCGCCGGTGCTGAATGGCCTGACCGGCGATCAGCGCGTCTTCCTCGGCTGGGCCCAGGCATGGGCCGGCAAGCTGCAGCCGGAAGCGATCCGCCAGCAAGTCGCCAGCGACCCACATTCCTATCGCAAATATCGGGTGAACGGCGTCGTGCGCAATATCGACGGCTGGTATGCGGCGTTCGGAATCAAGCCGGGCGATACGCTTTATATCCCGCCCGATAAGCGCGCTCGGATCTGGTGACGAAGATCAGCCTTTCTGGCTGGCGATCCAGGCGTCGATCTTCTTTTCCAATACGGTCATCGGCAGCGCGCCCGTGTTTAGGATCTGCGCGTGGAAGGCCTTGGGATCGAAGCTGGAGCCCAATGCCTTCATCGCGCGGATCTTGCAGTTGCTGATCGTGATCTGGCCAATCTTGTAGGCAAGCGCCTGGCCGGGGATGGCAATGTAGCGATCGACTTCCGCGGTGGCGTCGGTGACGCTCTCAGGCGAATTGTCGAGCATATATTGGATCGCCCGCGCCCGGCTCCAGCCGAAAGCGTGGATGCCGCTGTCGACGACGAGGCGCATTGCGCGCAGCATCTCGTCGTTGAGGCCGCCGATCCGCTGCCACGGGTCGGTTTCCATGCCAAGCGGGCGCCACAGGCTCTCTGCATAGAGCGCCCAGCCCTCCTGGAACGCGGTATTGCCGCCGTAGCGCATGAAATTGGGCAACCGCGCATTCTCCTGCGCAAGGCTGATCTGGAAATGGTGGCCCGGCTCGCCCTCGTGCAGAAAGAGCGTCTCCATCTCCCAGGTCAGGCGGGAGGGCAGATCATAGCTGTTATAATAGAAGACCCCGGGTCGTGAGCCATCGGCGGTACCGGGATTGTACGACCCTCCGGCCGCCGTCTTTTCCTGATAGGCCGGAACTGGCCGAATCTCGAGCGGCGTCCGTGGAATGGTCGAGAATTGATCGGGAATGCGTTGCTCGACCTTGGCCTTGATCGCGAGATAGGTATCGCGCAGCGCGACGGCGCTCTTGGGCTTGAAACTGGGGCTGGAGCGCAGGAACGCGAAGAATTGCTTCGGGCTGCCCTCGAAACCGACGATCTTCTGCTGGTCGGCGAGCTCGCGACGGATACGCGCTACCTCTTCGAGGCCGAGCTGGTGCACCTGATCGGCGGTGATCTGTAAAGTCGTATTGGATTCAATAAGATATTCGTAAACCCTATTACCTCCCTTCATCTTCGAAAGCCCGATCGTGGGGCGCGCAACGGGAAGATATTCATCCTTCAGGAAATCGCGCAGGCGGGTCTCCGCCGGGATCAGTACGGTCTTGATCTGCACCGCATAGGCGGCGCGAAGTCGTTTCTGCTCGGCGGCCGATATGCCGACCGGGAATTGGCGGACCGGTCCGTAGAAGGTCGAATTTTCGACGCCTTGCGCGATCTGATTGCTCAATTGTTCGATGACGTTATGGATCGTCAGTCGCGGCTGGACGATGTTAAGCCGCATCCCCTCGCGAAACCGCGCGATACCTTCGTCGAGCAGCAGCGCATATTGCGCGTTGCGCTTCAGATTATTGTCGTAGTCCGCGACAGTGTTGAACGGCGCCGCACCCTTGCCCGACGCGATCTCCGGATACCAAAGATGGATTCCGTAAAAATGGTCGATCGGCCGCACCTGAAGCGACTGCAGCAGGGGGCGATCAGTGAGCAGGCGCAAGCTCTCGCGCATCTGCCATTCGAACGTGTCGTAGGCGATCTGGTCCGTCTCATCCAGCTTGGCCCGATCGATCGATCGCAAGGCCACCAGATCGCTCGCGGCGGCGGCACGCTCGGCATCAAAATGGGCGTCGCTGAATGGATCGCCGATCCTATCGGCATAGCGCAGGTCTCCCCGGCTCAAGGCTTCGATCGGGTTGCGCTTGAGCTCGGCCTCGTCGCTCGCCTGGAACAGGGCGAACAGGCGCGCATGCTCCTGCGGCGATGGCTGGGCGTGGAGCGAGGAAGCGAGGCAGAACGTAGCTAGACAAAGCAGGAAAGGACGCATTTTTCCTCCGGCACCTGCTGTTGCGTAGAGGGTCTGCGCTCGCGTCACAACATCTGTCGCCCCGCCGGAGGCCGGGCGGCCAATGTATAGTGGAACGAGGCACCAAGAGCACGACGGCCCGGCCTCCGCCGGGGCGAGGATCAGCTGTTGACCGAAAGGACCAATTTCGGATCAGGGATATCGTCCGCCTCATGGCCCTCGATCGGCAACACCGCGGTACCAATCGCGAAGAATTCGATCACATGGGTCGACCAATTATGGCTGCCCTCGTGCAGATCCGCGCCGACCACGCCTTCGGCGCCCGCCTTGCTTGCCTCGAGCTGCATCCGTTCCATCGCGATCTCGCGTGCTTCATAGAGAGCGAGGCTGAAATTGCCGAGTTCGACATTCTGCCCAACCGAGCCCAACGTCGCGAAGGGCCCCCGGCGCGCGACGTGATAGACGCAGCTCCCCATCACCATTTCGAGCGGGCGATAGCCGGCCGAGAGCAAGGTCCAAAAATCCTGTCCCGACAGGGCCGATGTGAAAGGCTGGCCATTGGGGCCCTTGAAACCCTGATGTCCCTTGGCGTGGACGATGCCGGTGCCTATCGCGACGAATTCCAGGATCTTGCTGTCCCATTCGAGCCGCTTTACCGTCAGGCGCACGCCGACGATCCCGTCCGCGCCCATATTCCGGGCTTCCAGCCGCATCCGCTCCATCGCCAGCGCACGCGCCTCGTACATGGCAAGGCTCAGTTGCTCGAGCTCGACATTGGAGCCCCAGCCCGCGAACTGAAATCCCAGGTGGTAAATACACGACCCGACGCATAGGCCCACCGGCTCGAACCCGGCCTTGCGCACCAACAGGAACTCGTTGACCGAGAAATCCGACGTGAAGACGCCGTCCGGATGACCTTGGCTGCGCAGGCCTTTGAGGCGTGCCAGCGCATGTTGCGGTATCTGCTGTTCGGCCATCAGATCGGCCCCTCCCCTTCGCCCAGATCGTTGGAATAGACATTGTGGCGATGCGCCCGAGCAGCGCTCAGCGTATCGTCGTCGCGCATATCGATCACCGGCTCGATGCTATGCGGCACATCGGCGCCGAACGGCGTGTCCACGACCGTGCCGAGCACGATGTGGCGTCCGAGGTAAGCGGGCGGCTGCTTGTCGCGCTCCTGCCGGATGATTTGGCCGAAATGCGTATGCGCGAGCACGCCGTTGCCAAGATGGCCGGCATAGCGACGCAGATCGGCATGGGCGTCGCGACGGATGCTTTCCCAGAAGGTGCCGAGTTCGGTGAGCGGCTGATTGCCCGCGAACACGCTGGACTGCATCTGCGTCATCCGGCCGCCCCAGCGATTACCGCCGCCATAACCCCAATTGTTACCGCCCAGCCATTCGTAGCGCGCGCCGATCGCGATTCCCGTCGGCACGATGCCCATTTCCAGAAGCTGGACAAATTCGAGCGCGGGCACGGTGGCGATCACAGGATCAGTGCTCGGTGGAAGCCCTTCCATGTAAAGCGCGGTTCCGAGCAGGGTGAAGTCCATGCTGCTGCCGATGCGATGACGGACCGTGCGCATCTGGACATCGACGACCGCATTGGCCCCGGCATCGGCCGCTTCCTGCCGGATGCGGTTGAGCGCGTAGGTCCAGCCTTCGGCATGCCCCTCCGTCCAACTCCAGCCGAAATTGTACCAACAAGTGCCCGATACCATCGCGATCGGCCGGCAGCGGTGGCTGCGGATCGTAAGCAATTCGGCGGGCGTCATCGTCGCCACCCAAGGCGTCCGCCCTGCGCGCGCGGCCGTCAGACGATCGACGACGGACTGAGGCAACCGGTCCTGGGCGAGCGCGGTTTCCCAATCGCGGTCGCGCGCCTCGGCCTCGGCGCTTGGCGGGGGTGGTTTGCGGTTGAACCAAGGCATGAACGCGAATCCCCCCTCGACGCCGATGCTAGCTCCGGCCTTTCGCCGCCGCCAGTTCCCCAATCATCTCATGAAGCGCGCCCAGACAATCCTCACCCATCCGCATGCAACGTTCGGGCGACCAGCCATAGTCCGGATCGGGTAATGCCTGATTGTCCTTGAAGGGCATTTCGAGCGTCATAGCGACCGCACCAAAGCGGTTGGCGAGCTGATTGGTAGACATGGTCAGGTTGGCCGATCCAGGCCCCGCTACCGCATAGCCATGTTCGATCTGAAAATCGGGAGAGCGCCGCGCCAGCGTCTCGCGGAAACGCGCATATAAGGCGCCCTGGGTGTCGGACCAGTTGGGAATGCCTTCGAAACCGGCGAGAAAGACGTAGGGGATTGCTTCATCGCCATGCACGTCCATCGCAAAATCGACCCCGGTCTGGTCCATCCGGTCGCGCACGCACAAAACTTCCGGGCTGCGTTCGGCCGTCGGCTCGTGCCATTCGCGATTGAGGTTTACGCCGACGGCATTGGTGCGCAAATGGCCGCGGCGGGACCCGTCCGGGTTCATATTGGGCACGATATGGAAGCTGGCCTCGCGCCGCAGCACGCGCGCGACCGGATCGGACAGGTCTGTGAGCCGGGCCAGCGCGCCCTCCATCCACCATTCGGCCATGCTCTCGCCTGGATGCTGGCGCGCATATAGCCAGACCTGGATCTGACCCTGACCGATATGGAGGCAGTCCATTTCCTGCCCATCGAGCGTGCGCCCCAGCGATTCATATGTCACGCCGGGCATGCCCGCGACCGTTGCGACGAGGTCGTGATGACGCTCCATCGAATAAGGGGCGAAATAAGCGAACCACAGATTGTCGCTCTCGGCGGTGTGCCGGATGGTGAGTATATTGTCGTCAAAGCTGGTTTCGGCCAGCCGCCATTGCTCGCGATCGTCCGACCAGCGCGCTTTGTAGCCGGGCCAGCCGAGCGGATAAGCGGAGCCCGCCGCGTTGAGAATGCGCAATTCAACCGTCCGCCCCTTCGCACCCAGAAGGCGGAAATGGAACCATTGGTAAAAATCGGACTGGTGATCGCGGACGATCTCGAGATCGAACCGGTCGCCATGCTGATCGAGAACGCGAATATTGCCGCTGTCGAAAGCGGCCGAAACATGGATTGTCATTTGACGGTGATAGTGCGGCCCGAAACGCCGGGAAAGCCCTGGAACATCGCCGAAGCAAGTCGTTCCACGGCGGCCGCAGGCTGCGATTCTGGCGTGCCGAAACGGGCGCTGGTCTCAGCCCTTCCCTCCCAGATGGTGGTTCCGTCAGAGCGACGCCTGATCTGTACGATCAGCCGGGTGGAGACATTCTGGGTAGGTTTGCCGGCGAAGGTCGTACCGACGCTCCCGCCCGCTCCGCCATGCCAGCCATAGCTCCCCCCACCCAGGCCGATCGAGAAGGACGAACGGGGCGGGCCATCGAAGAAGGCGCGATCCACCTGGACCACCGCAACCTGTTCGGATTTGGAAAGCCCTGGCGCTTCGCGAAAGCCGATCTTCGCCAATTGAGCGGCGACGATATTGGCATAGGTCTGGAATTCCGCGCTTCCGCGCTCCTGCGCCATCATCGGCTCGACGCTGATCTCACCTGGCGCGATCGGCTGGTTGAGATGAAAGCGCGTGACCTGTGTCGTCGGACCGGTGGTGCAGCCCGCCAATGCCAATGCCCCCAGCATCGTCCCAAACAGCCTGCGCATCACGTCGTCTCCGTCCTGACTATAGTTGAGAACGCCAGAGCAACGATTTCGCTGCACCGGGGCTGAACGGTCTGGCGCGGGTTGACTTCGGCTGCCTCTCCCCATAGGGAGCGCCAACTTTTCCGCAGCTTTTGGAAGATAGGCAGGGTTAGTCCGGTGAAGATCCGTAATTCGTTGAAGTCGCTCAAGGACCGTCATCGGGACAATCGCGTGATCCGCCGTCGCGGCCGCACCTATGTCATCAACAAGACCAACCGCCGCTTTAAGGCCCGTCAGGGCTGACCATCTTCCCTGAGCGGGGATATGAGACGGCCGCGCGAAAGCGCGGCCGTTTTTCGTCGTGCGCCGCGAAGAAGAAAATCGCGTGCGAAGGGACCGCCGGGAAAACCTGCGGTCTTAATCCGTGTGCCCCTCCAACTCCTTGCCGGTAAGGCGCTGGACGTGGAGCATGTTGGTCGAGCCCGGAGTACCGAACGGGACGCCAGCCATGATGATTACCTTCTCGCCCGATTTGGCGATGCCGTGGCGGAGCGCCATGCGCTTTGACTTAGCCACCATCTCCTCGAAATTGGCGACATCCTTGGTGATCACGGCATGCGCGCCCCATAAGAGGCCCAGGCGGCGGGCAGTCTGTTCGTTGGGCGTCAGCACCAGCAGAGGCACTGAAGGCCGATCGCGCGACATGCGCCGCGCCGACGCGCCGGAATTGGTGAAACAGATGATTGCCGAGGCCGAGATCGTCTCTGCTATCTCCTTGGCCGCTTCCGACAAAGCGTCGGCGGTGGTGGGATCCGGCAAAGTTTCGGTAAAATGAAGCCGGGCCTTGTAGCCCGGGTCGTTTTCAACCGCGATCGCGATGCGATCCATCATTGATACCGATTCCTCGGGCCATGCGCCCGCAGCGCTTTCGGCCGATAACATGACCGCATCGGCGCCGTCGTAAATCGCGGTGGCGACGTCCGACACTTCCGCGCGCGTCGGCGACGGTGACACGATCATCGATTCGAGCATCTGGGTCGCGACCACGACAGGGCGCCCCATCCGCCGTGCGGTGGCGACGATCCGCTTCTGAACCAACGGAACCTGCTGGGGTGGCAGTTCGACGCCGAGATCGCCGCGCGCGACCATCACCGCGTCGGCGATTTCGAGTATCTCCTCGAGCCGCTCGACCGCGGCGGGCTTTTCGATCTTCGCAAGCACCGCCGCCTTGCCGCCGATCAGGCGGCGCGCTTCGGCCACATCCTCGGGGCGTTGCACGAAGGAAAGAGCAATCCAGTCTGCGCCCTGCTCAACCGCAAACGCGAGATCGATGCGATCCTTCTTGGTCAGCGCCGCCATCGGTACCACGACGTCAGGCACATTCAGGCCCTTGGAATTGGAAAGCGGACCGCCGACCTCGACCAAGGTCTCGATCCGGTCGGGCTCCACGCCCGACACACGCAAGACCAGCTTGCCATCATCGAGCAGCAGCCGGGCCCCGATTTCGAGCGCGGCGAATATTTCTTTGTGGGGAAGCTCGACGCGGTTCGCATCGCCCGGCGTTGTATCGCGATCGAGCACGAATGCCTGACCGGTTTCGAGGATCACCTTACCTTCGGCGAATTTGCCGACGCGCAGCTTGGGACCCTGCAGATCGAACAGGATCGTGCTCGGCCGGCCGAGCTCGCGTTCGAGCGCCCGGATTGCCTTGACCAGCGGAACCTTATCAGCGTGCGCACCGTGGCTCATGTTGATGCGGAATGCGTCCGCGCCTGCCATGAACAGCTTGCGGATCATTTCCGGCGAGCTCGACGCTGGCCCGAGCGTCGCGAGGACACGCACCTTACGGCTGCGCGGCGCAAACTGGTTCGGCAAGGGCACCTCTCGCTTCTGTGGTTTGCGTGTCCCTACGCGCTGCAATGCGGCAAAGTCGAGCCAAACATGGCCGGTACGAGCCGATTTCAGGCCTTGAGCCGCATATCCAGATAATCGTCCACCGACTTCATCAGTTGGGGCATTTCATGCTCGAAGAAATGGTTCGCACCTGGGATTGTGTCGTGATGGATCGTGATGTGGCGCTGGGTACGGAGCTTGTCGACCAGCTTCTGGGTCGCCCCCGGCGTCGCCACCTCGTCATTCTCGCCCTGGATGATGATTCCCGAGGAGGGGCATGGCGCGAGGAACGTGAAATCGTAGAGATTGGCGGGCGGCGCGATCGAGATGAAGCCCTTGATCTCGGGCCGGCGCATCAACAGCTGCATGCCGATCCACGCGCCGAAGCTTACGCCGGCGATCCAGGTGGTCTGCGCCTCGGGATGGATCGACTGGACCCAGTCGAGCGCGCTCGCAGCGTCCGACAATTCGCCAATGCCATTGTCGAATATGCCCTGACTCTTGCCGACACCCCGAAAATTGAAGCGCAAGGTCGCAAAACCGCGGCGGACGAAAGTCTTATACAGCTCCTGCACAATGCGGTTATTCATCGTGCCACCGGCCTGCGGGTGGGGATGAAGAATCATCGCGACCGGCGCGCGCGGACGCGGCGGAGGGCTGAAACGGCCTTCTAGTCGGCCCTCGGGGCCGGGGAAAATGACGTCGGGCATCGGTCTCGCTTGATCTGATAGAGCGGGCTTGGGCGCCAGCGCAGGCCGCGCCTATATAGAAAAGGTCCGCACTGGCGCAATCACGGAGACTGTATCACCCTTGAAGGACCGAATTTACCTGGATCATGCGGCGACCACACCGATGCTACCTCAGGCGGGCGCGGCGATGGCGGAGGCGTTCGCGCGCTGGGCAAATCCCTCTTCGCCCCACAGCGAAGGGCGCGCAGCCAAGGCCGCGTTGGAGGAAGCACGCGCCCGGATCAAGGCAGCATTGGGTTGGGAGCATCAGCTAATCTTCACAAGCGGCGCGAGCGAAGCGGCGGCGCTGGCGCTGGGGCGAACGACTCTGCGGGGGCGTGCGGTTTCGGCGGTGGAGCATGATTCGGTCCGGCGCGCCGCGATGAACGCGGAGCTGATTCCGGTGGGAGCGGACGGGCTGGCCGACCTCGACGCGATCCCCGAGGCGTCTTTGGTGGCGATCCAGACCGCCAATAGTGAGACTGGCGTGATCCAGGATTCCGATAAGATTGCGGCGACGATCCGGGCGCGCGGTGGGCTGTGGCTCGCCGATGCGGCGCAAACGGCAGGCAAGATGGTCCTGCCGAACGCCGATATGATCATCGTTTCGGCGCACAAGCTGGGCGGTCCTCCGGGTATAGGTGCCATTCTTATCAAAGACTTGTCCACGCTTGCTGCGATTGGAGGCCAGGAACAAGGCTATCGCAGCGGGACAGAGAATCTGCCGGCTGCGATCGGATTTGCGGCCGCGCTCGAGGCACGCGGATCGCGCGATCACCTGTCCGGTCTGCGGCAGCGCCTCGACGATGGCGTAAGCGAGGCCGGAGGCACCATCGTCGCCGAGGCGAGCGGACGCTTACCCGAAATCGCTTCTTATCGGCTGCCGGGGGTGCCGGCCGCCGCACAGTTGATCGAACTCGATCTGGCCGGAATCGCCGTGTCGGCGGGGAGCGCCTGCTCTTCGGGGACGCTCAAGCCGAGTGCCGTGCTGACCGCGATGGGATGGCCGGAGGAGGAAGCGCGCGAAGTGATCCGGATAAGCCTGGCGCCGCAGAGCACGATCGAGGAGGTTGAACGCTTCCTTCTGGTCTGGTCGGATCTCGCCAGGCGCAGACGCGCGGCATGATCTATCTCGACTATCAGGCGACCACCCCGCTCGCCCCCGAGGCGCGCGAGGCGATGCTTCCCTGGCTCGACAAATTCGGCAACCCGCATTCGCCGCACCGCCCCGGCCGCGAGGCAGCTGCCGCGGTCGATCTCGCGAGCACGGAAGTGGCGACGGCATTAGGCGACCGCGGGAGCGAGGGGCGGCTGATCTTTACTTCGGGCGCGACGGAAGCGGCCAATTGGGCGCTGCAGGGCGCTGTCATGCGGGGAGCACGGCGGAAAATCGTCACCATCGCCACCGAACATGCCTGCGTGCTCGACACGGCCGAATGGATCGCGCGCCAGGGCATGGAGACCGTGATACTACCCGTGCTCGCCAACGGCATTGTCGATCTGGACGCCGCTGCGGCCGCGATCGACGACCGGACTGCGCTGGTCGCGGCGATGCTCGTCAATAACGAGATTGGCGTGATCCAGCCGATCGAGACCCTGTCGGGGCTCGCGCATGACGCAGGTGCGCTCTTCTTTTGCGACGCGGTGCAGGGATTCGGGCGCGTCGATCTGCCGCGCGAGGCGTGCGATCTGGTGGCGGTCTCTGCGCACAAGGTACACGGACCCAAAGGTATTGGCGCTTTGTGGATCCGAGGCGGGCTGGACTGGCCGCCGTTGATCCACGGCGGGGGACAGCAGCTGGGGCTTCGGTCGGGAACGTTAAGCCCGATGTTGTGTGCCGGCTTTGCGGCGGCGGCGCGGCTTGCCGATCAGCGACGGCATGATGACGCGATACATATCAGTATGTTGTCATCAATTTTGGAGAATCCGTTTCAGGATTGGAAGGTCAACGGTGATCGCACGATGCGGTACCCGGGTAATCTCAACCTTCGTCGCGAGGGCGTCGATGCGACCCGCTTGATCTCCGACGTGCGTGAGGTTGCCTTCTCGGCTGGCTCCGCCTGCGCGAGCGGATCGGGACGTCCGAGCCACGTGCTGCGCGCGCTGGGTTTGAGCGAGGCGCAGGCACGATCGTCGATCCGGCTTGGCTTCGGGCGTTATACGACGCAGGAGGAGGTCGAACAGGCCGCCGAGCTGATCAACCGGGCGGCGGCGCTTCAGTTGGAGTGGGCATGAAGATCAAGTTCGTTTCCGCAAACGGCGATCATGCGCGCGAGATCGAGGCCAAGGCAGGCGAGAGGTTGCTCGACGTGGCGCAGGCGAACGGCCAGCCGCTGGAGGGAACGTGTGAAGGGCAGATGGCTTGTTCCACCTGCCATGTGATCGTCGACCCGCAGGATTTCGACAAATTGCCTCCGGCAAGCGAAGACGAGGATGATCTGCTCGATCTCGCCGCGCACGTGACGCGCACCAGTCGCCTTTCCTGTCAGGTCTGGCTGGACGAGAATTGGGGCAGCCTGACAGTGCGCATTCCGGCGGAGTCGCGCGACATGCAGGGGCGCTGACCGGCGCCATGACGGCCCTGCTCCTGCTCTTTTGCGCGATCGGGCTGCTGCCGCTCGCGACCGGCCTGACGGTGACGCGGGCAACCTGGCGCGGTTTCGCAGGCTTTCCGCTCGCGGCATGGGTGCTTTCATGCGCGCTCGCCTTCAACCTGACCTTTTTTTGGCAGGAGCTATGGCTCGTCATAGCCAAGGCGCTCGTGCCGGGCCTGCACCCCGTCCTGTTCCATAATAATCATGAATGGATCGGCAGCGCTCCCATCGCCGAATTGCTGCAAGGAACAGGCGCGATCGCGACGCTGGCGAGCGGTCTCGCCTTCGCAGTCCTACTGGGCAAGGCGCGCACGACCTCCGCAACCTGGCAAATATTCTGTTTCTGGATGGCGTTCGAGGGGCTTTACCAGTCGCTGACCCAATTGGCGGTCGGCACGATACTGCCACGCAATGATGTGGGCCGCGCGCTCGCCTATCTCGGGATCGGCGAGGCCGGGAACTGGGTGTTGCTGACACTTTGCGTGGGGGCGATGGGCTGGACCGGATGGACGCTCGCTCGTCTTCTGCCGATCCGCACGGCCAATCGTGGCGGCCTTGCCCTTCCCCTGCTTGCGGTTGCGCTGCTTTCCATCCTGGTGATCGTCCCCTTCAGGCTTCCGCGCAATCCTGTCGAGGTGGTGCTGATCCCGGTGATCGTGAACCTCATCGGGACGGGTTGGCTCACGATAGGCCTTGCGGTCGCGCGCACCGCCGCTTCGCACGCCGTAGAAGAAGAGCGGCCAAACGCGACTTGGACGGCGCTGGGTCTTTTGGTAGTTCTGCTCTTCTTCCAGATCGTGCTGCGACCGGGCCTACACTTCTGAAGCTAGCGGCCCGGCAATGGCTCAGGCAGCCACCTTTTTGTCCTTCGGCTTATCCTCCGCGGCCGGCTCACCTCCGGCAGCTTCAAGCAGCAAGCGCTCGAGTGTCTTGAGCCGCGCCGGTGTCTCGATCTTGTCGCCGATCAGGTCGGTTACATAAAAGACGTCGATGGCGCGCTCGCCAAAGGTGGCGATATGCGCCGAGTGGATCGTAACCTTGGCCTGGAAGAGGGCGCGGGCGAGCGCATAGAGCAAAGCGGGTCGGTCCGCCGCGTTGACTTCTACCACCGTGTAGCGGTTCGACGCGTTGCGATCGATCAGCACGTTGGGCGCGCTCTCAAAGGCGTGCGCGCGGGTGCGCGGTGCGGGTTTGGCGGCGAGCTTGGTCGCCAGCTGATTGCGCGAGGCGAGCGCGTCTTCGATCGACTGGGCCAACCGGCTCAGGCGGTGCGGATCGTCGAATGCCTGGCCGAACGGGTCCTGGACCAGGAAATTGTCGACCGCCATGCCGTCGCGGGTCGTGTGGATGCGCGCGTCGATGATGTTGCCGCCGGAAAGATGGATCGCGCCCGCTATCCGGTAGAACAAGCCCGGATGGTCTCCCGCATAGCAGGTGACGAGCGTGGCGCCGCGTTGGGTGTCGGCGGTGGCGGCGATCGAAAGTGCTTTGCCGGCGGCATCTGCCGCCGCGATCTGCCGCGCGTTGCGGTCCAGCACTTCGCCTCCCTCGGCTACCCAATAGCTGTCGGGAAAGCGCTTGGCATATTCGTCGAAGCGATGGCGGCTCCAGCCAAGCTCGACCGCAAGCTCCGCGCGCTTTGCCGCGATGCGCTCGGCCCGACCGCGCTGCTTGTGGCCGAGACGGATCACCTCCTCCGCCGCGTCATAGAGATCGCCGAGCAATTGCCGCTTCCAGCTGTTCCACACGCCGGGGCCGACTGCGCGAATGTCCACGATCGTCAGCACGAGCAGCAGGCGCAACCGTTCAGGGCTCTGCACCACATTGGCGAAATCGAGGATCGTCTTGAAATCGGCGAGGTCGCGCTTGAACGCGGTTGCCGACATCAGCAGATGGTGGCGTACCAGCCAGGCCACCGCCTCTGTCTCCGCGGCGGTCATGCCGAGACGCGGGCAGAGACGCTCCGCCACCTCGGCGCCGAGGACCGAATGATCCCCTCCCCGGCCTTTGGCGATGTCGTGCAAAAGCACTGCCACATAGAGCACGCGGCGCGACACGATCTGTTTGAATATCTTCGATGCGAGCGGGTGATCGTCCGTCAGGTCGCCTCCCTCGATCTTCGAAAGCAGTCCGATCGCACGCAGCGAATGCTCGTCCACCGTATAATGGTGGTACATATCGAACTGCATTTGCGCGACCACGCGGCCGAAATCGGGAACGAAGCGGCCGAAGACGCCAGCCTCATTCATCCAGCGCAGCACCATTTCGGGATTGCGGGGAGAGGTCAGCACTTCGAGGAACAGGTGGTTGGCGGTCGCGTCCTCGCGCACTTTCCCGTCGATCAGGCGTGCGTCGCGACCCGCCTGCCGCATCGTGAGAGGGTGGATTTCCACCTGATGCTTGTCCGCGAGCCAGAAGAGCTGAAGCAACCGCACGGGGTCGCGCGCGAAGAATTCGTCGTCAGGCGCCTTGATCCGCCCCCGATCGAGCAGGAAGCCTTCCAGGTTACGCGGGCGGCGGCGCAGATTGGCGAAGCCAAAGCGGCGGCCGCGCCCTGCAAATTCCTCGTCCAGATGCGCGAGGAACACGCCGGTGAGGTCGCCGACCTCCTTCGCCGTCAGGAAATAATGGCGCATGAAGCGCTCAACCGCGCTCCGCCCCGGCCGATCAGCATAATGCATCCTCACCGCGATCTCCGACTGGACATCGAAGGTCAGCCGGTCCTCGGCGCGTTTCGCCAGGATGTGGAGGTGGCAACGCACCGCCCACAGGAAATTCTCGGCACGGCGGAAACGGCGTAGCTCGTCGGCCGTGAACAAGCCCTTGTCGACCAGTTCAGCGACGGTGCCGACCTTGTGGACATATTTACCGATCCAGAAGAGCGTGTGGAGATCGCGCAGACCGCCTTTCCCCTCCTTCAGATTGGGTTCGACCACGTAGCGGCTGTCGCCCATCCGTTCATGGCGTTCGTTACGTTCGGCCAGCTTGGCAGTAACGAAATTGCGGGCATTGCCAGCCTGAACGTCGCGGTCGAAACGCGCCGCAGCCTCGTCATAAAGAGCCTGATCGCCCCACACGTAGCGCGCTTCGAGCAGCGCAGTGCAGATGGTGAGATCGCTCTTCGCCATGCGCACCATATCGTCGAGCGAGCGGCTCGAGTGACCGACCTTCAGCCCCAGATCCCAAAGCATGTAGAGGATCGATTCGATCACCTGCTCGACCCAACCGGTCTGCTTCCATGGCGTGATGAAGCCGATGTCGATGTCGGAGTGGAGCGCCATCTCGCCACGGCCGTAGCCGCCGACGGCGATCAGGGTCAGCCGCTCGCCGGCGGTCGGGTGATTGTTGCGGTAAAGCCGCTGCACTGTGAAGTCGAAGCAGAGCCGCAGCAGCTGATCGGTCAGAAAGGCGTAGGATGCCGCAGTTTCGGCACCACGACTGGGATGATCGGCGAGGCGCCGGGCGATCTCGGCGCGGCCTTTTTCCATGGCTTCGCGCAGCAAAGGCGTGGCGGCCGCGCGCAACGCGGCGGCCCCCTCGCCTTCCAGCCCCGCAAGCGCGTCGGCGAGCGCACGGCGGTCGATGATCGCACGGCGACTGGGGAGGCTTTCGAAGCGGGTCGTCATGCTGTGCAGATAAGAGCTTGAACGCGCTTAGTCACCTGACGCCACCAAATCATGTGGCCGGCGTTATAGGAACATGGCGAGCGACCCCAAGGCTGCGAACAAGGCCCATGTAAAACTCGCCAAGAGCGCCGCACATCTTGAGCAAAGCGCAGAGGTCCAGACCGACAGCGCCGATCGCCGGACCGAGCTGGCGGCGGATCGCACCGTCCTGGCGGCCGAACGAACCTATGCCGCGTGGGTGCGCACGGGCCTCGCGGCGCTGGCTTCCGGCATCGGTGCGCGCGCATTGCTGGCCAAGGTGGTGCCGAACTGGCTTGTCGGCGCCACCGGCAGCGTCCTTATACTCTTTTCCGGCTTCTGCTTCGTCGCAGCCGTATGGCGACAAATGGGCAAGGTGCGCCCGCCGCGGCCCGATACGGCACGTATTCCTGCTCCGCTGCTGATCGCAATCAACGGCTTCCTGCTGATCGTCAGCCTCGCGGCGCTTGTCGGGATCTGGCTTCCTTGACGGCACCGCAGGCGCTTTCCTTTGCAATTATCGGGGGTGCGATCCTTGCCTTTGCCTGGGGTCGATTCCGCTACGATTTGATCGCGCTCGTGGCATTGTTCGTCGGCGTGCTGACGCGCGACGTGCCGATCAAGGCAGCCTTCACCGGCTTCACCAGCGACGTGGTGGTGATCATTGCCTGCGCTTTGATCGTGAGCGCCGCAATCCAGCAATCAGGCGTGATCGAGTGGGTGCTGCGGCCATTGCTCGGCAGGCTCAAATCGACGCAAATGCAGGTGCCGGTGCTCGCGGGCGCCACTGCCGTGCTTTCGACCCTGACCAAGAATGTCGGTGCGTTGGCGATCCTCATGCCGGTGGCGTTGCGCGTGACCCGGAACAGCGAGAGTTCGCCTTCGTCGCTGCTGATGCCCATGTCGTTCATGTCACTGCTGGGGGGACTTGTGACGCTGGTCGGCACGTCGACCAACATCATCGTCAGCCAGGTGCGTGAGGAGACATTCGGCAACCCTTTCCAGATGTATGATTTCGCGCCAGTCGGCCTGGTGCTCACCCTGCTCGGGCTGATATTCGTGAGCTTCGGCTGGCGCCTGCTCCCGCGCGATCGCAAGGGGCAGGCCGGCCTCAATGAGGCCACTGCCGAGGCCGCTTATTCCACCGAAGCACGGGTTCCGGATCAGCTTCCAGACAATATCAAAACGGTCGCAGATCTCGACCTGGGCAAAGATAATGTCCACGTCCGCGCGCTCGTGAGCCAGCAGGGCGAACGGCATACCATCCTTCCCGATGCGACATTGACGCCGGGCATGAGCCTGGTGCTCGAAGGCGAGGAGCAAGCGCTGGCACGCATCTTTCAGCGCACGCCGCTCGAGGAAGCGCGCAACAAGGAGGAGGTGGAGAAAGACGAGCCGAGTGAGGAGACGCGCACAATCGAAGCGGTCGTCCAGCATGAATCTCCGCTCGTCGGGCGCTCCGCGGAGCGGATGCGCCTTCAGCAACGGTACGGCGTGCAATTGCTGGCTGTAGGTCGCGCCAACCAGCGCATCACCGAAAGACTGCGCGACGTGACATTGCAGGCAGGCGATCTGCTTGTCCTGCGCGCGGGCGAAAAAGCCCTGCCGCAGATTGTCACTTTGCTGTGCCTGCTGCCGCTTGCGGAGCGTCCGCTGCAGCTTGGCGGCGGACGGCGGCGCTTCCTGCCCGTGGCAATCCTGACGGTTGCGATGGCCTTGCTCGCGCTCAATGTCGTGCCGGTGGCGGGAGCATTCTTTGGCGCCGCTTTGCTGATGGTCGTCTCCGGCTCGATCTCGATGCGTGAAGCCTATGATTCGCTTGAGCCTGAGGTGCTTGTGCTGATCGGTGCTCTCACCCCACTATCGGAAGCCGTGCAGCATTCGGGCGGGACCGGATTGATCGCGCAAGCCTTGGCGGGCCTGCTGCACGGCATTCCGGCGCTGATCGCTCTCGGCGCGATCATGCTTGCCGCGATGGCCTGCTCTCCCTTCCTCCACAATGCTCCGACGGTGCTCGTGCTGGGACCGATCGCGGTCGGAGTGGCGAAGGGGTTGGGACTTGGCGCGGATGCATTCCTTATGGCGGTCGCCACCGGAGCGGGCTGTGATTTCCTCACGCCTATCGGGCACCAATGCAACACGCTCGTGCGTGGTCCCGGCGGCTACCGCTTCGGCGACTATTGGAAACTTGGCCTGCCACTGTCGGTTCTGGTGATTCTGGTCGGCACCCCGCTGATCGCGTGGGTCTGGCACCTGTCGGGTTAAGCCACTCCCTTTCGCAGCGGGAAAACGGGACGATCCAGCCTATCCTAGTGGTTGGTGACGGCGAGCACGACGATCGAACCGATCAGCATGGCGAGGCCGAGCAGGAACACACGGTCCGCCCACTTTTCGATCCCCGCCGATTCCTGGCGGATCGAGAGGTAGGAGAAGAGACAGCTCATCGCGAGGAATGCGGCCGCCGACCAGGCGATTTCATCGGCGAAATTCTTGTCGGCGATGTGACTGACGTTGAGCCCGGCGATGATCACCAGCGCGATGCCGAGGAGGTTCGAGGCGGCATTCAATATATGGGTCGGCCGGTGCATCAGGGCGGCATGGACGCGCGCCAATTGCCCGCTCATGAACCGCTGTCGGCGGCCATCGTCTTCAGGCGGTAAATCAGTTCCAGCGCCTCGCGAGGGCTGAGCGAATCGGCATCGACTTCCGTGATCGCGGTGCGTAGCGGATCGATGCTGGCTTCCTCGCTTTGGGCGGCGGCGGCGAAGAGCGGCAGGTCGTCCAGCCCGGCCGCCAGGCCGCCGGTCGCAGCGCGCCCGGCTTCGAGCCGTTTGAGCACGTCCTTCGCGCGCGCGATCACCGGAGGCGAAAGGCCGGCCAGCCGCGCCACGGCGAGCCCGTAGCTGCGATCGGCGGGCCCCGCCGCGACCTCGTGCAGCAGGACCAGATCGCCCTTCCACTCGCGTGCGCGGACATGGTGCAGGCTGAGCGCGTCGAGCCGCTCCGCCAATCGCGTGAGCTCGTGATAATGGGTCGCAAACAGGCAGCGGCATTTGTTGATGTCAT
>Ga0070658_10000532_pt1 | contig 33120 bp, 28 predicted proteins | sample KBSC13metaG_FD_64664 | JGI IMG/M metagenome (GOLD analysis project Ga0070658, IMG submission 64664) | Corn rhizosphere microbial communities from Kellogg Biological Station, Michigan, USA - KBS C1-3 metaG | ecosystem: Host-associated > Plants > Roots > Rhizosphere > Soil ... | reverse complement strand
GGCGACGGCGCAGAGCTTCTCGGTCCATGGGGTGGCATCCTTTCAAAGCCAAGAGTGTGAGCCACAATTCGCCTTGCTGTCTCCGATGCCCTTCTCATACCACAAATTAGACTTGCACCCCTTCTTTTTAGCCCGAACGCATTTGCAGTCTGATCACCGAGACCTTCTCTTATCGCTTCCTCCGGGACGGACACGAAGATTTAAATCTCAGGTGGGGAACCTATCTGTTCCCAAATGCCTTGTAGCTACAGAGAGGCTTGCAATACAGAAGGAGAGCAATCATGAACAGTACGAATTCTATGGGGTTTGCACGGCGATTTACGTCGGGAGCGATACGGCTTCTGGGCGTTCTGGTGGGTGTTGCAGCGATCGCGACGATGGCCTGGGCCGCCGTTCCGAAAGTCGGGGAGAAAGCTCCCGACTTTAAGATCCAGGCGCTGGATGATAGCACGGTGAAACTGTCGGGGGCGCTGAAAAAGGGGCCGGTGGTTCTGGTGGTTCTGCGCGGCTTTCCGGGGTATCAGTGCCCGATCTGCACGGTGCAGGTGGGAGGGTTGATCAAGAGCGCTGCGAAGTTCGAGGAGCGCAAGGCGCAGGTCATTCTCGTCTATCCTGGCCCTGCGGAGGGGTTGAAGGCGCACGCCAACGAGTTTGTCACGGGGAAGGATATGCCGAAAAGCTTCCAATTGACACTCGACCCGGACTATGCACTGCTCAAAAAGTACGATTTGCGCTGGGACGCCCCGAACGAGACGTCGTATCCCTCCACCTTCGTGATCGACAAAAAGGGCAAGGTCGTTTACGCCAAAGTGAGCCATTCGCACGGCGACCGCGCGAAACTGGAGGATGTCCTGAAAGCCCTCGACGACCAGAAGATGACGGATGAAAAAATGGATGCCGAGAAAAAGGCGTCTCGCTAAAGGGAAGATGCTGCCGTCCCGTTACTTCATGCGAACGGAATGGCTGTAGAGTGTTGTTGATAACTGAGCCTGCCAGCAATTTTGTAAGAGGAAGATGTCTTGGGGTTTCACCCCACCCCAACCCTCCCCTTCGTAAGGGGAGGGAGTCAATCCGTTCATCTCCTCTTCGCGAAGGAATAGTGAGCAGACAGCAAAAGCGCCCTCTTCGCGAAGGAGGAGGTTGGGCACTAAAAAGCCCCCTCCTTTAGAAGGAGGGGGTTGGGGGAGGTCGCTCACGCTTCGCACCTGATTATGGAGCGAAGATGCCTGTTTTGTAGATAGACTTAGCGATTGGCGGCTTTGACGATATTGGCGAAGTCGCCCGGTTTCAGGCTTGCGCCGCCGACGAGCGCGCCGTCGATGTTCGGTTTGGCGAGCAGTTCCGCCGCGTTCGCCGCGTTGACGCTGCCGCCGTACTGGACGCGCACAGCTTCGGCGGTCGCCGCGCCGTAGAGCCTGTCGACCGTGTTTCGCACCACACCGCAGACGCGGTCCGCCTCGTCCGGAGCGCAGACCTCACCCGTTCCGATGGCCCAGACCGGCTCGTAGGCGAAGATCACGTTGGCCGCTTCCCCCCGCGTCACGTCCGTGAGCGCCGCCATCACCTGTCCGGAGACGACCACATCGGTGTCATCGGAGTGCCTCTCAGCCAGGGTCTCACCGACGCAGCAGATCGGGGTCAGGCCACCCGCCAGCGCCGCTCGCAGCTTGCGGTTGACGACCTCATCCTTCTCGCCGAAGTAGGCGAGGATAGGGTCGTCGAAGTCCGGCTCCGGCACCCCGAACCGACCGCGCCGCTCGGAGTGGCCGACGATCGCATACTTGCAGCCCAGTTCCCGCAGCATCGGCGCGGAGATCTGACCGGTGTAGGCCCCTTTGTCTTTCCAGAAGACGTCCTGCGATCCCAGCGCGACGCCGGTGCCTGCCAGCGACTCGCCGACCGCCGACAGCGCCGTAAAGGGCGGGCAGATCACCACGGCCACGCCGTCCGCGATCTCCAAACGACCCAACAACTCGCCGACAAGCCGCTCCGCTTCCGACTGAGTACAGTTCAACTTCCAGTTTCCCGCGATCACGATTTGACGCATATCCTCACCTCCTGAAAATGGTGTCTATTTGTCCTGCAACGCTGCGACGCCGGGAAGGGGTTTGCCTTCCAGGAACTCCAGGGAAGCGCCGCCGCCCGTGGAGATATGGGTCATCTTGTCGCCATAGCCGAGCTGTACGACCGCCGCTGCCGAGTCGCCGCCGCCGATTATGGTGATCGCGCCGGACTCCGCCAGCGCCTTTGCGACGCCACGGGTGCCCTCTGCGAACTTGCTGAACTCGAAGATGCCCATGGGGCCGTTCCAGACGACCGTTCCCGCGCCCTTGATGGCTGCGGCAAACTTCTCGATGGTCTTCGGACCGATGTCCGCGCCTTCCCAATCGGAGGGGATGGCATCCACCGAGACCACTCTGGTTTCGCAGGCGTCTTCGCCGACATCGAACGGGTTTTTGTTGGTGATGATCACATCGTCCGGCAGCAGGATCTTGTCGCCGGCGGTTGCCAGGATCTCTTTGCAGAATTCGATGTTCGCCTGATCCAGGAGCGATTTTCCGATCTCTTTGCCCTGCGCCTTCAGGAAGGTGTAGGCCATGCCGCCGCCGATGATCAGCGTATCGACCTTGCTCAACAGCTCCTTGATGACGCCGATCTTGTCTTTGACCTTCGCGCCGCCCAGGATGGAGACGAAGGGCCGCTTCGGCTCGGTCAGCGCGCCGCCGAGGTACTCCAGCTCTTTCTCCATGAGGAAGCCCGCGACCGCCGGAATGAAGTGCGCGACGCCCTCGGTGGAGGCGTGGGCGCGGTGGGCGGTGCCGAACGCATCGTTGACATAGAGTTGCGCCATGCGGGCGAGGCGATCCGCGAACTCGGGATCGTTCTTCTCCTCTTCCGGATAGAAGCGCACATTCTCCAGCATTACGACATTGCCGTCTTCGAGGGCGAAGATGGTCTCTTCGGTCGCGTCGGCCAGAATATCGTCCAGCAGCGGCACGTCGCGGCCCAGGAGGACGGAGAGACGCTCGCAGACCGGCTCCAGCGTGTACTTGGGAGTCACGCCCTTCGGGCGGCCCAGGTGCGACACCAGGATCGTCTTCGCGCCGCGCTCCATCAGGAACTTGATCGTCGGCAGCGCTGCGACGATGCGGGTGTCGTCGGTGATATTGCCGTTCTCATCCTGCGGCACATTGAAATCGACCCGCACCAGGACGCGCTTGCCGGTGACATCGATATCGTTGAGAGTCTTCTTGTTCATGTCTATTTCATCTCCAACTTGGTCTTGCATAGAAAGACGGCAGAGAGTGCGAGACTCTCTGCCGTGATTGGATCGGGATCGGATCTACAGGCCCTGTTCGGCGATGTAGGCGATGAGGTCGCCGACGCGGCAGGAGTAGCCCCATTCGTTGTCGTACCAGGAGACGACCTTGACCAGGTTACCGCCGACCGCGATGGTGTCGGAAGCGGAGTAGATCGAGGAGTGCGTGTTGCCCCGCAGGTCGGTGGAGACCAGCGGCAGTTCGGTGTATTCGACGATGCCCTTCAGCGGACCGTCCGCCGCGGTTTTGACCGCCGCGTTGATCTCTTCGATGGTGGCATCACGACCCAGCAGAGCGGTGAAGTCCACGACGGATACGGTTGGGACCGGGACCCGGAACGCCATGCCGCTGAACTTGCCGACGAGGGACGGGATGACCAGGCCGACGGCGCGGGCCGCACCCGTCGAACTCGGGACGATGTTCTCGGCTCCGGCGCGGGCGTCGCGCAGGTCTTTGGAGGCCGTGTCCTGCAGACGCTGGGAGTTGGTATAGGCGTGGACCGTGGTCAGAAGTCCCTTCTCGATGCCGAAGCTGTCGTTGAGGACCTTGGCGATGGGCGCGAGGCCGTTGGTCGTACAGGAGGCGTTGGAGACGACATGGTGCTTGGTCTTATCGTAGACGTTCTCGTTGACGCCGAGGACGATCGTCAGATCCTCGTTCTTGGCGGGCGCGGAGATGATTACTTTCTTGACGCCATGCTCCCGGTGCGCGACCGCTTTGGTGGCATCGGTGAAGAATCCGGTGGATTCGACGACGATATCGACGCCTTCGCTGTCCCATTTGATCGCACCCGGCTCTTTTTCGGAGAAGACGGTGATCTTCTTGCCGTTGACGATGAAGTCTTTCTCTTCGGTGGTGATATCACCCGCGAACGGACCGTAGGTCGAGTCCCACTTGAACATGTGGGCGTTGGTCTTGACATCGGTCAGGTCGTTGATCGCGACGACTTCGACGTCGTGCCCGTGGCGAGCAAGCAGAGTGCGCAGGGTCAGGCGACCGATACGACCGAAACCGTTAATTCCTACTCTGACAGCCATGATTTTTGAAGGCTCCTTCTTTGGATAGCTTGTCCCGTCGTCCGGTCTAAATTTTCGCTGCCGGTACACGTTGACTTACAATTCGCGCAGATCACTACGCATTGCAAACTGTGTCGGAAGTGCGAGAGAATGCGTCGCGGCGCACTATCCGACTAATCATATTAGTATGATAGCATTTATCGTCCCCAAGCGTCAACCGAAACCGCAAGCGCAAAGCGCTTACACAGTAGATCGTGCGAAACAAACCATTGTTGGAACAAAAGCGCTTCTATCGTATGATTCTACGTCTTTCTCCTATCGGATGTGGCAATAATCCCAAAGCGATCGTATCTTGCAGAGGATTCCTTTTATTGTTGTCGAAACAACTTCTTAGTTGAATGCTTGCTCCAATCCACCCCTGCTATCCATAAGGACATAAAGGAATGAATTCCAAACAACGCGGACTGTTCTCATTGGGTCTCTTCGTGTTTCTTGCACTGTTGTTGTCGGGACATGCTGCCCAGGCCGACATCGATGTCAACAAAGATGGCTTGCCTGATCTGCTGTTCCAGAACCAGGCGAATAACAAAATTGCCTATTGGGCCTTCGACAGCGCGCACTATCTTGGGGGCGCTGCCTTGCCTAGTCCTATAAGTTCCGATTGGAAAGTTATCGATAGTGCCGACGTGAACGGGGATGACAAGGCCGATTTGATCTATCAAAATGCCACGACCGGTCAGGTGGTGATCTGGTATATGGATGGCGCTACGATGGTCGGCGGAGGGGCGCTCTCGCTGCTTCCTGCTCCCGGCTACAAAGTCGTGGGAACCGGGGATTTCAATGGCGATGGCCTCACCGACCTGGTCTTTCAAGAGACGGCCACCGGCAAAATCGCATTCTGGTTCCTGAACGGCCTGACCGTGACGGGCGGAGTGAATCCTTCCGGTCTGACATCGCCTTTTAATCCCAATAATCAAGTCGTAGGAGCAGCCGATTTCAATGGAGATGGAATGCCCGATCTGGTGTTCCAGGACCGTTCCACGCGGGTGATCTCTTTCTGGGGGATGGATGGAACCGGTGTCATAGGGAGCGCGACTATGCCTTTGACTCCTGCGCTCGGCTACAATGTGGTAGGGCTGGGGGATTTCAATGGAGATGGCGGCCCTGACCTTCTCTTCCAGAACGCGACCTCAGGGCAGTTGGTCTTCTGGGTGCTCCATAGTACCACTTACGCCGGTGGGGGAACGCTTCCAACAACGGCTTCGCTGGACTGGCATGTGGCCGGAGGACGCTCTTTTGGCCTCCGTTCTCATAGTCCTACCTCGTATCCGATTGCAGTGACCGGCTTCAACCGAGACGTTATCTTTGAAAACAGCCTTACCACGTCCGCAACTCCCTTCGATGATGTCACGACTACCTGGATCGCAGACGGTTTCCAGGGCAAAGCCGGGCTGCCGTCCGGAGTCTTTGCAAGCCGTCTCCCGAACGCCGTGACCGGAGCAACCACGCGATACCAACTGCAGCCTTTTGACGCCAACAACGTTCTGATGATACAATCGGCGGATGTACAGGGCACCCTGACGCTGGTAGCTCCGCGTGCCTTCCGCACCCTCTCCATCGCTGCGACCAGTTCGAATGCGCGATTCGTTTCCGGCGACAGCACCCTGATCCTGAACTTCCAGGACGGTTCGACGAGCGCGGCAATCAACTATCATGCGCGTGACTGGTGGGGAGAAGGCCAGAACGACGACCCCAACCGCATCTTCACCTCCGGGGTGTCACGCACCGAAAATGTGGGCTTAAACATCCCGATCGCTACGGTTCAGGTCGATACATTCTACACCAAGTTCAACCTCTACGAGACCACGCTCGACCTCTCCAATATCGGAGGTGTGGACTACACGCACAAGCGCCTCCAGAGCATCACCTTCCGTGTCGCCAATGGAGCCGGACGCACCGGTATCTTCGCTGTGAGCGGCGTCGCTGCCCGTCCCTGACCTGCCCCAATCCTCAAACTGCGGGGAGGATCCGAACGATCCTCCCGCCTCCAGGTTTGCGTACCTACCTTCTTAAGCGGAATTGACAAAGAGATCAGGAAATTGAGGCCGCGAGATGAAACATGATCTCATCGTACGATTCAATCATATCGGATCCAGGGCGAGTAACTTGCAATTGGAAACGATCCGGCAAGGTGGAAGTCTTGTGTGCGGACGGCAGACTCACGCGATTGAGCCTTCCGGAGAGTTTGCAATCGCTGCTGCGTCCGAGCGCAGAAGAGGCGGTGCAAGAGGCACAAGATCTGTTGCGCGCTTCCTCCGGACAAACGCGCCAGCCTCCTCCCTCCGAACTTCTGCGTCCCGCCGAGACCTCCCTGAAGGCGACACCTCCTGTGACCTCCAGTGCGGTGTCCGACCCGGAACTCTAGCCTCTTCGTGCCATGTTCCTGCTTCCTCTTATTCGGGAGGATCACCAGACAGGTATAATTTCGTATGGAAACCGTTTGATGATGCAGACCACTTGTGGTTGCACGCTTCTTAGGCGACTCAAAGGAGAGAAGACCGGAATGGCTTATCGATATACGGATCAGAATCGGGAAGAGTACTACTCCGCGGGACTCACTATTCTACGCGGGCTGATTCCGCCGTCCCTGGTGCGGGACCTCCGGCAGGAAGCAGAGACCGCCCGAGAGATCGCACGACGCGACCATGGCCCGCAAACCCAGCGTCTACAGCCGGTCTATCAGTATCCGGAACTCAATCATGCGCGCTTTCGGGATTTTCTAGCCCTGCCGGAACTGCGAGCGACAGTGGCCGGTATTCTGGGGCCGGACCACTCCGAGTCCGACATCCTGGGGATTCTCTTCGAGCCGCGCGATACCGCCTGGGCGACGGCGTGGCACCGGGACTGGGGACATAACGTTCGTGGAATCGATACGGAGGCGTTTTACGCCGCTGTTCTGCAAAAGCCGGGAATGTTCAACCAGTTGAACGGCGCTCTGTACGACGATCACTCTCTCTGGGTGGTGCCGGGAAGCCATCACCGCTACGACACGCCGGAAGAGCAGGCCTGCTTTGGAGGGCAGATTCCACCACCTGGCCCTCTGCGCACGCCGGAGATGTCGTTGGAAGAGCAGGAGCGTACCTGCCTGGACTACACCCGACAGATGCCGGGAGCCGTGAATGTCGTTCTGGCCGCCGGGGATGTCGCCTTCTATCGAGCCGTCGGCTGGCACATCGGCAACTACGTTCCTTATGCGAAACGCGCCACCCTCCACGACGGCTTCTACGGCCCCGACGACCGCGCGTGGCAAGCGAACGTTCCGAAGGCCGTGTCATGAAGGTATGCGAAGGACTTCAATCCATCGCGCTCCGGAGAGAGTTCCATCTTTGACACGCAGAACCTTTTCTTGCATAATACAGGACTATGACATTAACCGCGAAAGACATTCCGCATCCCTATCAGTTTGAAGGCACGGCGACGCTCGATGAGGCGCGCAAGTACTGCGAGAAACTGGCCAAGTCGCACTACGAGAACTTCCTGGTGGCGGGCGCGTTCTGTCCCAAGCCGCTGCGTCAGCACTTCTACAACGTCTACGCCTACTGCCGCATCAGCGACGATCTCAGCGACGAGATCGGCGATCCGGCGAAGTCTCTCATCCTGCTCGACTGGTGGGACGAGGAGTTGGAGGCGATGTATCAGCGGGCGCCGCGCCATCCGGTCTTTGTGGCGCTGGCCGAGACCGTACAGCAGTTTTCCATTCCTATCGATCCGTTTCGCGATCTGCTGACCGCCTTCCGCCAGGATCAGCGCATCACCCGGTATCAGACCTACGAGGAGCTTGTCGGCTACTGTCGCTACTCCGCGAACCCTGTTGGCCGTCTTGTTCTCTATCTCTGCGGCTATCAGAACGACGAACGTCTCACACTCTCCGACAAAACCTGCACCGCCCTTCAGCTCGCCAACTTCTGGCAGGATGTGACCCGCGATCTGGTGAAGGATCGTGTCTATATTCCGTTGGAAGACATGGCGCGGTTCGGGTATACTGAGGAGTCGCTGTTTGCCCGACGCTTCACCCCCGAGTTTGCCGCGCTGATGAAGTTCGAAGTCGATCGCACCCACACGCTGTTTAACGAGGGGCTGAAACTGACCACGCTGGTCGAGAAGCGCGTGCGGCTCGACATCGAGATGTTCAATCGGGGCGGGATGGAGGTGTTGCGGCGCATCGAGCAGCAGCACTACGACACCCTGACCACTCGTCCCGCCGTGCCGAAGAGCCGTCAGGTCGCCCTCCTGATCGGACGCCTGCTCGCCAATCTGACCGCAAAGTAGAGGTGCCGTATGACCACCCCTCTGACGCCCGAGCGTCTCGCTGAATCCTATCGCTACTGCGAAATGGTCGCGAAGACGCAGGCCCGAAACTTCTATTTCTCCTTTGTGACCCTGCCGCCCGAGCGCAAGGCCGCCATGTGCGCTATCTATGCCTTCTTCCGCTACAGCGACGATGTCTCCGATGAGGCCGCTGAAGACAAGACGAAGGCGATCGAGATGCAGGAGTGGCGCGCCGCACTGGAGCGCGCACTCGAAGGCGACTATGGCGACAGCCTGATCCTGCCCGCCTTCCACGACACCGTCAAGAAGTACCATATTCCCGGCCGCTACTTCCGCGAACTGATCGACGGCACCGAGATGGATTTGACGAAGACCCGCTACGAAAACTGGGAGGAGTTGCACCTCTACTGTTATCGGGTCGCGAGTCTGGTCGGCTTTGTCTGCCTCCATGTCTGGGGCTTCGATGAGGCCGACGGCAAGGCGATGGAGTATGCGGAGGCGTGCGGACTGGCGTTCCAGTTGACCAACATTCTGCGGGATGTGAAGGAGGACGCCGAGCGCGACCGGATCTACCTGCCACAGGAGGATCTGCGCCGGTTCAACGTGAGCGAGGAGGAGCTGAAGGCGGGAGCGCTCACCGAAAATTTCCGCGCTCTGATGAAGTTCGAGGCGGATCGCGCGAAGGAGTACTATAAGCAGGCGCACGCGCTCTTCCCGCTGGTGCACACGCCCGGTCGCCCGACGCTCTCCATCATGCTCAAAATCTATCGCGGCATTCTCGACAGCATCGAGCGCAACGACTACGATGTCCACAGCCGTCGCGCCCGCGTCAGCACCCCTAAGAAATTGGGAATCGTCGCCGGAGCCTGGATCCGCAGCAAACTCCCGACAGGATCCTGATGCTTCACCGTAAAACACTGCGTCCAGCCAACAACCGTGCCCGCTTCAGCGGGCCTTCCGCCGGAGGCCCCCAGCGGAGGGCTTTAGCCCGGCGCCCTCACGGTGGGCATCCAGCCTGCCCCAAACGCATCCGGAGAGGCCCTGACCCATGCCGTCTAAATCCGTGCTGATCATCGGGGGCGGCGTGGCCGGGATCGCGGCGGCAGTCGCGCTCTCGGAGCGTGGCTTCCGTGTCGAAATCGTGGAAAAGCGCCCGCTACTGGGAGGCCGCGCCTCCTCCTACCTCGACCCGACGACCGGCGAGCGCCTGGACGAGTGTCAGCACGGCACCATGCGCTGCTGCACCAATCTGACCGATCTCCTGACTCGCCTGGGCGTACAGGACCAGATCCGCTACCACGATACGCTGCACTTCCTGGATGGCGGCGGCGTGCGCTCCGTCATCAAAGGTAGCGGTCTGCCCGCCCCGATGCACACCGCGCCCTCGTTCCTCCGCTTCCGCTCCCTGAACCTGAAGGACAAGATCGGCATTGCCCGCGGGATGATGGCGATGCTGCGCGCCCGCCCCGACGATCCGAAACACGACACCATCACGGTGGCGGAGTGGTATCGGCAGACCAGGCAGACCGAGCGTGCCGTGCAGCGATTCTGGGGGCCGATCCTGGTCAGCGCCTGCAACGAGACCAACGACCGCATCTCCTACGCCCACGCCCTCAAGATCTTCCGCGATGGCTTCCTGCTGCACCCGACCGCCTTCCATTTCGGCGTGCCCCGTGTTCCCCTCGGCTCGCTCTACACCGAACCGACGCTCGTCTTCCTCGCCAAGCACGGCAGTTGCGCCCGCCTCCGCACCATCGTCGAAGAGATCGATTTCACAACGGAAATCGCCCCCCGCGTCGCCGGGATCATCCTCCGCGACGGCACGCGCCTGGAAGCCGACTACTACATCAGCGCCCTCCAGTTCGACCTGCTCCTGAAACTCCTACCGGCCTCAGTGACCACAAACGTTCCCTACTGGCAGAACCTGCACGGCCTCGAACTCTCGCCCCTCTGCGGGGTGCACCTCTGGTTCGATCGCATGCTGGACTGCCCGGAAGCCCTGGCCGTCCTCGACCGCGAAACCGAATGGATCTTCCACAAAAACCTGAACTTCGATCAACCCAAAGGCACCGCAGGCTCCTACCTCAGCGTCGTCATCAGCGCTTCCCATCGCCTCGCTGGTCTGCCCAAAGAGGAGATCCTGGCGACCGTCCTCTCCGACGTCCACGCCTGTCTGCCCGACTCTCGTCAGGCCACCCTCCTGCGCTCCCAGATCATCCGCTGGCCCAAAGCAACCATCTCTCCTAAACCCGGCGCCGACGCCCTTCGACCAACCCAAATCAGCCCGGTCTCCAACCTCCTGGTCGCCGGAGAGTGGACCCAAACCGGCTGGCCGTCCACCATGGAAGGCGCAGCCCGCAGTGGCTACCTCGCCGCCGAAGCTATCCTCGCCGCCGAAGGCAACCCCGAATCCCTCCTCGCCCCGGATCTACCGCGCCCCACTCTCGCCCGCCTCCTCGCCTCCCGCTGAGTCCTCAGGAAGAGGACAACATCTCCGAGCACGTTTACAAATCCCAGTGCCTTGACCTGATCCTGTTAATCCTGTCTAAAATGCATCCCTCTGGAAAGGATCGATGGCTCAACGCGCATGGTTGGCAGCATAGGAGATCGGGTATTTCGGATCTTGTGAAGGGGTGCGATTATCCGGGTTGGCGGGACAGACCATCACCTGTGTGTTGCGCAGATACGGGAAGATTACCGTGCGCCAGGAGTTCTTCTCCATATCCCCGGTGATCTGGCTGCCGTACGGTTCGAAGCGATAGTTGGGATAGGTCTCGTCGAAATCCTGCAAGTAGAGCGTCAGTGCTGCACCGATCTGCCGTTCATTGCTCACGCAAGCCGTCTGCCATCCCCTGCGGCGCGCGCTGATGAAAACAGGGAATAGCAGTGCTGCCAGCACCGCAATAATGGCGATGACGACGAGGAGTTCGATGAGAGTAAAGGCGCATCGGTTGCACATGGTTATGGCCTGCTCCCTGGTTGAAGCGCCCTCGCGAAGATGATAGACTGGACGGCATCGGAAGGAGTCAGGTTTCACACGGTCCTCGATCCGCGACGATCTTGCGTCGCGGATCGGGGGCAGCCCTCACTCCAGGCCGACCCGCTTTAGCGCAGCCTTAAACTCCGGACTGGCGAAATCGTTGTATCCCATTGCTCGCCATACCACCTTGCCATCGGCGTCCAGCAGGTAGTTCGTCGGGAACGCCTGCACGCCGAAGTGTGCGTACACCGAGTCGGCGGCATCTTTCGGACCGCCAAGCGCAGCCGGAAACGTAAACTTACCCTCCTGGAGATATCGCTGGACCTGGGGGGGCGCATCCCCCTGGTTGATCGCAATCACCTCCAGTCCCTTGCTCTGGAGCCTCTCGTAGAGATTCTGCAGATGCGGGAACTCGGCGCGGCAGGGGCCGCATGCCGCAAACCAGAAATTGACCAGAACCGCCTTCTTCTTCCGGCGCGCGTCTGCGAGCTTGAACTCTCCTCCGCCGGAACGGGTCAACAGGAAGTCCGGCGCGGAGGCGCCGACGGGAAGCAGCGCCCGTTCGATCGCGTTGGGGTCGAAGCGAGAGAAGCCGGCCGGAACCGCCCAGGCGAACTCGCCGGCTTTCATGGGAGAGTCCACCACCACGTGTTTCATCCACGCGGAGAAGCTCACCTCCTTATGATCGCGTTGTTCCTGAAAGCGCGTTCGGTATCCCTCCAGCAGACCGCTCTCGCCGAAATAGAGCGTGTAGACATCGTCATGGCCTGTCGAATCGCTCTGGCTCGCCTGCACCACGTCGTAGAAGACGCCGTCTACCTGCTCCTTGCCGAGATAGCGCGGAGATTTCAGAAGATCGTAGGTCGGCGGAGAGAAGAAGCACGCGAACGGAAAGCCGGCCTGGGACTGGAAATCGTTCTCATTCTTTTCCGTGTACTCCTTCCGTCCTTCCAGGCTCTCGATCACCTGGTGTCCATCGGCGATCCAGCGGTCTTTCCACGGTTGCTGCGGCGAACTCATCTCCAGGCTGCCCAGGAACCTGGGATTCTCCGGCTCATTGGGCCTTACGTTGCCGTGCCATTCACCCTCGTAGGGTTTCATCGCCCGCAGCTTTCCGGTGGTCGTGATGGTGCGGCCTTCCTGCATGGAGATCAGGACGATGTCGGCCTGGAGCGTTCGCCCACGCATGCTCAGGGCATAAGATTGCTTTAGTAGCTTTTCCGCCCTACCGGTCTCATCGGCAGACGCCGCTCCGGAGGCGTGCCTGCCGGACAGCACGGCGCAAATGAGAAGTACGAAGGTTGTTTTTGTGAGAGATGTTTTCATGAGTGATCCAAATAGGTCCTTTCTGTGCCCTCGGAGTGAGGCACCTGATGTCATCGTTTGCGAGCGGCGAAGGCTTCTGCAGCTTTGCGGACTGCTTCCGGGGCGAACAGCGACACGGGAGCGGGGCGGTTATAGTCGCAATCGCGTTTGAGAAGCACAACCCAGCGCCCCTGTATCTCCTTTTCCTGTTCCGAGTGCACTGGGAGATCGGTCTCGCTATCCACCCAGAACGTCTGGCGTGTGCGCGGCATGCTGCCTGGAGGAGGCGTCTTTCCAGGCTCCTGTTGCGGGGTGGGGATCTCCTCCCCAACCCGAGGCTTATTGGGGCCGCTGAAGATCTCCAGTTTATGGACTTTCCGCCCTCGCCAGACGGTGTCGGCAGCCTTATGGAGGGTGAGATAGGTGCCGGGAAGCACAGCGCTTTTCATCGCCGCCACCGGATGAAAACTGCGTTCGATATCTGCTTTTAGATTCATCTCCGGGTTGGCTTTTATGTATTTCACCTTACGTTCGGTCGGATCGTAGTGCAGGTATCCGGCAGCGTTCCATAGATACGGCCCCAACTGCGCATCTCCGCCGCTGATGGCGTCATGGGTGATCCATGCCTCCCCCCGAACCGGCGTCTTGCCGTCGTGCCAGGTCTGATGGCGCGCCTCTTCTTCGGTCATGTCGAATCTCCAGGAGACGACATGCATCGTTGTTGCGCGTCCGATCGCCGTCTCCATTTTCCGGAGGATCGTCTGACCACGCGCTCCGGGTGGACGTGTTGCCAGCAGAAGGATTGTCGCGGCCACCAGAATAAGAGAGACGGCTGTAATACGTACGCGGAGGCTGGTGGGGAACCCTCCCGAAGTGCGGCTCGTCTGGGGGGCAGTCTCTCGCGCCTGTCGCAGGGCATTCTCCAGCAGATTGGCTGTCGGTGGGGGGGCGTGTTGCGTGGAGAGTGCACTCACCAACAGGTTGTAGCCCGCTTCGCGTTGCCGACAGGTCGGGCATAGAGCAAGATGGGTGTCCAGATCCGTACGCTTCCGATCCGAGAGGCGATGATCTCTGCCATAAGAAGCGAAGCGAGCGGCACGATGGCAGTTCATTTCTGTTCTACTCTCTCTCTATGGGCCAGGGTCCATGTCGCCAGGGCGCGGCGGGTCTGATAGAGTTCGTTGTTGATGCGTCGGTGGGTGCAGTGCAGAGCTTCCGCGATCTCCGGTACGCTCCAGCCTTGCTGCTCGCGCAGCAAAAACACGGTTCGCTGTCGCAGCGACAGGACGGCAAGCGCCTGATCGATCTCGATCTGCGCCAATGTGGCGGTCTCCGGGGAGACCTGTGTGATGGCCTGGTCGGGAGCCGTTTCCAACGGAACGGTTTTGCCTCTGTCCCGCTTCCTATTCAAGCAGACGTTGACGGCGATACGAAACAACCAGGAGTGCACGTTGGCATCCCGGCGAAACTGCGGCAGGGCACGAATGGCTCGCAGATAGGTCTCCTGTACCGCATCCTCGGCATCTTCTGCATGGCCGAGCATATTTCGGCAGAGAGCATAGAGGGCCGGCTGGCAGGGCGAAAGCAAGCGATCCAGCGCTGCGGTCTCACCCGCCAGGGCGCGTTGGAGCAGGGTCTCGTCCTCGGTCGCCTCCTGTTTTTCCGGAGTGATCCTCAAAGCGCATAAGTTCTTCAAGCCGCTTCCTCTTCACATCAGGTTCGGTGGGTTCTATTCTATTGGACACCCGATAGGAGCCGATTACTAACCGCCCTCGAAAAATCATCCTGGACCAGTTGCGAGATGCCGAAAAAATAGTTTTCAGGCCGCGACACTTTTTTGATGCGGTTTCCGTCGTCAGGGGTGAAGACGAAATTTAATCCGGTTTCGGCCGATAGGCCGCCACCTTCACGCATGATAAAGGAGAGTTATCGCTATGGTCGCTACACCCGTCAACATCGGCGCAAGCCTGAAAGCCGACTGCCCTCGTAAAGCTCTGCTCGAAGCCGTACAGACCGTCGGTCACGCCGTCTCGGGCCGCAGTTCGCTGCCCATCCTCAGCCATATTCTGGTGCAGGCGGAGGGCGAGGGCCTGCGCCTGATCGCCACCGATCTCGAACTCGGTATCTCCTGCTACATCCCGGCCAAGATCGCCGAACTGGGCGGCCTGACCGCTCCGGCGCGCACCCTGACGGAAGTGCTGGCGAACCTGCCGGACAAGAGCGATGTCGCGATCTCCGTAGACAAGAGTCACACGGTGCGTGTCCACAGCGGCAAGTCCGACTATAAGATCCTCGGCCTGCCCGCCGAAGAGTATCCTAAGCTACCCGAGGTCAAGGAGAGCGTCGGCTTCACGATCCCGCAGGCTCGCCTCAAAGAGATGATCCGCCAGACCCTGTTCGCGGTCTCCACCGATGAGAACCGCGCCATCCTGACCGGTATCCTGATGGTGTTCGATGGCGAGACCCTCAAGTTCGTCGCCACCGACACGCACCGTCTGGCCGTCAAGACCGCCATCACCACCAACGGCACCGGCTCCCAGAACGCAATTATCCCCTCCCGCGCCATGAACGAACTGACTCGCCTGCTGACCGATGCCGAGGGCGATGTCACCGTGTCGCTCTCCGCGAACCATGTCCAGTTCCAACTGCCGGGTGAGGCCAATGTGCAGATCATCTCCAAACTGATCGAGGGCCAGTTCCCCAACTACCAGCGCGTCATTCCCGCCGGCTTTGCGAAGAAACTGACCATCCCGGTCGAGCCGTTGCTGCGCGCCACCCGCCGCGCCTCCATCGTCGCCCGCGAAAGCTCCCAGCGCGTCGTGCTGCGCACCGAAGAGGACAAACTCGTCCTGACCGCCGAGAGCCAGATGGTCGGCAACGCCTACGAAGAGGTCGAAGTGACCCGCGAAGGCGACGACGTCGAGATCGCCTTCAACGCCAAATATCTCCTGGACGTCCTCGCCGTCCTCGAAGAGGAGTATCTGCAACTGGAACTGACCGAAGCCCTCAAACCCGGCATCCTCCGCCCCGTCCCCAAAGTGACCAAAGAGGAAGAAGCCGGCCAGGTCCTCGTCCCCGACTACCTCTGCGTCCTCATGCCCATGCAGATCGTGTGAAAAGTATCGCGCGCGCCCTGTTCCCCGGCGTTGTCTTCGTCCGCCACGGCCTGTAAGAGGCTGCGGACGAAGACGACGTCCGCCCCCTCCTTGTGGGGCAGCACCCGCTCCACGACCGCCCCCAGCACCATCCGCTTCTCCGCGCCCGCGACGTATTCGTCGGTCAGGGCCGTGGCGGCGTCCTCCAGCGCACGCTTCATGAGCGCTTGGTCGCCGTTCCCCTTCGCCTTTCCCGTCGGCTCCGCGAGCGTGCCCTTCAGGAGCGCAATCCGGCCCTCCAGATCGCTCCGCCGCGCCGCGATCTGGGCGAACACCGCCGTATACGCGTCCGCCGATGCCCCGGCCCGGATGCCGGCGATCTGCGCCTGTACCGCCAGGGCCTCCTCGGATCGGCTCTCCTTTAGGTCCGCCTCCAGGGTCTCGATCTCCCGGCGCGTCTCCGCCGCGCTCTGCGCGGGGCGCTGGCGCCGCCGGTAGACCCGGACTGCGGCGGCCATTGCGTCAGGGCGGCGATATGCCTCCTGAACGGCCTGGACTGCGGCCTCCTCCACGGTCGCGAGCGGGTAGAGGTCTCCCTGGCATGGTCGCTCACCGGGGAGGTTGCGCGACTTCTTGCGGGTGCTGCACCAGTAGTAGGAGTAGGTCTTCCCGCCCGCCTTCTGGTACTTGATCACCGCACGCGCGCCGCAGTGCGGGCAGACACACAGGCCCGACAGCATGTGCGCCCGCTTCGGGTTGCCGCCGTGCCTTGCCTGCATCGTCTCCAGGCGCTCCTGCACCGAGTCCCATATCTCCACGCTGACCAAAGGCGGCGCCGAGAGGGTGAGCCGCTCCCGTTCCGGGACGAGGCGGCGCACCAGGGGCGAGGTGATGGGCACGCCGGTGAGCGCATGGACCTGTCGGAGGCGGCCTTCGTCCATCGTGCACGAGTGCCTGCCGCTGACGGCGTCGCCCTTGTAGACCGGATTGGCCAGGATGACACGGACGGTGGGCTCGTGCCAGCTCCCGCCGCTCGGCGCGGGGACGCCCTCGGCGTTGAGCTTCTTGCAGAGCGACGGCAGGCTCTCCGTGCCGCCCGCGTAGCCGAGGAAGAGGCGGCGTGCCACCGCAGCCTTCTCCTCTTCTATGACATACCGGCCCCGCATCTCCGGCGGGTACAGGCCGCATTCCACCTCCGCGTTCCTGACGATGTGGTAGCCGTAGGGCGGGCGGCTGCGCTGGGGCTGCTGGCCGTCCTCCGCCCGCTTGCGCTTCCCGCGCATGGTGAGCGCCCGGATGCGCTTGCGCTCGTACTCGGCCATGCCGCCCATGACGGTGAAGGCGAGGTCGCCTTCCGGGGTGTCCTCGAAGTCCATGTCGCAGAAGTGGACGGATCCTCCCGCCTGCCGCACCGACTTCCGGATCGCCTGCTGGTGCTCCACGTCGCGGCTGTAGCGGCTGATGCTGGCGCAGATGAGGGTGTCCGCCCGTCCCTCCTGTATGTCCGCCAGCGCGCTCTGCATCCCGGTGCGCAGGAGCAGGAACCCGCCGGAGATCCCAGCGTCCTCGTACTCGGCGACGACCGGTATGCTGAGCGCCAGCGCCTTGCCCCTGCACATCTCCAGCTGGCTTTCCAGGCTGGTGCCGTGCTTCGCCTGCTCGCCCGTGCTTACGCGGGTGACGATGACCGCCCCCCGTACCTTGTGGCCGTTCAGTTTCATAATCGGGCCCCTTTCCGTTTTTGCTTCGTGTCCGCCCCTTGCGGGAGGGACGGTACGCCGGGACGCACTGCATCCCGGCACATCTATATACTCCGGCCGGGGTCCATTTCCCGGCAGGGCGGGAGGGAAATTACCCCAGGCGCTGCCCCTTCCTGCCTGGCTCAGGCCGTGGAAGTGGAGGGCACCTCGTGTCCTTCGTCCCGCCTCTCGGGGGCTTCCTGCCGGGCGGACGCCGTCCCGGCAGGAAGCCCCGCCCGCCGCTGTCGCGCCAGCGCCGCGTATTCCCTTGCAAGTTCAAAGAAACGCTCCCACGCCTCCGTCGAGTTGAGGGTCGCCAGCTCCAGGCCGTGGGTTATAGGTGGATGCTCCATCTCAGTCTCCTTCCTCGCAGCGTCCCGGCTCTTCCTGATCTGCGTCCGTGCCTTGCAGGAACCGTCCGGGCACGAGCGGCTGCAGTTCCGCCCTGCCCGGGACACGCCAGGCCGCCTCGGCGAGGTCGGCGCGCCCGAGTGCGCTGCGCTCCGCGATCCAGAAGCGGTCCTCCAGTCCCCGGCCCGCGAGGATCCCCGCTATGGCATCGCGCCTACGGGCGTCCGGGGCGACCACCACTACGCGCGCCCGGCTGTGCCCGAGCGCGTCCCGCAGCGCCGTGCCACCGAAGGCGCGAACGTACCGGGCGTGCTTGTCTATCCAGCGCTTCGAGTTTTCCGTGCCCCGGTCGGCCTCTAGCAGCCCGACGATCCGCGCGCCCGCCATCTCGTACACAAAGGCGGCGTCTGGCCGGGCGGGCCCGACCTCGACCCCGGTGCGCCAGAGCGCCACCGCGTGCCCGTGGCGCCGGGCGATGACTTCCAGAAAGACCCGCCCGTCGCGTACAAAAACCTCGTGCGCGACGAACAGCGAATTGCGCGGCCCATAGGGCATTGGCCGGTAGGGCACGTCCAGGAGCCGCGCCCCCGGCCGCGTCAGCGCGTAGATCACCGGCGCACGGCCGAAGAGCAGGGAGGCGTCGGTCGCTCCCTCCCCGGCGAGCGCCGCCCGCGGTACGCCGATGCGGTCCGCCAGGCCCATGTGGTAGAGGTCGAGCAGGTGCGCCCGGACCGCCCGTTCGGACGACGCGAGGAACCCGCAGACCTGGGGGACCGTCGCGAGGCCGAGTTCGGCGACCACGCGGAGCGCCGCCACTTTCCTGGGGGTGAGGGGGTGCTCCGGCTCGCTGCGCACGAACAGCCTTCGCCTAGTTTCAGAGGTTGCCATATTCGTCTGCCTCCTCTGCCGCTGGTTCTGCGCCGCCTCGGGGGGCGTTCCTGCCCTCGACGCCCGCGCGCCTCCATGCCTCCACCCCGGCGATCTCCTCCGCGCTCTGGCCGTTGCCCAGGAATTCCGCAGGGTCCGGCAGAATGCCGAATGGGACGTCGTGCACCCGCACCGTGAAGCTGTCGCCGACGTCGGTACGGACGACCGCGTGCTGCACCGGCAGCGACTGGAGGAGCCTCTCCGCCTCGTCATCCCGCTGCGCCGCGCTGGCGCTTGAGAGGACGGATACCTTGGGCCTGGGAAACGTGATGGCAATGCGGATCGGAGCGGGGCCATGGATCCGGTACGTGCCCGGGGGCAGCCCCCTGACATAGCGCGCCAGCTCGATGTGCTCCTTCGTCGGAGCGCAGACATACAGCCTGCCGACGCCGCACAGGGCGGCGATTGATTTGAGCGCCCCGATGCTTCCCTTGCCCGCCCTGATGAAGTCAGACCAGCACTCGGGAGACAGCCTGAGCGGCCGCCCCTCCCCGTCGACGATCCGCGAGACCCCCGTCTCGCTTTCGCCGGTCACCGTGAGCGCGACGCGTTCCGGGCGGCTGCTTCGGCCGCCGCCGAGGGACGCCGCGGCTATGGAGGCGTCGTGCTTCTCGACCCGGAAGAAGACCCGGAGCGCGGTGGCCATCAGGGCTGTCCGGAGGTCCGGTGGAACCTGGTCCAGGTGCTGGCAGGCAGCGAGCACGGACAGCTGGCGCTGCCGGCAGCCAGCCAGGATCCGCCTGAGGGCGTCGGCCGAATGGCGGGCCTGCAGGCCAAGCTCATCCACGACGAGCAGGGTCCTGACCGGCCCGCTCCGCGCCATGGCGCACTGGTACAGCGCGTGGGTCATCAGGCCGGACAGGAGGCGCGTGCCGTCCTCGCCGAGCGAAGCGTCGAGGTGGACGGCCGTGAATCGCTGCCGCTGCGAGTGGCCGGGGATGTCCAAACTGTCACGGCGGGCGACCATCATGCGGCGGAGGAACGGGTTGGTCATCAGGCTGCCGCGCAGCTTGTTGGCGGCAGCCAGCCGCGTCTCGCCCTTGTCCCGGAATTCGCGGGCCACGTACTCATGCTGCTCGGGATACCGGTCCCATGCGCCGCATGCTCGTGCCTGCGCCAGGAGCCGTGACCTGAAGTCCTCCCGTTGGATGGCGCGCAGCAGCTCGAGGGGCGAGAGCTTCTGCGCGGCGACGACGACCCCCAGGCAGCGGAGCATGTCGTCGAGCGCGACGCCCCAGGACGACCGTGACTCCTTGAGCAGGTCCACGAAGGCATCCACCGCTCCTGCGGCCTCATCCAGTTCGACCGCGAACGGGTTGAAGCCCGGCACGCCGCGAACGGCCTCTTTCGGCCACAGTACGGTGAGCTGCTCGGGCGCGATGCCTGCCGACAGCGCGCAGGCAACCCCCATGCCGATGGTCTTTTCCTGGACGTCCATCAAAAAGACCGACCACCCGAGCGACAGCACGCTGCTGATGAGATGCATGACAAGCCGCGTCTTGCCGCCGCCGGGGGCGCCGACGACCGTTGCGGAACGCTCCATCAGCTCCGCCGGGCATCCGAACTGCCCCCCGGCCGGAGCATCCCGATTCCTACGGCCAGCCAGGTCGATCCCGTGCCGCTCTCTTATGTGGTGGACCAGCCAGGGTCGTCCGCTATGCGGACGCAGTTCCGGGGCGTCGACGAACACGGCTGGCGGTCCCGTGCTGAGCGCGCTTGGCACTATGTTACCGATGTTGATTGTGTTCATTGTCCTGTCCTGTATGAGTATCGAATGCGGAAATGAGATAGGAAGAGTCCGGGCACGTTTCCGGCCTGCCTGAAGCGGATGGGAGGTGGATACGAGACCACCTCCCAACCCGCCTCCCAAAACACCCTATCCGCCGGTCCTGCGCACGACCTCCTCCGCGATCTGGCGGATCTCGCCGACCGTCGAGGCAGGGTACTTCTTCGCCGCGATACTGGCCTCCCAGTTTTGCCAGTAGCGCCCCTTGTCCACGGCACCGGCGTACCCGACCGCGGCCTGCAGGGCTTCCTCCTCGATCTTCTGGTCGCTGACGTATTGCCCGATGGCCTTCGTTGTTCCCGCGCCAATCTGCGCCTGCTGCGGGGCGGATATCGCCGCCTGCTGAGGCTGGAGCAGTGCCGCCCGCTTCTCCATCAGGCGCTGGATCGTCGTTTCCGCCTCGACCTGCGCCGTTACGGTCGCGACAACCTCCCCTATGACCCTCCGCCGCGCCGCCATCGCCTGGCTGACCACCTCCGCATACTTCACCTGCCTGTCCGCCTGGGTGCGGTAGGTCCTCATGGCGAAGTATCCCTCTACCCTCCCCATCCGGCCCAGCGCGGTGAACTTCTCGAGTACCGAGAAGACGTCGTCGAACTCGTTGTCTGACATCTGATTCTCCTTACCAAGTAATTTGGTCGGCAATGTATTGTATGGCTGGCCCGCAAACCTCCGGCGGATAGTTCCGGGGCAGCGCGTCGATGGCCTTGAGGAGTTCCCTGAACGCCTCAAGTGGGGGCTCGGCGCCGTACCCTGTGCCACGCATCCGGTAATACTCGCCTATGGCCTTGTAGGTCGCCGTCTGGACGACAGACTCCAGTTCCGGGTCAGCTGGGGCCACGGACGGGAGCGGAGGCACCTGCTTCCCCGCCCTGCGGAGGAGCCGGTCCAGCCTCGCCTCGGCGGCGGCCTGAGCGCAAATGGTGCGGCGCGCCTCCTGGTGCACGGCCCGCAGCGCCTTGAGGCGGCCAAGGATCGCACGGGCGAACTTCCGCGAGTGCTCCTTCATATGCTCGTTATAATCCACGAGGTCGAAGAGCGCCTTGACGCGGTGCGGGAACTTCGGCTCCCGGTCATATGCCTGAATCCCGTCTCGGATAATGTCGATGTATTCGTTGGTCATCGCTTGTCTCCGCGGCAGCGGGCACGACCTGCGGACTCCCAAAACCGTATCGATGCAGGAAGGCATTGCCATCCCTCGATCGATCCCTCGGCACGGGAACGCAGGTCATGCCGCCCGCATCATGTCAGGATACTGCCGCGCACACGACTGGCCAGAGGATAGGGTCGGCAGGCGAAGGATCGACGATAACGATGACCTGCCTTTCTCCAAGGTCATAGATGGCGCGCTGGTCGAAGTGAAGCGCGATGCGCTCCGCCTCCTCGATCTCCCACACGATGCGGACGATCTCGATCAAACTCTCGTCCCGCTCCGAGTCGTACCAGGTGCCTATGCAGAACCCAGAGGACCGGAGGATGGACAGGTTCCCTGCGATGGCCACCCGGATGTCCTGGGCACCGATGTTCCGGCCTGGGACGACCTTGAAGCAATGGACGGCGACGGCGTAGCCGGGAAATCCCGCGACGTTACCGCTCCCTAGATTATAGGTCGCACCCCCGTCGCGGTGGTGCAGGCATTCGATATGCTTGCTCGCTATGGTGATCCTGTTCCCATCTCCTTGTAGATGGGAATGATTTCCGAAGGTCGATGGGGTGACGGTCCCGACTGGACGCCCGTGGCCACCGGCATAAAAGCAGCGGCGCATGTCGAGCTTCACGTTCATTCCGATGTTGAACATGGGAGCTTTCTCCATTGGCGGTCCGAGCGGCTTTCGGGGAAGGAGAGGCGCGCCGCCTCGGATTGGATCGGCCGTGGTGTGTTGCTCGCCCAACACAGTAGTTGGACGGGCCAAACCGGGGGTAGCCGGAGCGGCCAGGTGGCTGGCAACCGAAGTAAGGGTGCGGCGGTAAGGGGCGGCCAAAAGAGGAGGATGAAGACGCCAGGCCGTAGCACGGAACTTACTGAAGCGGCGGGTGTCCGCATCGGGGGCCACAAGGGCGATGTCGAGGATCGAAGAATGGTTGTACATTGGCTTCCCTCCAGAAGCAAGCTTGATTACCCAAAGAGCGTAGAACGGTTGACTGGAGGAAGGCATTGACAGACGGGCAAAATGCGCGTACAGTCTAGCCTGCGATGGGAAAGCAGGGTAGGACCTCTTTCCACAACGTCGCCTGGTGGCAATTACCTCCATATGCGCCATCAGATCCGAAGACCATATGTGCTTGCAACACTGTGGTCTTCTTCTTTTTGGCGCGGACACGGATCGCCGCATCCAAGTAAAGGATGGCAGAGAGGGGATTACTGATCAAGGGAAGAACATTACCGCGAGCGATTTAGGCAGTAATGTTTGGTAAGGTTAGTATCATCGGGTCTGATATCGTTGCGCCCAAGGTTGTTAGCCTGTCAGGAGAATCATATTATGGGTGAACGCCCCGTTTGCAAGGTAGCCCTATTTGGACCTGGCCCTGTGTGCAAGCCATGCAGGGACAGGTTATCGCTTCGCCCTATGCACTTTAGGATACTAACCTTCCTTGGCATCGGTGCGGCCGAACCTACAGCAGAAATAACCCGCGAGCGGTTGTATGAGGAACTCTGGCCGAAACTGGACGATCCAGCAAACACATGTAGCAGGCATTTGTCAGAAATAAGAAGCGCACTCAACTGCTGCGGCGTTTCGGGAGAACCTATTGACACTGTAGGGAAAACGATCCGCCTTAACCCGTTCGCGGTCGAAGTGGATGCCGCAAGAATGATGCGATCCTACAAAGAAGCTGTAGACGCGCTGAGCCTCGAAGAGAGGAGAGCATCGTTGGAAGCCGCTTTCACTTACAGTCAGGGAAGCCTAGTCAAGGTGGATATCAAGGACCCGAAAATCAGCAACGTATATAAAAGGATACAAATTGTCCAGGGCCAAATACGCTACGAACTTGCGCTCTGCATCGAAAGCCAGGGAGATATTGAGAAGGCACTGGAATATGCGGGGCTTTCTTGCGAACTTGCCCCTGACGACCTGAATTTCCAGGAACTAAAACTACGCCTGACGGATCGCGTCATCGCGCGAACGCGCCCACAGAGGCCCCTGGACCCCAAGCTAACCTCTTTCGTTGGCCGTGAGGCAGAGATCCGGACGATACACCGCAAATTAAGATTAAATCGCTTGGTAACACTGACAGGGGCGGGAGGTAGTGGGAAAACCCGATTGGCGCTCCGAGTAGCACACAGTGTCGCGGAGGAATATCGGGAAGGTGCTTGCTTGGTGAAGTTGGCCCCCTTTTCCGAGCCAGAGCAGGTCACGCAAGCAATTATGTCAGCGATCGGAATGCGCGGGACTGTGTCCAGCACCCCGGACGATATAGCTGTTTTTCTCGACAACAAGGACATTCTGCTTGTCTTAGACAACTGCGAACACCTTCTTCAGGCGTGCGCAGACGTTGTTTCCACCATCCTCATCGGTTGCCAGAACGCAAAGATTCTCGCTACGAGCCGATTCGATTTGGGGATCGAGGGAGAAAACCTCGTGCCCATCCCTCCCATGTCAATGGATGACGCGTCGAACATGTTTCGTGAGCGTGCCGAAGCAGTCGGAGTCACCATCAGCGATGCAGACGCACAAGATGTCGTAAATATATGCCGCAGATTGGACGGCCTTCCGTTGGCCATCGAACTTACGGCCCCGTTGTGCATCCCCCTTTCCATCCAACATATCCGCGAAAAACTGGACGACAGCTTTGATCTCCTCAACAATAATAATGCCCGGGGGCAGGAAGAACGGCACCAAACCGTAGATACCGTGATCAGATGGAGCTACGATTTACTTTCTACAGAGGAGAGGACCCTCTTCCATCGGCTTGCGGTATTCATAGGTGGGTGGACGCTGGAGGCGGCAACGGAGGTATGTATTAGCAGGGAAATAGAAGAGAGCGAGGTCTTACCGTTACTAGACCGCCTATTGAGGAAGTCCTTTATCACGCGCCGCGACCAAGATGGGATGTCACGCTACTACATGCTAGAATTAATCCGCGAATACGGCCTTGTCCAGTTGCAAAAAAGCGGCGAGGAGGGACAGATACGATCCCGCCATCTGGGCTTCGTCGTTGGCGTGGCATCAAGGGTCAGCGCCAACCTCCGCGGCCCAGAACAGATGAGGCAGTTCGACATCTTCGACGCGGAATACCCGAACATATTCATGGCAGTCGAACGCTGCTTCGGCAACCTCGGGAATAAGGAGGACGGAGCGGACCTGGGGAAGACCTCGCCCCTCGAATTAGCTGCAACGCTTCTCAGTACGCTCAGCCGCTTCATTGGTGCTCGCGAGAACTACGGCCAAGCGAGGAAGGTCTACGAGGCCGTCCTCTCCAGGCGTGGGGCTCTGCCCGTTACGCTTACTTGGGCGTCCGTGTACCACGAGGCGGGCGGGTTTGCGCGCATGCAGGGCGACTACGGGCAGGCACGCTATCTCTACCTGGAGGGGCTGCGAATCCGCGACAGGTTCCGAGACAGCCAGGGCGTCGCGAGTTCGCTGGCCTGCATCGGCCTGGCCTACGCGGACGAGAACCGCCACGAAGAGTCTGTGCCCTATTACCAGAGTGCCTTGGAGATCAACCGCCAGCGACGGCCGGGGAGCCTCTATTACTTCGCCGTCTGCCTGAACGGCCTGGGCAGCGCCGCGTTGCGGCGCGGCGACCTAGCTGATGCCGCCCAGCATTTCGGACAGGCTATGGAAGCCATGAAGAAAATCAAGGACGGCCAAGGCATCGCGATGGCGTACTACAGCCTGGCAAACCTGGCTTATGCAAAGGGGGATGCAGCAGACGCCTACCGATGCTTCCTGGCTTCGTTGGCCATTGAGCGCAGGATCGGTGACCGGCCGCGCATAGCCGAAATACTCGAGGGGTTCGCCGTGCTGGCAACGGACCGTACCGACGCCGAGTCCGTCGCATCCCTGTATTTCCTGGCGGGCGGGCTGCGGGAATACTCCGGCAAGCCCGTTCCACGCAAAGACGAGCAAAGGATCGCCCGGATCACGGAAGCCATCAATAACGCCATGGATCCGGCAAAAATCGCCCGGATGCGAGTTAATACAGACAGAGGCACTCTGGACAGAGAGTTGGATCGCTGGTGCGACGAACTGAAGCAAGGGCATTCGGACGTATGGGCTGACGCGCTGAAAAACCTGGACCTCACTGACGAACAGGCAAGCAGGCAGCCGAGCGCGGTCCATCTGTTCGACTCTATTGATCGTTTTCTTGGTACCCATGGCGCTTCAGATCGGCCCTCTGGCGTGGCCCCCGCCCTTGATTCAATCTCTCCCGACGTCTTTGTCGAGCTCGGGCGTTCGGCCCTTGAGAGAGGCGACAGCGACCTGTCGGCCCAGTATTACCTGATCAGCCGGGCGTTAGATCGGGTTAAGGAAGGCGAAGGCACAGAATCGAGTATGGATTTACGTACCGGGGCAGACAGGCATATCGCACCCGCATGAGGGATGGCCGCATTGTCCTATGTTCGTGTACTGGGACGCCGATAGCGGCATATGCTTAATCGCCGGTCCGGTTCCCTATGTCGTACCCGCCTGTCCTCCTTCAGCGTCGTCTGCTGTATGGGCCGACCGCGAAACTTGATGCACAAAAACGAATCTCTCCCTTGGGGAGCCGCGAGGTTCCCATAACTGGCTGTGGGGATAGATCGTTCAGTACCTTCCGCCACCAGTTTCTCCAAAGCCAAAAGGATCTAAGCACTGGCGCAGAGTGTTTTCGTAGTAATGAGGCTCATTTCGAGCACACCGGAATTACGAAACGACTTTGCCGAACTGCTTAGCCTGGATCCGGCTACGGTTATAGGCGAGCCTCGCTATCTTCGCACAAACTCTTCTCTCGTTGCATGTGCGCAACGCTTCTTGTCCCGCATGTCCCTTCCTACTATGCTCAAAGTGAAGAGTGCCTGGCAGTAGGTATTTCCCTGCCAGGCCAATCCGCTCGTTAACAGGAAGGTGATACATCATTCATCTATCAGGCAGGCTGGAGACCTTAGTCTCTAGCCTGCCCATTGCTTTGGCAGCGGGGAACCGTCTGCCAGGAGGGACGACCATGCAGGCTTCCGACCTGCGCTCCAGCCTGAACAGCGCGGATGAGATAAAGACCTCAGATCCAGCAACCTGTGGACGTTTCCGTCCGGGCTACGACCCTAGACGGCACTACTTCACAAGGGAGGAATGCCAGCGCGGCTACCGGGCGGCCATGGAGTCGCTGGAGCGCCGGTTTCCCGGCTGCGACGCCCACTTCCTCATGTGCGCCATCATCGGCAGCCGGCCCTGGCATACCCTGCCGGAGATACGCCAGCTCCTGGAGCGCGACGAGCCGCCAGACGACGAGGAGGCTTGCGCGCTGTTCGCGCGGGAATAGGAGGAAAGCATATCATTCTGCAGGCCAGACAGGTTCTGCCTGCGAGTTCCGCCCGCGCCTTCCCATCCGGGGGACGCGGGCTTTTTGGAGGCATTGGATGCTTCCAGGAAGCGGCTGCCCGTCCGTGCAGGCCCGCAGCGCCCGTGCCCCATGCATGGCGTGGGTACAGACATGGCAGCTACGGATCACACCGGGTGCCGTATGACGGTGTTCCTTGCATGGCTAGGGCATGGACGCCCACATGTTTGAGCCATGAAAAATGCTCTTCCTCGGAGCAAGGGGGATGAGGAGCGGTGGCAGGTATGGTTCCGGCAAGGCCGGTGGCCAGGGGACTAGTTTTTGGCGGCATATGCTGCCCTGATAAGATTCCGATACGTGGAAGCCCTATCCGGAAGGTACTTCTTGAGTACCATTTCCGTCTCATCGAGGAACTTCGGCAAGTTCTGAACGCCGAAGTTCATATCGATGAAATCATCCGCAAACTGCCCGTTGATCCGGGCTCCGATATGATCGAACCGGCCACGGGGGCCGGACTCGAAGTAGTGCAGGACGATCTGGGGCTGCTGACCCGGTGCGGGGGCGCTTGCCCCCTCGTTGTGATACGCCTTGAGCAGGACGGTGCCAAGGTAGGAGTGCTCCCCTCCCTCGCCATCGAAGGCGACGGTGATCCCCGTGAGCGTGGGGATGTGGGGAGGTGGGGTGTGGGCAACGACATATGCCCTACGGCCAAAAAGAAATGATAAGAGTACGAGCAGTACGGCGATCCATTTCAGGATCGGGGCAAAGCTTGTCGAGCGCCCGCGGGGCACCGACAGGACCCCGCCTCTCGAATACAACCTGGCAGCCATCATGCCTCCTCGTGCCTCCCAAGGAGGCGGATCTCGTCGCCCTCTCCTCATGGGCATACGCACACGTTTCCAGCCTGCCTGGCCAATGGCAGGCAGCAGGCGACGCGTCCGGGCCTCCCGCTTCCTGGACACTGCCTGGAGTCCCGGCAGTACGGCATAGCGTCCGAGAACCCTTGCCGGGTCTTCTCCCTCACTTGACCTCATGGTATTCGAAACCATTGTCGCTGCGATCCGAGTTGGCCCTGTGGAAGACCTCGATATCCTTCGCCCCTGGCGGCACCGTGAGGGAGACGGCGGGCGCTGCCGAACTGCCCTGGTAGAAGGGCTCGGGGATCACGCTCCCGCTGCCGTCCCTGAAATGGACGGAGTACGTTATTCCAGCCGGGAAGGGGCCGACCGACGCCTTTCCGGACGCGAAGCTGACCGGTACGACGGAGGAATTGGTGTGTCCGCCGCATCCCACAATGATGCACGCCGCACAGGCGGCAAGGCTCGAAAGAAGCTTCTTCATCAGCAATCCTCCGCGTCCTCGCCACCGGGGCAAGCCGACGCAGCGCACAGAGATCGATCCAGGTGCCGTGCCGGGCCGGAATACACCCCTGCTACGGAGAAGTAGCCGGAACCTTCCTGGACGGGGGCGGCAGGTTGGTGACGGACCAGGTTTCGGTGACACGGCCCGTCCAGTCCACACCGGGCACGCTCCAGACGGAGGGGCACTGGCCGGCGAAGATGGTCCGCGGCCCGAAGCGGCCCAGGTTGACCTTGAGGTCGTCGTCCACGTGCAGGGTCAGGAACTCGCCCTTGTCATGCCCGAAGAACTGGTAGGTCTCCCGCTCGCTCCGGCAGTTGAGGGCGCCCGGCACCTCCACGGGGACCCAGCCGATGCCCGCCAGGTACACCTCCGACTTCACATGGATCATCGAGCCGAAGAGGCGGGCCTTGGCCTCCTCGGCGGTGGGGGGAAGCGCGTACCGGCCAAACAGCAGCCGCGCCGGGATGCCCTCGCTGCGCATGGTGGCGGCGAAGAGGGCGCTCAGCCCGCCGCAGGCCGCCTCCAGGCCGGGCGAGGACAGCGGGTCGGTGGCGGCGAAGTTACCGTAGGTCTTCGCGTAGTGGGCGTGCTGGATGATCCAGCAGAACGCCCGGTAGGCGTAGTCGAGCTCGCCCTCGCCGCCGCGCCGGGCGATCCTGCTGCGCGCCTTCCAGTCCGTGAACCGTGGATCGGTGAAGTTGAGCGACGTGCCGGGCGAGGTGTACCGGGAGCGCTCGGCCGGGGTAAGCTCCTTGACAGCCTCGGAGGCAGGCCCCTTCTCCAGGGTGGTCTCTACCAGGGTGGCCTGGTACAGCATGCTGAGCCGCAGGGTGCCGCGCCCACCGGGGGTGGCGACGTCGGCAAAGAGGTAGGGCCGCCTGAGCGGCGAGGCGTCCTCGAATGCGGTCGGCTCCTCGCCCGCCAGCATCTTCGTGACGCAGTCCCGCTGCCGGTCCATCTCTGGCATCGCCGCCGCGACGGGCAGCCACTCGGAGACGGCGGTGCCGGCCTGGAAGGTGATCGCGGCCTCGGCCTCCACGCGCCGGGCGGGCTTGCGGACCAGGTGGTAGGTTGGCGGCTTCTGGCCGGTCTGCTGGGCCAGGGGACCTGCAGGCGGGCATGCCAGGAACACGAGGAGCCCTGGCGGGAGCAGGCACGTCCGTATGCGCATCGTCTCATCCTTTCCGGTACCGGGGCCTCCGCAGGCTACGACGGCAAGTGTCAATAACGGGATACTGTATATTACGCCGAACGCTCTTATTATCCTTCTATGCAAAAGAGCGTTTTTTCCCCCGAGCAGGAGATACTCCAGGAACTGCTGAAGCAGGTCCGCCGCGACGCGGGCCTGAGGCAGGCCGACCTTGCCGAGCGACTCGGCAAGCCGCAGCCGTTCGTCAGCCGATTCGAGTCCGGCGAGAAACTGCTTGACCTCCCTGAACTGCGGCAGGTCTGCCACGCCCTCGGCCTCACGCTCACCGAGTTCGTGCGGCGGTACGAGGAGGCGATAGCGGGCAGGACACCACAGGCCAAGCCATAGCGCATCCCATCTCTGGTCCCAGCCCATGTTCTGCCCCGAAGGTGCACATTCGTCTGCAAGTCGAACTTCGACTTGTCGTTTCCCCTATCATACCATACAGCCTACTGAAACGTCCAGGCGGGCAGGGGCTACTTTGGAAAAATCCATCTTCTCACGGGAATTCGAGGCATTCTGCCGCCTCCTGCGCGTGGTGCGGCAGGAGGCGGGCCTGAGCCAGTACGGGTTGGCGGACCGTCTGGGGACGACGCAGTCATGGGTCAGCAAGTGCGAGCGCGGCGAGCGGCGGATCGACGCGGTCGAACTGCGGCGCTTCTGCATGGCGATGGGCATCCGGACGGACGAGTTCATGCGTCGCTTGGATGAGGAGATCGACCGAATGCCTAACCTTGTACAAGATGAACACTCCGTGAAATAACGCAGACATCATCGTGACCATATAGGAAAGTAGTTGAGTTGAGTAGTCGTTGTAGTCAGGCGTTGGCGACCTGTTCCATATCCGTTCATGGTGTAGATGCCGAAGTTACCCGTGACCATGCTGTTGATGTCGCTCGTGAATGCAATTTTCGTTTCGTCAGCCGGCCACGAGGGAGTATCTTCCCATCCATCTCGATTGCTCAGGTCGGTTATGCCGCTTCCATCAACGTTAATCATGAATATGCGCTTGTGGTTATCAGGATAGTAGCGGGAAAAGGCTATCTTCTTGCCGTCGGGGGACCAGTAGGAGTTGTCATCTATATAGTTGCTGTTCGTTACCCGCACCGGGGTTGTCCACTGGCCTGTGATCTGTGCCGCGAATAGTAAACCTATTCTTAGTGGACGCCAGTGGTCTCCAATACTCCAATCATAAGGTATACTCTTACCGTCAGTCAGGTATAGATTTATATAGCAGTCTTTTTGCTAATTCAAGATACTGCAAACCGAACTGTAGAAAGGACATGTGCGGCGTTCATAGCCTTGTGGATGAACCACAGCACCGGCCTGAGGTAAATATCGCGGAGAGTAGTTGAGTAGCATCGGATGAGACTTTTACTGCTATCTATGCGGCATGTTGGTTCGGAAACTAACGGAAGGCTGGTATTGGCGCTAGGACACGCTCGAAACACGTCTTATGTCAACGTTTGCCAACGAGACATCTTATTCCCAAATACTTGTAGTTATCTGCAATCCAATGCTTGATGCAGAGGTAAATGCTCCTACCTCGTTGTCGCCTATAGACTTCTGGCGAGAATGCAGTCGAATTCGCAACGTACTCAAGGATATTAAGAATCCGAGGATTACGTTCTGTTTCAACATAGTCCGCCCACCAACGCTCAGCCAGCTCCATAAGCTCCTTACCGCCCCGCCTAACGGTATTCCTATTTCTGTAGTGCACTTCATCGGGCATGTTGTCGACGGCTTGCTCTACATGGAGGACCATTGTGGCAAACTGCGTAAGGTCAACCCCGAGACACTTTCTCAATGTTTTGTGGGATTTAATGTGGACCTAGTCATGCTGAATACTTGTCACGGCACCTCCTTCGCGCAGGCGCTCAGGGAAAAGGCCAAAGTTGTGATGACGTCTAACGACGAGATTGAGGATCCTGAGGCTGATCTGTACGCACGTGAGATCTATTCGCGACTGGCTGCGGGGGAGTCCACTTCTGAAGCATTCCAACATGCCCGCAAATTACTGGTTGAAGCCTACAATGACCGCCAACTTAGGCCGAGCCGCGGTAATGTTATCCCCATAGAGCGGTATGGGCAAATGCGCTCTGGGCTGCTTCATTATGAAGGGATGCCCGATCATTTCCTGCAGCAGACATCCAAACGATATCCTTTGGGTGTGCAGCTTTTCAACAGGAACGAACCTCCGAACAATCTGCCTCCGCTTAACGGTAACTTCATAGGTCGAGGCGACATTCTCGCAGAGATATGTCAGTTAATGGAAGATGGCAAGGCTAGGGTTTTGGCCCTCACAGGCATAGGTGGGATTGGCAAGACCTGGCTTGCAACTGTCGCTGCGGTTAGAAATAGTTGGCGCTATCATGCGGTCATCTCCTTTCAATGTGATCCCGCCTCGCGTGATATCTTATCTGACTTGTATGAACGGTTCCTTAGCGTTGTAGCAAAACCTACCACAAATAGGTTGCCCACTCAAAGCGTGATGGCTGCGCTTACCTCAGAATTGAACGAAGGATGTTTCTTACTTGTCCTCCACGATGTGGATGCTCTTCGCGCCGACCAAGCAGTCGAGATCCGCGGGCTCATAGACATGATCGATGGCAGAATGGGAACACGTGTCTTGCTGACGGTACGCTCACAGACATCGCCTCTCTTTCATCAACTCCATAACCATGTCATATTACCAGTCAGCCCACTGCCTATGCTGGATGCTGTGTCCCTATTGTACGACGCGCTTTTTATTGCTGAGAACTCGTTGGAATTGCCCCAATCACAAATCCTTGACAAAGTCCCGCGACTAGCCAGCCAGTTGGCACCGTGTTCTGTCCGTGAGGATATTCCCCTGGATATAGTATCGAGTCTAACGGCATTGGCTACCAGTGCTTGCTTCCATCCATTTCTTCTTTGGAGCGCAGCCGAAATGCTCAGAGACCCAGAAAACAACTGGGAGGAAGTGATTGAACGGTTGCGAAGACTTGACGGGGATCTGCTGGAAAAAGCCGATGAATGGGTAGGAAACCTCTACAAGGAACTCATGCAACATACCCCTGAGGGCATCGAAGTTCTCAACACTGTGCGGGCATTCCGCGGGGGGGCGTCGCAAGAGGCCCTCAAGCATGTATGGTCAGAAGCTTACGGCAATGCTGTCGATGCAGATCTCCGCTTTGCGCGCGGCTGCTCACGTGCCCGAGCATATTCTCTCCTGCGATTGATTGCCGGGCGGTATGATATTGAT
>Ga0070658_10000530_pt1 | contig 33125 bp, 31 predicted proteins | sample KBSC13metaG_FD_64664 | JGI IMG/M metagenome (GOLD analysis project Ga0070658, IMG submission 64664) | Corn rhizosphere microbial communities from Kellogg Biological Station, Michigan, USA - KBS C1-3 metaG | ecosystem: Host-associated > Plants > Roots > Rhizosphere > Soil ... | reverse complement strand
GCGGAGACGCTGATCCCGACCAGCCTGTATCGGAAAGCGGATGGGGAGAAGGATCCGGACCTCAAATAATATACGCCGATGAGCACAGGCCGTTTTCTTCACGAACTCGTCGGCTCGATGTCGCAAGGCGCGGCAGGGAATCCCACCGTCGCGGTGATCGAGGCGGCTTTCCGGCATCACGGATTGCACTGGCGCTACGTGAATATGGAAGTCCTGCCCGCCGATCTCGCCAACGCGGTGCGCGGGGCGCGGGCGATGGGCTTCCGCGGATTCAATCTCAGCATGCCGCACAAGGTGGACGTGGTTCCGTTGCTTTCGGGACTTGGCGAATCGGCGGCCCTCATTGGCGCGGTGAATTGCGTGGTGCTGCGCGACGGCCAGTTCATCGGCGAGAACACCGATGGCAAGGGGTTCCTCACCTCGCTGCGCAGCGTGATCGATCCCGCGGGCAAGCGCGTGGTGCTCTTTGGCGCCGGGGGCGCGGCGCGCGCGGTCGCGGTGGAACTGGCCCTCGCGGGTGCCGCGCACATCACCGTGGTCAATCGTTCGGAGGATCGGGGAGGCGAACTGGTCGAGACTTTGCGCGTCCGGGCGAAAGTGGCCGCGGAATTGGTGCCGTGGCGCGGCGAATATACGGTACCAGCAAATGCCGATGTCGTCATCAATGCCACCTCCATCGGGCTCTACGATGCGGAGGCCCAGTTGGCGCTGGATGTCGGTTCCCTGCGCCCCGGGATGGTCGTGGCCGACGTGGTTTTTAGTCCGCCACGGACGCGCCTGTTGCGCGACGCCGAGGGCCGCGGGTGCACGGTGCTGGACGGCCTCGGGATGCTCGTCAACCAAGGCGTGATCGGCGTGGAGTACTGGACAGGCGTCACTCCCGACGCCGCTGTGATGCGCCGCGCCCTGGAGGAAGCCCTCGATCTTTGAACCCATGAAAACCGTTCCATTCCTTCTCACCATGGCCGCCACGCTTCCCGCCCTGACGCATGCCGCCGAAAAGCGGGTCATTCACTCGCAGCCGTCCTGGGTCATCTCCACGCCGCAGGTGGAACTCGCCGTCACCGAGGCGGGCGGCGACATGGCGCCGGTCACCTTCTTCCGCGACACGGCGAAGCCGATCCAGCCCTACTACATCAGCCCCTGGCAGGATGAGAAGCTAACCGACCTTCCCGCGCCCGTGCTGAACACGCTGCGGGGTGATTTCTTCTGCATTCCTTTCGGCGGGAACGACGCGCCCTTTCACGATGAGAAGCATCCGCCGCACGGGGAGGTCGCCGGGGGCGCGTGGAGCCTCGTCGGGGACACGAAGGCGGAAGGCGTTACGACCCTGAAGATGAGTTTCGAGACGAAAGTGCGGCCGGGCAAGGTCACCAAGGAATTGTCGCTCGTGGATGGGCAAAATGTGGTCTACAGCCGCGACGTGATCGATGGCTTTGCCGGCCCGGCGCCGCTCGGGCATCACGCGACGCTCGCCATGCCGGAGGCGGAGGGCGTGGTGCGCATCGCGACGAGCCCGTTCCGATTTGGCTCAACCAATCCATCGCTCTTCAGCGACCCCGTGAAGCGCGAATATCAATCCTTCGCCATCGGCACGCGCTTTACGGATCTCGCGAAGGTACCGGTCCAATTTCGGAACACGGCCGACGCGGACGTGACCCGCCTGCCCGCCCGGCGCGGCTTCGCGGACCTGTTGCAAATCGTCAACCAGGGTGGGGCGACGGCCTGGACGACGGCGACCCGCACGGATGAAGGCTGGCTATGGTTTTCGCTCAAGGACCCCGCGGTGCTGAATTCCACGGTGATGTGGATCGAGAACCATGGGCGGCACGGCATTCCGTGGAATGGGCGCAACAACTGCCTGGGACTCGAAGACGTCACGGCCTATTTCGCGGATGGCCTCGCGGCCTCGGCCCAGCCCAACATCCTGACCAAGGAAGGCGTGGCGACGGCGATTGAATTGCGCGCGGATCGTCCGTTCGCGGTGAACTACATCCAGGGCGTGGCGAAAGTGCCGGAGGGGTTTGATGTGGTGAAGACCGCGGAGTTCAAGCCGGGAGAGGTGACGTTTACCTCGGCGAGCGGGAAGAGCGTGACGATTCCCGTGCGGCATGAGTTTTTGAAGACAGGGAAATTGTGAGGTGCAACCCGCGGGCATGATGATGCTCGCTGCACTATGAGTGACGCAGCACCACCCCTCCTCGAAATGCGCGGGATCGTGAAATCGTTCCCTGGCGTCCGCGCTTTGCGCAGGGTGGACCTGACACTCGCCGCGGGCGAAGTCCTTGCCCTGCTCGGCGAGAATGGCGCGGGCAAGAGCACGCTGATGCGGATACTGGGCGGCGCGCAGTCGCCCGACTCCGGGACCATCCGCCTGTCTGGCCGCGAGCTCGATTTGCGCACTCCTCACGATGCACAACGGGCGGGGGTGGCGGTGATCTACCAGGAGTTCAATCTCGTGCCGGCGCTGACTGCGGCGGAGAATATCTTCCTCGGGCGCGAGTTGTCGCGTTTCGGTTTCGTGGCGCGAGGGGAGCAGAAGCGCCGTGCCCGGGAATTGTTTCGTCGCATCGGTGCGGAGATCGATCCCGACGCCCTGTGCCGCGATCTCAGCGTCGCGCAGCAGCAAATGGTCGAGATCGCCAAAGCCCTGGCTTTTGAGGCCCGCATTCTCGTCATGGACGAGCCGAGCGCGGCGCTCACGGTCCTTGAAGTCGAGCGGCTGTATGCCATCATCCGCGACCTGAAATCCCACGGGATCGGGATCATCTACATCAGCCACCGGCTGGAGGAGATTTTTGCGGTGTGCGATCGGGTGACGGTCCTGCGCGATGGCGCGAACGCGGGTGAGAGACCGGTGGGGGATATTTCCCGGGGTGGACTCATTCGCCTCATGGTCGGGCGCGAATTGACCGACGAATTTCCCAAGCGCGACGCCATTCGGGGCGACGTGCGATTTGAGGTCCGGGGATTAAGCCGCGGGCGCGCGGTGCGCGACGTTTCCTTCGATGTCCGCCGCGGGGAGGTGCTGGCCATCACGGGCCTGATTGGCGCCGGCCGCACGGAGGCGATGCGGGCCATCTTCGGCGCCGATCATCGGGACGCGGGTGAGATCATTCTGGATGGCCGCGTGTTAGCCATCGGCGCCCCAAGGGACGCGATTCGTGCGGGGATCGGTTTTCTCACCGAGGACCGAAAAGGGCAGGGGCTCGTGCTCGCTCATTCCGTGCGCGACAACTTCGGCCTGCCAAACCTGAACTGGCTCTCGCGCGGTGGCTTTGTCCGGCGCGGCGCGGAACGCATTGCCTTCGCGCAACAAGTCGATGGGCTCCGGATCAAAGTGCCGTCGCAGGAAACCGCCGCCCGCAATTTGTCGGGCGGCAATCAGCAGAAAGTGGTGCTGGCCAAATGGCTGGCGCGGCAATGCGATGTGCTCATCTTTGACGAGCCCACACGCGGCGTGGATGTGGGGGCCAAATTCGAGATTTACCAACTCATCAACGATCTCGCGGCCCAGGGGAAAGCGATCGTCATCGTGAGCTCGGAATTGCCGGAGGTGCTGGGCATGGCCGATCGGATTCTCGTCATGCACGAAGGCCGCGTGACCGGCGAGATCATGGACGCCCGCCGCGCCACTCAGGAAGAAATCATGGAACTGGCCGTCGCATGATGCCCGTCCTGCGCCGCCTGCTTTTCGAATATGGCATGGTGCTCGTGCTCCTGCTGCTGTGCATTTTCTTCAGCGTCGTGACGCTGACCGAGCAGCACCCGGCGGGCGCCGCGGCGGCGCGGCAACTGGCGCGCGACGTGATGGCCCGCTTTGGCAAGGAGGGGCGAGTGCTGGTGGCGGTGCGGGAACAGGCGGAGGACATTGCCTTCCTGCATGTCCTCCAGGAAGAGTTCGCCCGTTCGGGCCTGCATCCCGTCGAGGTGGTGCAGGGAGAGCCGAAGGATGCGCGCGCGGCCCTGCAACGGCTGGCCGCGGCGGGAAAAAAGCTCGATGCGATCGCCGGCACGCAGGCGGCTGCGGGTTGGCTGGTTTTTGGCGATTTCTCCACGGATTTTCCCACGCTGGGTACGCCGCGCATCATGACGGCGCGCAGCTATCGGTGGCCGAATTTCCTCAAGGCGGACAACCTGCTCAATATCGCCAATCAAATCGCGGTCATTGCCATCATCGCGGTCGGCATGACCATGGTCATCGTCGCCGCGGGGATCGACCTCAGCGTGGGCAGCCTGATCGCGCTCTCGGCGGTGATTGGCGCGTTGTTGATCCGTGATTATGCCGGAGGTGTCGCGGCGGGCCCCCTTGGCATGATCTTCTCCTGCCTCGCCGCCATCCTCGCCTGCGGGGTCGTCGGCTTTTTTTCCGGGACGATGATCACGACGTTTGGCGTGCCGCCTTTCATCGTGACGCTGGCCATGATGCTCGTGGGGAACGGGCTGGCCTTCATCCTTGCGCGCGGACAATCCGTCGGGAATCTGCCTGATTCCTTTGTGTGGCTGGGGCGCGGAGCGGATCTGTTTGGATTGCCGAATGCCGTCGTGTTGATGGTGCTACTTTATGCGGCGGGACACATTCTCATGTCGCGGATGAAAATCGGCCGTTACCTCTATGCCGTCGGTGGCAACCGGGAGGCGGCGCGCCTCTCCGGCGTGCCGGTCGCGCTTGTGCTGCTCTTTGCCTACACCGTCTCCGGCCTGCTCGCCGGACTGGGTGGCGTGATCATGGCCTCGCAACTCAAGAGCGGATCTCCGACGTATGGGCAGATGTATGAGCTATATGTCATCGCGGCCGTGGTCGTCGGAGGCACGAGCTTGAGTGGCGGCGAAGGGAAGATGTTTGGCACGCTCATCGGCGCCTTCATTATCGCAGTGATTCAGAACGGGATGAACCTGACGAATGTCGAGAGTTATACGCAAAAGGTCGTGCTCGGCCTGGTCATCCTCGTGGCTGTGCTTCTCGATCGGCTGAAGCACCGCGGATGGCGCCGCCAACCCCGCGCGTGATCATGATCAAACCGAAGATCGTCGCCTTGGGGGAAGTGCTTTGGGATTTGCTGCCCGAGGGCCGAATGCTGGGCGGCGCGCCGGCGAATTTTGCCGTCCATGCGCACGCCCTGGGCGCCGAGGCGCACTTGGTGAGCAGGGTGGGACAAGATGCGCTCGGGAGTGAGATTATCGAAACGCTGGCCGCGAAGGGGCTTCCGGTCGATGACGTGCAAGTGGACCCGGCCGCGCCGACTGGGACGGTGTCGGTGGAGTTGGGCGCCGGCGGCCTGCCGCAGTATGTGATCCACGAGAGGGTCGCGTGGGATGCGATCGCGGCGACGCCCGGGGCGCTGGCGATGATGGCTGGAGCGGATGCCGTGTGTTTCGGTTCGCTGGCGCAGCGTTCGCTGGTTTCGCGGGGCGGCATCCGTGCGCTCGTTGGTGCGACGCCCGAGCGGGCCTTGCGGATCTTCGACATCAACCTTCGACAGCACTATTTTTCCACGGAGATCGTCGTGGCGTCGCTCGGACTGGCCAACGTGCTCAAGCTGAACGAGACGGAAATGCCGGTGCTGGCGGCGATGTTCGACCTCGACGGCGATTTGCCGCGGCAGCTTGAGGCGCTCGCCGCGCGGTTCGGATTGCGGGCGGTTGCGCTCACCCTCGGGGCGCGGGGAAGCATGCTGCTCGTGGATGGCGTTCTCTCGGAGCATCCCGGGGTGAAGGTGGAGGTGCGCGACACGATCGGAGCGGGGGATGCTTTCACCGCGGTCCTTTGCCTGGGCTTGCTGGCGGGCTGGCCGCCGGATCGCATCAATGAAAGGGCAAGTACGGTGGCGGCGTTTGTGTGTTCGCAGGTGGGGGCGACGCCGGAGTTGCCGGGGGAGTTGCGGGTGATCGGCTTGTGAGGAGAATGGTGCCGGATATGAGTCGGGAGTTTTCCGGTCGAACCGCGAGCACTCGTTATCTGAGTTGCCCAGCCCGGAGGGCTGCCAAGAAATTAGCCCCGGGTCGAGCGAGGAACGAGCGAACACCCGGGGTTCACCACCCCAATCGGGATTCGCTCCAGCGGGGCGGGAGACCTTCTCGCGCCACCTTCGGGGCGCATCCGTCGATGGGGCGTTGAACCGGCGGTTGCGCTCGTGCCTCGCAGCACCACCGAGGAGGCGGCTGAGGTGCTGGTGGTGGCCGGTGTCTTTTGGGCGAGCAGGCTAATTTCTCTCATCCCTCCGGGATGGAAGCAGCGCAACGGCGTTCCCGCACGAAGGATCATGACGCTTCGTCTTTGGCGTTCGAGATCACAATGTTGCAGTACGGCGTTAGCGTTCGGAGCGAGCCTGACCCGAAGCATGAAAACACTTTCCGGGATTGTATTTGGATCAGCTGCGTCACACCATCCCCCGTAAGCATGGCGCAATCGTTCCTCGATTCGTTGGTGGTGATAGTCTCCCCTCGATTTCCAAAGCTGGATTCCGCGTCCCTCGACGACATGTCGAACTACGCGGTTGCAATTTCGTCTCCATCCGTGGCGGCGTTTGTTTCCGAATCAGTGAATTGAAATGGAAACGATGAGTACCCCCGCCCCCAAAGACCAGATGGCTGGGGAAATCCTCATCGCGGAAGACAGCCAGACGCAGGCGCTCCTGCTTAAAAAAATGCTCCAGCGGCACGGGTTCACGGTGACGGTCGCATACGACGGCAGGCAGGGGTGGGAAGCTCTTTCCCATGTCCGCCCGATTTTGATCATCACGGATATCCAGATGCCCGAGGTGGATGGCTACGAATTGTGCCGCCGGGTGAAGGCTGACGTGACGCTCCAGGAGATTCCCGTGATGCTGTTGACCTCGCTCTCGGCGCCGCAGGATATCATCCATGGGCTGGAATGTGGGGCGGACAATTTCGTGGTGAAGCCTTACGAGGAGGAATTCCTGATGGCGCGGATCCGCACGGTGCTCGCCAATTGCGCGCTCAAACGCAGCACCGGCGAAGACCGGGGGATCGCCGTCGAATTTGCGGGGCAGCGCTACGTGATCGACTCCAGCCGGCGACAGATCCTGAATCTGCTGCTTTCGACCTACGAGACGGCGGTGAAGACGAACGACGACCTGATCCAGGCGCACAAGGAATTGAAGGCTGCGCAGGCGCAACTCATCGAAGCAGAGAAACTTCAGTCGGTGGGCCGGCTCGCCGCGGGTGTGGCGCATGAAGTCCGCAATCCGCTGGCGATCATGGAAATGGGAGTCTCCTTTCTTGCGGGCCAGGAAGCGGGCGAGGACCAGCGGATGATCCTCAAAGAAATGAAAGAGGCGGTGCACCGCGCGAATCGCGTGATCACAGGTCTCATGGACCTGTCGCCGCGCGAATTGGGGATGCATGAAACCGGCATCCACGAGGTGATCGAAAGCGCCCTCAAACTGCTATCCGGCGAACTGGCCCAAGCTGCGGTCGAAATCGTGCGTGAATTCGGCCAGCCGATACCCCGGCTGCGGATCGACTCCGGCAAGATCGAGCAGGTTTTTGTCAACGTCATTACCAACGCGATTCATGCGATGCCCAACGGGGGGCGGATCATGATCCGGACGCGGACGAGAGTGCTCGGAGCGAAGGATGTTGCTTTCGATGCGGGGGACCGATCCGGGGTGAGGTTTCACGAAGGGGAGCGGGTGATCGAAGTGACCGTGGAGGACACCGGCAGCGGCATCGCCCGGGAGCATCTCGACAAAGTGTTTGAGCCATTTTTCAGCACCAAACCCACGGGCAAGGGGATGGGGTTGGGCCTCACCGTCGCGAGGAAGTTGGTCGAACTCCACGATGGAGCGATTACCGTGAGGAACCGTGTGGAAGACGGAGTGCAGTCAGGGAGCGCGCACGAGCGCGTCCCTCCGGAGCCGATCGGCGTACGCAACCGCGCGGAGGGCGGAGTGGCGGTTACGATCCTCTTCAAGGCATTATGAATATCACCGAGCAAAGCCATTTCGGCGATGTGCTGATCCTGATCGTGGAAGACAGCAAGACACAGGCGCTCAAGCTTCAGCATCTGCTGGAACGGCATGGCTACCGCGTGATGTGCGCTCCGAACGGACGGGAGGCATTGGCCAGCCTCGGCACGGTGAGCCCCACGCTCGTCATTACCGATATCAATATGCCGGAGATGGACGGCTATGAATTGTGCCGGCGGATCAAGGATGACCCGGTGCTCAAGTTGATCCCGGTGATCCTCCTCACATCGCTCTCCGACCCTCAGGATATATTGAAAGGGCTCGAGTGCGGGGCAGACAACTTTGTGGTGAAACCATACGACGAGGAATTCCTGCTTTCGCGGATCCAATATGTGCTCGCGAACCTGGAATTGCGGCGGCAGGCCGGCGGCAAGGGCCCGACCGAAATCTACTTTGCGGGACACAAATACAGTCTCACCTCGGATCGGATTCACTCCATCGACCTGTTGCTTTCGACCTACGAGACCGCGGTGCACAAGAACCTGGAGTTGCGGAAGGCGAAGGAGCAGCTCGAGGAACAAGCGGTGGAATTGCGGGAAAAGAATGCGGTGATGCAGGCCGATCTGGCGATGGCCCGCGAGTTGCAGACCGCGTTTCTGCCACGGCACTACCCGGTGTTTCCGGCGAAGGCTTCCCCGGAACGGAGTGCGATCCAGTTTTGCCACCGGTATTTCACGACCACGGATTTGAGCGGCGATTTTTTCGACATCCTCGCGGTGTCGGACCTGGAAGCCGGGGTCCTCATTTGCGACGTGATGGGGCACGGGGTGCGCGCGGCGCTCGTGACCGCCATCGTCCGTGGATTGGTGGAGGAAATGACGCCAATCGCGCACGAACCCGGCAAGTTTCTCACGGAGTTGAATCACAGTCTATGCGGCGTCTTGAAGCAAACGGTGACGCCACTTTTCGTGACCGCTTTTTACGTGGTGATGGACCGAGGCCGGAACGAACTGCGCTTTACGAACGCCGGACACCCCGCGCCGTTTCATCTGCGGCGTTCCGCGGGGGTGGTCGATTTGCTGGCCGGTCCGACGAGGCCCGGGCCGGCCCTGGGGATTTTCGAGCAAACCGTTTACACGACCCAGGTGTGCCCCCTGTCACCGCGCGATCTGGTGATGCTTTACACCGACGGGCTCTACGAGGTGGAGGGGGCGGACGGCGAGTTCTTCAGCAAACGGCAATTGGCCGACGCTGTGACCAAGCGACTCGCTCACTCCACGCCGCTCTTGTTCGACGAAATGCTCGAGGAAGTGCGCGCATTCTCGGCGAAAAGAGAATTCGAGGACGATATGTGCCTCGTCGGCATCGAAGCGGCCGATCGTTGAGCCAGGCGGCGGACTTGGGCGCGAATCGAGGCGGCTTCAGACCCCGAGATGCTCCTCGATGCACCGCGTTAGCGAGTCGGTGCTGACCGGCTTGGCCAGGAACGGAAAGCCGCCGATCTGCCGTTCGCTTCCCCCGATTTCCCCCGTCTTGACGATGGCGGTCAGGAATACAATAGGAATATGCCTCAGGCTCCAGTCGGACCGGAAGCTCGAGGCAAGATCACCGCCATCGAGCCAGGGCATAATCACGTCCAGCAGGATCAGATCGGGCCGAAATTGCTTTGCGGTATCCATCGCCTGCCGCGCATCGTTTTCCTCCTTAATTTCGTAGCGCGGCATCGTTAGCTTCAGCAATCGGGTGAAGCCGGGTTCGTCATCCACCACCAGGATTTTCTTTTTTGTCATATCATTACCTCCATACACACTCGACGGGAGCTGAGGTCCACCTCAGCCCTGTGTGCAAGTGTCGACAATTATGCGGGGAAGTCAATCCCGGATCGAAGTTGTGGATCCGACTCGCAAGTTTCCCCGCGATTCGATCACACTCCCTGACTCGAATGAAACGCTTTGCCCCCCACCTTGTTGCTCTGCTGGTGGCTTCCTCCGCGCGGTTGCTGGCCGCTCCCGAAGATAAGCCGGTCAATGTCCTCTTTATTGTCGCCGACCAATGGCGGACGCAGGCGTTCGGTTTCGCGGGCGATCCGAATGTGAAAACGCCAAACCTCGATCGCTTCGAGCGCGAGTGCGTCAATTTCACTCAGGCCGTCTCCGGCTTGCCGGTGTGCTCGCCGACCCGGGCTTCCTTGCTGACCGGTCAGCGCGCGCAGACGCATGGCGTGTTTTTGAACGACGTACCGCTCAATCCGGAGGCGGTGACCATCGCAAAAGAATTCAAGGCCGCCGGGTACGACACCGGTTGCATCGGCAAGTGGCACGTGGATGGGCACGGTCGCACGAGCTTCATCCCGCCCGAGCGCCGCCAGGGATTCGACTATTGGAAAGTGCTGGAGTGCACGCATACCTACAACAAATCCATCTACTACGCGGACGGCCCGGACCGGATGTTGTGGGAGGGCTACGACGCGATCGCCCAGACCCACGATGCCCAAGGCTATCTCCGGCAGCACGCGGCTTCCGGCAAACCGTTCCTGCTCTGGCTGGCCTGGGGGCCGCCGCACAATCCCTACGACACCGCTCCAGAGAAATACCGGGCGATGTATCCTCCGGAGAAAATTGAGCTCCGAGGCAATGTGCCCCCTGAGCTGGCGGCGACGGCGCGCAAGGAACTGGCGGGCTACTACGCCCACTGCTCGGCGCTCGACGATTGCATCGGCGATTTATGGCGCACTTTGCAGGAGACCCATCTCGCCGAGCACACGATCGTCGTTTTCACCGCCGACCATGGCGACATGATTGAATCGCAAGCGCAACAGCGCAAACAGCGCCCGTGGGAGGAATCGGTGCGCGTGCCGATGCTCTTTCACGTGCCGCCGACGCTTGGCATTCGGAGCCGTCGCGTGGAGGGAACGATCAATACGGAGGACGTGATGCCGACCCTGCTGGGCTTGTGCGGTCGGCCGATTCCCAAAAGCGTCGAGGGATTCGATTTCACCGGCTACATGAAGGAAAAGGGCCCCGATCCATCGGGGGGCGCGACCGTGATCCGGTGCATCTCACCGTTTGGCGAATACACCCGCGAGAAGGGGGGGAAGGAATACCGCGAGATTCGTTCCGCGCGCTATTCGTATGCGCGCGACCTCAACGGCCCATGGATCCTCTACGATAATGAGAAGGACCCGTGGCAACTCGACAACCTCGTCGGAAAGCCGGAGCACGCGAAGCTTCAGGCGGAGTTGGATGAATTGCTGAAAAGCAAGCTGGCGGAACAGCACGACGAGTTCCGTCCGGGCCCGGAATATATTGCCAAGTGGGGCTATACCGTGGATGCGCACGGCACGGCGCCATACTCTCCTTGATCATGAAAAAACGCTGTTCACATCCTGCGGCGAAGCGGATCATTCCGCTCGCGCTTGCCAGCGCGGTTTTCACCATGAGCCAAGCCGCCGTACCCCCGACCAGCAAGCAGCCTGTCACCGACGAATACCACGGCGTGAAGGTCGTGGACGATTATCGCTGGCTGGAAACGGCCGGGACGCCGGAGGTCAAGGCGTGGACGGATGCTCAGAACCGGCGGACGCGAGCCTACCTCGATGGGCTGTCCGAACGCCCAGCCCTGGAAGCACAATTGACGGCGTGGTTCGCAAAGAAGTCGCCGAATTACAGCGGCTTGACCGCGCGCCCGGGCCGGCTGTTCGCCATGAAATTCCAGCCGCCGAAGCAGCAGCGGATGCTCGTGGTTCTGGCTTCGGCGAATGATCCAGGCTCGGAAAAGGTCGTGCTCGATCCCAATGAACTCGCGCCCAAGGGCCAGGTGTCGATGGATTGGTATGTCCCGTCGCCGGATGGGAAAACGGTGGCGGTGTGCCTTTCCGAGAACGGCAGCGAGGATGGCGCGCTCCATTTCTATGGCACGGATACCGGGGAAGCCCTGCCCGATGTGATCGCGCGGGTGCAGTATCCGACGGCCGGGGGAAGCGCGGCGTGGACGCCGGACGGAAAGTCGATCTATTACACGCGCTTTCCGCGCGCCGGGGAGAAGCCGGAGGCCGACCTGAATTTCTACCAGCAGATTTTCGTGCACCGGCTCGGAACACCCGACAGCGCCGACGAGTATTCGGCCGGGAAGGATTTTCCGCGGATTGCCGAGATCGAACTCCAGACGTCGCGCAGCGGCCGATGGCTGCTGGCCGATGTGGCCAATGGGGACGGTGGCGAGCACGCCCACTACGTCCGTGATCTCCAGGCCGGAGACCGCGCGGCCTGGCGCCAGGTCTCCCAGTTTCGGGATAAGGCCAAGGGAGCGGAGTTTGCGTGCGACGATCAATCGCTCTACCTGCGGTCGGTTCACGCCGCGCCTCGCGGGAAAATCATCCGGCTGCCGCTCGATGGCAGCGTGGCGCTGGAGAATGCCACGGTCGTCGTGCCGGAGAGCGACGGGGTCATCGAAGGCTTCGCCGTCACCGCTTCCTACCTCTATATTTCTGATCTTATCGGCGGGCCGTCGCGGCTGCGGCGCTTCGATCTCGCGGGCCGGAATGGGCGCGAGCTGCCCATCCCGCCGAACTCTGGCGTGGGCCATGTGCTCCCGCTCGAGGACCGGCCTGGCGACGACCGCGTTCTCGTGCGCGAGACCAGCTACGTCGCGCCCGATGCCTGGTATCTTTACGATCCCAGCCAGGGGGCCGAAGGCTCCGCCGTGAAGACCGCGCTGGCCGAGTCGTCGCCCGTGGATTTCAGCGATATCGAGGTTGTCCGCGAATTTGTCGGCACCTCGGCGGATGCGCCCAAGGTTCCGATCAATATCCTGCGGCGCCGGGACACGAAGCTGGATGGAAACAATCCCACGCTGCTCACCGCCTACGGCGGCTATGGCATCAGTCTGCGGCCGGGCTTCGACTTCACGCGCCGCGTTTGGTTCGATCACGGCGGCGTGATTGCGATCGCCAATATTCGGGGTGGCGGCGAGTACGGCGAGGAGTGGCACTTTGCCGGCAATCTCGCGCGCAAACAGAATTGCTTCGACGACTTTGCGGCCTGCGCGCGGCACCTCACCGAGCGGGGCTACACGCAACCCAGCCGGCTTGCTGTGGAAGGCGGCAGCAACGGGGGGCTGCTCATGGGGGCTTTCCTCACGCAGCATCCCGATCTCGCCCGCGCGGTGGTTTCCCACGTGGGCATCTACGATATGCTGCGCGTGGAACTCGATCCGAATGGGGCATTCAATGTGACCGAGTTTGGGACGGTGAAAGACCCCGCGCTTTTCCGGGCGCTCTTCGCCTACTCGCCCTATCACCGTGTGGTCGAGGGCACGAAATATCCCGCGGTTTTCTTTCTTGCGGGAGAAAACGACGGGCGGGTGAATCCATCCAATTCCCGCAAGATGACGGCACGCCTTCAGGCCGCGACCGGCTCCGGTCAGCCCATTCTGCTCCGGCTCAGCTCCGATTCCGGGCACGGCATGGGCACCGCCCTGAATGAACGCATCGCACAGGAGGCGGATGTCTTTGCATTTCTATTCGATCAGCTCGGGGTGAAGCCGGCGGCGGCTCGCTAGTCGGCTGGCGAGTATTGCGGATCGAATCGAATCAACCTCAGCTCATCGATCTCGCTTACAAGATGGACGTGTATCTTAATACCGCGGCCAGCAAAATTCAGCCGCAGCGACCCGCCCAAGTCGTGGCTCCCAAGCGTTAGATGTGTGAGGAAGCCGCGTTGTGACATTCGGTGGATTTATCTTCCGCTGCAGCATTGAGGGTTGAGCAGCAAATGCCGTCTGGCACGAAGCGAGGGCGCCGTTCTCCTTTTTTGTCATCCTGAGGACCCAAAGAAGAAAGACCGTGATCATTAGTGCGGGGATGACGTGAGCTGCAGATGCGAGGCGGCGCGGCGAGCACCCCAAGGAGCGGTGGTTTTCCAACCACCGACCCAACCACCGCGGCGGAGCCGCCAAACCTCGCGGCCTTCGGTACCCATGTCTGACGCGAGGCGTGCGGAATGCCGGCGCATTTTGTATCCAAACATCAAGCCACATCCATGGGTTCTCCCTGAGACACCGCTTCGGTAGCAAATTTCCCTCTCCCCAAATGCGAATCTTCATCTCCTTTCTCCTCGCCGCCCTTTGGCTCACCACCACGCCCGTACCTGCCGAGGAACCACTCGTATTCGTCTCCGCCTTTGCCTCCGGGGAAAAGGGCGCCATCCACGCGTTCCACTTCGACACCAAGACCGGGATCTTGCAGCCGCTCGAACGCACGACGGGCATTCGAAACCCGTTTTTCCTCGCGATCTCGCCTGACCAAAAATTCCTCTACGCCACCGATGCCGAGAAGTTTGGCGGCGCGGAAAATGGATTCGTCGCCGCGTATGCCATCGAGGGCCACACCGGCCGGTTGCAGCGGTTGAACCAGCAATCGTCCAATGGCCGGGCCACATGCTACCTGAATATGGACGCTTCCGGCCGCACGCTGGTGCTGGCCAACTATTCCTCGGGCAGTGTCGCCGCGCTTCCCGTGCAAAAGGATGGCTCGCTCGGGGAGATGGCCTCGTTCATGCAGCACACTGGAACGAGCGACGATCCGGCGCGCCAGAAGGGGCCGAATGCGCACAGCATCGTCACGAGCCCCGACACCCGGTTCGCCCTGGCCGCCGATCTCGGCCTCGACAAGATCATGATCTACCGCCTGGACGCCGCCACGGCCACGCTCACGCCGAATGAGCCCATGCCATTCGTGAAATTGGCGCCGGGTTCCGGTCCGCGACACATCGTGTTTCATCCCAATGGCCGGCGCGTGTACGTCATCAACGAAGTAAAGGACACTGTCACCTTCTTCGATTACACGGCCGATACTGGCTCGCTCGCCGAACGCCAGACGATCTCCACATTGCCAGCCGGATTTGACGGGAAAAGCTACTGCGCGGATCTCAAGATCACGCCCGACGGCCGGTTTCTCTACGGAACCAATCGCGGCCATGATAGCATTGCAATCTTTCGGATCGGGGAGGACGGTCAACTCGCGCTGGTCGGCCACCAACCCAGCCTGGGCAAGGGTCCGCAGAATCTGCTCATCACACCGGACGGCCAGTGGCTGCTCTGCGCCAACATGCCCGGCAACAATGTCGTCGTCTTCCGGATCGATGCGAAGACGGGTGGATTGGAAGCGGTTGGCACGCCCGTCGAGATGCCGATGCCCTCGTGCATCCGCTGGCTGCCATGACATAGCTCGGTTCGGTCCCCGCACCACCTACCGGCTCTCCGCGTGCACAAATAGGGGATTTTTCCGGCTCGCCAGCACGGAAAATGCCTCTACCATCCGCACATGCGAACCCTAATCGCCCGAGCCACCCTCCTCGCCGGTTGCGTCGTCCTCACTAACGGCTGCGCTTCTCGGCCCCTGCCTCGATTTGAGCAACCGCTGGCCCGCGCCGCGGTGATGAATATTCGCACCACCGCCTACACGCATACCGAGGACGATCACGTCCAGTACACGAATCACAACGCGCTCGGCGGCATCCTGCGAAGCGGCGCCATGCATAGCGCCGCGGCCGATTGGTCGCGCTGGCCGGCGGGCTCGATTTTCCGCATCCGGGAGACGGGCGAACTCTACCAGGTGGATGACTACGGGTGGGCGCTTTCCGGGACCAATACGATTGATCTCTACAAGCCCTCCCGCGAAGCGATGAATGCGTGGGGAGTGCGCCGGGTGACGATCGAAAATCTGCGCTGGGGCGACCCGCGCGAAAGCCTGACCATCCTGCGTCCCCGTTCACGCTACGCCCACATCAAGCGCATGATTGCCCAACTCGAGGAACGCATGCCCGATTGGCTGAAGGATGGTTTTACTGCCCAGCAGGCCGGGTCGCTCGCTCCCGCGGCTACGATCGCCATGGCCACGCCCTCGCAGCAGCCGCAGCAGCCCTTGCCGCCCATTGCCCGGGCCGCCAGCGTTTCGCCATCGACATCGGCATCGACTGGCGGATTCCAACCGCCCACGCGCGCGTCCGATTCCGGATCGGCGCCCGCCGTCCGCACGGCGCAGACGGCGCGATCCAGCGGCGGCGCTGGCAACACCGGATCCACGGGGACGGCGACAACGCGTGAAGCGTTCTTGAACTCGTATCACTAGCTAGCTGGAGCGTGTTCTGAACTTTTGGGCGAAGCGCTCCCCGCACCAAAGGCGCCAATGGCGCTCAACAAGTCAGCCCAGGGAGGAGGCGAAGGGAATAACCATTACACACGTCTTTGGTCCAGAAATGGGAGTCGGTCCATCCCTCCGGGTTTGAATGGCAAGCCAGTCGCTGCCTGCACGATGATAGCCCCCCGAGGGAAGGAACTGTCGATTGCGGTCCCTGCTACTTCCGCTTGCTCCAGCTAAACAGGCTCGCGATGCCGGTATCATGGACGGCGGCGAAGTCCGCGGTTCGTGCGGTGATGATCACGACGAGCCGTTCGCGTTCGTTGAGATCGCAGATCGCCATGGACATCTGGAAGCGCTGCCCGCCGGCGCTGTAGCTGTGAATGAATTCCTGGCTCGGATGCCCGCTGAGGGTGAAGGGGCTGGGCCGCGTCTCGACCAGAGTCACGTCAGTGGCATCGGGAGCGAGGAAGATGCGGGTCCATTTGGTGAGGTCCTCGGCGGGGGCGTTCGCGGATTCAGGTTTGCGCTGGAAGAGGCGAAACTGCATGAACGATTCCTGTTGCGGCGGATGCAGCGAGAGCGTCGTGGCGTCGCCGTCGATGCGCCAGTCCCCGGGTGGCTGGTAGCGGACCTTTCCGGTGGGATCGTCGAAAACGAGGGTATTGATGCGCACGCCTTCCTGGGAGCGCCAGTTTTCCACAGGGGTAAGGTCCAGCGCGGCGGCCAGCGCGGGGAAGGTGGCGAGGAGGGATAGAATCCCATTGGGGAGACGTTTCATGCTCAGTGCTCAGTGCTGGGTCCAAAGGCCGCGGGAGTAGACGCGGGCGACGCGAAAGCCGGGGGGATTGTTATCCTGGAGCAGGCTGTCGTAGTACCAGCGGCGTTGCGGAGGCGTGTAATCGGCGGCGTTCCACGGGCGCGTGGCCTGTTCGGAATCGAAAAGGAGCGCCAGCGCGCCGTAGATCGTGAAATAGGAGGAACTCCAGTCTTCGTGGAAGCGGGTGAAGTTTTCCACGCCGCCGCTGTAGCTGCTCGTCGTGGTGGGGACGTTGCCCGCGACCATCACGGTGTTGATCGTCGTGCTCGAGGCGGTCCGCGAGCTTTGATCGAGCAGGGAGTTCGCATCGTTCCACGCATTCGACAAAACGTTGATGGCGTCGCCGGCGACGGCGGAGGCGACCCGGTTGTAACCGCTCTTCACGGGGCTTGGGGTATCCGTCGGCGGCGTGTAGGAGGTGGCGGTGTTGGACGCCGGTTGATTGCCGGGGGTGCTGCCCGTGTTGTAGTCGCCCTGGATGTAAACGGGATTCGGCGAGACGATCGTCAATCCGACGTCCGGCAGCGTGCCGCCATTGACCAGTTTCACTCCTCGCGAACGTGAGCTTGTCACCGGAACGCCTTTCCCCGTCGTGGAGTCGACGACCTTGGTCGAGACGCTGGTTCCGACGCTCGTGTCCGCGACGTAGAAGAGATACCCGTCGTTTGATCCGACGGTATCCTTCAAGCTTTTGGCGTTGTGGGCGCTCGTCAGCTTTCCGACATCAAGGGTGACCAGGCGGACGTTGTCGCCATCGCGCACATCACGCAGGGCGGTGTCGACGGTGACAGCCGCCGCGATGGCCTTGTATTCGGAATCGGTGCTGGGCAAGGCTGTCGTGCTCGCTCCCTTGAAGATGCTCAGGTTGTCCTTGGAATCGACGTAAATCCGATAGTCGGCATTGCTGGCGAGGCGTTCGCTGGTGGTCGAGTCCAGTTGAAGCGGGTCGGGCTTCGTGGGATCGGTCACGGGGACCTGCTCCTCGATGATCTCGTGGTAGCCGTCGTTGTTGGGATTGCCGTCGGAATCCTTGTCGTTGCTGATCGAGTCATCGAGAAAGTTCGGGTCGAGACTCGCGATGGGCGTGTCGAAGAGCTTCTGCGTGTCGCCGCGATGGGGCGGATCGTTCTTGTCCCAGTTGTCGTCCAGGCCGTTGCTGTTGATGTCGGGTTTCTCCACGCCGTAGCGCGAATCTTCCGGCCGGAAATTGAGGGTCTGCGAACCGGTGAAGGTCACGTCCTTCATGAATTTGAGCGAATTGTGCGCGGTGAAGAGATTGCCGCCCACGTAGACCGTGCCGCTGACATACATCTCGGGGCCGGGGTGATATTCGATGTTGGGCTGGGTGCCGAAGAAGAAGTTGTCGAACAGGTTGCGTCCGCCGCGAACGAAGACGCGTTGCACGGAGGCGGTATTGGCGCCGGTGGGCCCGCGGAATTGCACGGTTGCGGTGGCGAGATAGTAGAGGCGCACCCGCATCCGCGAGCGTGTGCCATTTTCGGGCGTGGGCCGGCCGGCGGCATCGGTCGTGGGAGCAAACAGGGGAGTGGAGGCGGTAACGCTCCAACTCACGAGACTCACGCCAGCGGGCGGGGGCAGGTCCGTGTTCGTCGGCGCCTTGAGCGTGGCGGCGAGCGCGCTGTTCGTGAGTCCGCCGTTGCGATCGGTGGAGTTGGTCACGTTGATCATCGCCTGCCGCCACTGGTCGTAGAGACTCTCGATGACGCCATCCCCGTAGCTGACCGCGACGGCGCGATCCACCGTGCGCCGGGCCATGTTCACATGGGTGTTGGTGATCGTGAAGATCGTGGCCACGAGGAAGCTCGTGAGGACCATCGTGAAAAGAACGGCCAGCAGCCCGGCACCGGCCTGCCGGGCCGATTGGAATTTAGCTCGCATTGGTCGAAGAGATGGGCGTCGGGACGTTTCGCGGGGGCACGGTCGCCTGGAGGGTCACGGTGGCTCCCGAAAATTTGCGCGCCGTGAAGCTGCTATCGTAGGACTCGAGGGAGATGCGGAGGGCCAGCCCATCGCTGACGGTGGAGCCGGAGGTGAAGAGCAGCGCGAAAGGTTTCGGCGAGGTGACTTTGTCGCGCAGCACCGTGAAGCCGCTCTTGTTGGCACCCGTGTAGTTGGCGTGAAACCGGAGCTGGCCGTTGTAGACCGTATAGGCGACCTCGCGGTAAAAGTAGGCGGTGGTCACGTTGCCGGCGGTGGTGGCGTCGATCGTGAATCCGAGTCCCGTTGAGTCGGAGATGGTCACCGTGCCCGTGGTGCTGCCGGTGGTTGGAGACTTGATCACGGCGGTGATATCGAACTCGCGGGCAATCAATGGCATCGCCACCTTGTCCCCGACCTGCGGCACATAGGGCACCTTGCCCCCCACGCCGAAGTCGAATTTCAAATTGGTATCCGTCGCCTTGGCGTCGCTGCTGAATTTGAAGGGCCCTCCCGCGAGCTGGCGAAAGCGCACGCCATTGGACCGGGTGCTGGCGTAGAGCTGGGTGAGCGCGTCCTGATCGGTGGTCGGCGTCGGATTGGAGTCCGCGTAGTTGGTGCCGTCGAAGTCGACGAGCCGGAACGCGCAAGCCGAGTCATGGAGATCGCGCACCAAGGCGAGATCGGAGACGCGCACGGTTTCGTGGCTGTGGTTGGTGGCGAGATTGCGCGCGATAAGTCGGCTGGAAGTCGATCCAAAGGCCAGGAGTCCGATCGAAACCATGCTGAAGATGGCGATGGAGATCAGCATCTCGACGAGCGTAAAGGCGTGAAGACGGCGGCGCATGATTCAGATATCGTCGATCGCGCGCAGCGTCGTGAGGCTCACATTGAACGGGCGGCCGCGGTAGGAGAAAGAGACGGAGATGACCGCGCGAACGGTCCTCGTGGTGAGATTGGTGATGGTCGTCGTCCGCGTTGCCGGAACCGGCGTGTCGAGGGAGGTGAACGCGCTGCTCAGACCGGTCCCGCTGTTGTAGTTGTCGTTATTGAGTTGGAGTCCCGCTTCCGTGTTGGTTCCGGCGGTGAGAACAGCAGGCCGGGCGGCGGCGGTTTGCCAGGAGGTGGTGAGCACTTCGTCGGCCTTTTGCTGGGCCAGGGCGAGCGCCAGGGTCCGCAGCCGCGCCCCGGCAGCCCAGCGATTGATCTGCGCCATGGTGGCGACGGACCCGGCGATAAACAGGGCCAGAATGGCCCCGGCAATCACGACCTCGGGTAGGGTGAAAGCGAGGTGGCCGCGGCGAAATTGTCTGCTTGGACGGGCGAAACCCATAGCCCGTATGAGACAGCAGAACGCAGACCAGCGGCTCTACTGAATATGGAAAATATGGATTCCCTTCGTGGGGGAGCTACTACGTAGAATTAGCTCACTCCGTCTTTCACGGCCGCCATCGCATATTCGCGATTCAATCGTGAGATAACAGAGGCAGGAATCTCCGCCGGGCAGACCGCTTCGCACTCCAGATAGTTGGAGCAGTTGCCAAAGCCTTCCTCATCCATGGTCCGGACCATTTTGAGGACCCGCTCGGTCCGTTCCGCCTGGCCTTGGGGGAGGAGCGCGAAGTGGGACACCTTGGCGCCCACGAAGAGCATGGCGCTGGCGTTCGGGCAGGCGGCGGCGCAGGCCCCGCAGCCGATGCAGGCGGCGGCCTCCATGGCGGCGTCCGCCTTCACCTTCGGAACGGGGATGCAATTGCCGTCGGGAGCCGACCCCGCACGGGCGGTGATGAACCCGCCGGCTTGTTGGATCCGATCGAAGGCCTTGCGATCGACCACGAGATCGCGGATCACCGGGAACGGCCTGGCGCGGAAGGGCTCGACATGAATCGTGTCGCCGTCCTTGAATTTCCGCATGTAAAGCTGGCAGGTCGTCGTTTCGCTGGGGCCGTGGGGCACACCGTCGATAGTGAGCGAGCACGTGCCGCAGATGCCTTCACGGCAATCGTGATCGAAGGCGATGGGTTCCTCGCCTTTGCCGATGAGATCGTTGTTCACGATATCGAGCATTTCGAGAAATGAACAATCCTCGGGGATGTTGCGTGCTTCGAGATCGACGAGGCGGCCTTCCGCCGTTGCATTTGGTTGACGCCAGACTTTGAGTTTGAGGTTCATTCGGTCGAAAAGTGGATAGTGGAGAGTTGATAGTTGATAGCCGTCGCTGGTGGTTCCTGGCTCTTTGTGAAAATGGGAGGTCGGTCGTCCATCGGCGCAGACGGTTCCTAGGCATTTGGATCGTCTTCGCGGAGCCTGAGCGAGAGGGAGCCGCGGAGGCCGCTGAGCATCTTTCCGAGTTCCTCAGCTGAGGCGTAGATCAATTGAAAGCCTTCTTCGCCCAAGAAGCCTTGATTCCTCGCGATGAAGGATTGCGAGACGACCTCGTATACTGAGCCCGTAGCGATTTCGATGAAGCGGGCGAAATCGTTGTTGGAGAAACGCGACGTACCCTCGGCGAGATTCGATGAGATCGAGACTGCTGCACGGCGCATCTGGTTGGTGAGACCGAATCGTTCGTCGCCTGGAAACGACCTCGTCAGTCCGTAAACACTGTCGGCGAAAGCAATCGCCTTCTGCCAAACGTCCAGCTTCTCAAAGGTAAACATAAGGCTCCAACGCTTCGTTTTGTGAATTCAGGAATCGTGGAGAACGGCGTCTGGACAAGTTTCCTGGCGCCGCTGTCTGGAAGATCGTCGAAGTCATTGTGGGGCTATCAACTATCAACTATTCGCTAACAACTATTTGTAGCTGCGGACACTCGGGTGCACTTCCTCGAACACCAGGGGTTCAACATTCCGGACCGGCTTGCTCACGTCCCCCGTATATTCCCACGCGGCCACGTGCTGGAAGTGCTCGTCATCCCGCTTCGCTTCGCCGTCCGGATATTGGTACTCTTCGCGGAAGTGGCCGCCGCAGCTTTCCTTGCGCTCAAGGGCATCGCGGCAGAGCAGCTCGCCAAATTCCAGGAAATCCGCGACGCGGCCGGCTTTCTCGAGTTCCATGTTGAGCGCTTCGCCCTGGCCGGGGACGTTGACGTTTTTCCAGAATTCTTCACGCAGCGGCGGGATTTGCTTCAGTGCGCGGTCCAGGCTGCGTTCGGTGCGGGCCATGCCGCAATAATCCCACATGATCCGGCCTAGCTCGCGGTGGAAGTGATCCACGCTGCGCTTGCCCTTGATGCTGAGGAATCGCTGAGTGCGTTCGCGTACTTCGGTTTCGACTTTTTTGAATTCCTCGCGGTCCGTCGTCGGACGCTTCCCAATCTCCGGAGCGAGATAGTTGCCGATCGTGTAGGGGAGCACAAAGTAGCCGTCGGCGAGGCCCTGCATGAGCGCGCTCGCTCCCAGGCGGTTCGCGCCGTGATCGGAGAAATTCGCTTCGCCGAGGACGAAGAGGCCTGGCGTATTGGACATGAGGTTGTAGTCCACCCACAGGCCGCCCATCGTGTAGTGCACCGCGGGGTAGATGCGCATCGGTTGCTGATAGGCGTTCTCCCCGGTGATCTGGTGATACATGTCGAAGAGGTTGCCATACTTCTCCTTCACGACAGCCTCGCCACGTTTGATCACATCCGCGTCTGCCAATTCAGTTCCCGTTCCGGAGCGCCCGTAGCGCTTGATCGCATCGGCGAAATCCAGGTAAACGCCGAGTCCGCCCGGGCCGACGCCGCGCCCATCGTCGCAAGCTTCCTTGGCGGATCGTGAGGAAATGTCGCGCGGCGCCAGGTTGCCGAAGCTGGGATACTTCCGCTCGAGGTAGTAATCGCGTTCCGCGTCGGGTATTTCGTGCGGCTTGCGAGTGTCGCCTTTCTTTTTCGGCACCCACACGCGGCCATCGTTGCGGAGCGACTCCGACATGAGGGTGAGCTTGGATTGGTAATCGCCGGCGACGGGAATGCACGTCGGGTGGATCTGCGTGTAGCAGGGGTTGGCGAAGAGCGCGCCGCGCTTGTGCGCGCGCCAGGAGGCGGTGACGTTGCACCCCTTCGCATTGGTCGAAAGGTAGAAGACATTCCCGTAGCCGCCGGTGCAGAGGAGCACGCAATCGCCGGCATGCGAAGTGATGGCGCCGGTGACCATGTCGCGCACCACGATGCCCTTGGCGTGGCCGTCCACGAGGACGAGGTCGAGCATCTCCGTGCGCGGGAACATCTCGACCGATTTCTCGGAGATCTGCCGGCAGAGCGCGGAGTAGGCGCCGAGGAGGAGCTGCTGGCCGGTCTGGCCGCGGGCATAAAACGTCCGCGAAACCTGCGCGCCGCCGAAGCTGCGATTGGCCAGCAGGCCACCGTATTCGCGTGCGAACGGAACGCCCTGCGCCACGCACTGGTCGATAATCGAGGCGCTAACCTCCGCCAGGCGGTAGACGTTCGCCTCGCGGGAGCGAAAGTCGCCGCCCTTGATCGTGTCGTAGAACAGACGGTACACGCTGTCGCCGTCGTTCTGGTAATTCTTCGCCGCATTGATGCCGCCCTGCGCGGCGATGGAGTGCGCGCGCCGGGGGCTGTCCTGGTAGCAGAAGCACTTCACCTTGTAGCCCATCTCGCCGAGCGAGGCGGCGGCGCTGGCCCCGGCCAGACCCGAACCCACGACGATGATCTCGTATTTGCGCCGGTTGGCGGGATTGATCAGCTTCGAGGCGAACTTGTGGTCCTGCCACTTCGTCTGGATCGGGCCGGAGGGAATTTTGGAATCAAGGACGACGCTCATAAATTACTTTCCAAAAACGCCGCACATCACCGCGATGGGGATCGACGCGTAGCCGAGAAAAATGAGCCAGGCAAAAGCCGGCCCCCCTTTTTCCCAAAGCGGTCGGAGCTTGCCGGTGTTCACCCCGATCGTCTGGGCCATGCTCATGATGCCGTGGTTGAGATGCAGGGCGAGCAAGCCGACGCTCAGCAGATAGAAGAAAGAAACGATGGGGACACGGAAGCCGCGCACCATCATGCCATACACGTCGTGGCGTGCCTGGGCATCGTGCAGGGTTTCGAAATTGATCGCGGGATTGGTCAGATTCACGGCGGGCACCTGCACAGTGAAATGGAGCAGGTGGTAGATGATGAAGCACAGCACCATCAATCCGCTGAGCGTCATCCAGCGCGCCGGCAATGAACTCGCCCGGTATTGGGTCACCGCATAGCGGCCATCCCGCGCCGCGCGACTTTCCGCGCGCAGCTTGATCGTGAAGACGATGTGGAGCACGAGCATCACAAGCAGGCCGATTCGCACCAGCCAGAGCAGCTCTCCGAGGCCCTGAAGGAATGCGCCGTAGCGGTTGATCGATTCCGGCCCGAGGAAGATTTGCAGGTTGCCGATGAGGTGGCCGACGACAAAACCGAAGAGGACGAGACCGGTGAGGGCGACAATCCATTTGCGGCCGATGGAGGAGGAGAGAAAGCGGAGCAGGGGATTCACAGAAATGGTTCGAAAGATCAGGCGTCGGGAAATTCGCCCGGTGAAAGGCCGAGCGCGACGATGGAGCAGGCGACGATGGCCCGCAGGTGCAGGTCGGCGGCGGCTTCGATGAGCTCGTCGCTTTCCGCGCCGGGATTCAGCCAGACCTCCTTCGGCTGCTTGGCGGCAATCGCCGGGAGCAATTGGAGGCCGATCGCGGGAGGCACGTAGAGGCTCACGAAATCCACCGGGTCGCTGATGGCATCCAGGTTGGGATAGGTCTTCAGGCCTTCGATGCTGGGTTCGGTGGGGTTGACCGGGAAAACCGTGAAGCCGCTCTCGACGTAGGCACGCACGGCTTTGTTTCCATACTTGCGGCGGTCTCGAGAAGCGCCAATGACGGCGACGGAGGATTCTGGCATTGCGGTGAATGATTCGTAAATGGGCCTCGCTCACCGTGCAAAGAAAGAAATTGCGAGTCGTTGGAAAATGGAGACCGCGGGCAGTGCTCCCATCCGTCCCATCGGTCGCATACCTCCCATGAGTCGCATGGGACGTATGCGACTCCAGGGGCCTATGGGACGTATAAGGCCCTCCATCGGTGGATTGGCAGTTGAAAACACGACCGCGACTCCCTAGCATCCGCGCGATTTTCCACCACGAACCCTCAGCGAACCATGATCAAGCTCACCCAAGTTCCCGGCCTCTTCACTCTCGGTCTTCTCGCTCTCGGCCTGGCCGCTTGCAACAAGGAGGGCGGCACGAGCGATGCAGATGTGATTAAAGTCGGCGAGTTTGCGTCCCTCACGGGCGGCAGCGCCAGCTTCGGGCAGTCGTCTCACAAGGGAACGGCGCTGGCGATCGAGGAGATAAATGCCGCCGGGGGTGTGCTGGGCAAGAAGATCAAGCTGATCACCGAGGACGATCAATCCACCGCCGGCCAGCCGGCGACGATTGCGCGGAAGCTGATTTCGCAGGATCACATCGTCGCGTTGCTCGGCGAGGTGGCGTCTTCCAAGTCGCTGGAAGCGGCGCCCATCTGCCAGCAAAACAAGGTGCCGATGATCTCCCCGGCGTCCACCAACCCGAAGGTCACGGAGGTGGGAGACTATATTTCGCGCGTTTGCTTCATCGATCCCTTCCAGGGCACGGTGATGGCGAAGTTCGCCCTGTCCCGCGGCTGGAAAAAAGTGGCGGTGTTGACGGACGTGAAGCAGGATTACGCGATGGGGTTGGCGGAATTCTTCAAGAAGCACTTCAAGGAGAACGGCGGCGAAATCGTGAAGGAGCAAAACTACTCGACGGGCGACAAGGACTTCACGCCGCAGCTCACCTCGATCCAGGGTTCCTCGCCGGACGCCATTTTCATCCCAGGCTACTACGCCGAGGTTTCCCTGATCGCGCGTCAGGCGAAAAAGCTGGGCATCAACGTGCCGCTGCTCGGGGGCGATGGCTGGGTGGGCGATTCGCTGATCAAGGTGGCGGGCAACGCACTCGACGGCTCCTTCCTCTCCTGCCATTTCAGCGCGGAGGATCAGGACGAGGTGGTCCAGGGCTTCGTGAAGAAGTTCAAGGACAAGTATAAAGAGACGCCCGATGACATGGCGGCGCTCGGCTACGACAGCGCGATCATCCTCGCGGAGGCGATCAAGGCCGCGGGAACCACGGACGGAGCCAAGCTGAAGGACGCGATTGCCGCGACCAAAGATCACAAGGGGATTACCGGTGTGATCACCCTCGACGCCAATCGCAACGCCACCAAGCCGGCGGTGATCCTTGGCATCGTGGACCAGAAGTTCAAGTTCATCGAGAAGGTCGCTCCCTGATCCTTCGGCGTCGCGCTTCAGAACGCCGCAGGCATGTCCACGGATTTCATTGGATTTCTCCAGCAGATCATCAACGGGCTGGCGCAAGGCTCGATCTATGCCCTGATTGCGCTGGGCTACACGATGGTCTTCGGCGTGCTGCGGTTCATCAATTTTGCGCACGGCGACGTTTACATGCTGGGCGCGTTTGGCGGTCTCTACATCGCGCCCCGCGTCCTGAAGCTGTTTGGCGACAAGCCGGGGTTCCTTTGCATGACCCTGGTGCTCCTGTCGACGATGGTTCTCTGTGCCGTGATCGGCATCGTCATCGAGTGGCTCTGCTACCGGCCGCTGCGTGACCGGCCCAAGCTCACCGTGCTGATCACGGCGATTGGCGTTTCGCTCTTCCTGGAAAACGGCGGGCAATACGTCTTTGGCGCCCGGCCGCAATTCTTTCCCACGATCATCAACGATCCCAATGTGGTGCTGCCAAAATGGCTGGGGAGTCTCTCGACCTTGCACATCAACGCTTCCACGGTGTTGATCTTCGGCGTCACGCTCTTCCTGCTCATCGCGCTGACGATCATCGTGCGCTACACGAAGATGGGGATGGCGATGCGCGCGCTTTCGTTCAACCCCGTGGCGGCGCAGCTCATGGGGATCAACATCAACGTGATCATTGCCTTCACGTTCGGTCTCGGCTCGGCGCTGGCCGGCGCGGCGGGCATCCTTACCTCGATTCCCCAGCCCTCGATCGATCCGCTCATGGGCGTGAATGCCGGCCTCAAGGCATTCGTGGCTGCGGTGCTCGGAGGGATCGGCAACCTGCCCGGCGCGGCGCTCGGCGGCATTTTGATCGGGCTTACGGAAGTGATGGTGGTGGGATACGTGAACCCGACCTACCGCGACCCGATCGTGTTTGGAGTTTTGATTCTGGTTTTGCTGGTCAAGCCAACCGGCCTGCTCGGCGCGAGTGAACGGGAGAAAGTGTAAATGGATAAAACGAAATTCATCCTCCTCGGGTTCCTGGTGTTGTTCGGCTCCGTCTCGCACTGGCTCGGCGGGATGAATCCCTACTATTACGACATCCTGATCGGGATCGGGATCAACATCATCCTGGCCGCCGGCTTGAACCTGGTGAATGGCTACACCGGCCAATTCTCGTTGGGGCATGCGGGATTCATGGCCGTCGGCGCCTACCTGGGAAGCGCGTTGAGTTTGTCCATCAAGTTGCCCTATCCGTCGTTCCCGGATTGGTCGGGGAACCTCATTTGGTGGATTCCGAAGGCGCTCCTGGTGGTGATCCTGCTGCTGTGTGATGTGGCGGTGAGTTTTCACAATGCGGTGATCGGCGTGGCCCAGCACTTCCCCGGTTGGGGGCAGTTCCTCGTGGCACTTCTCTACGGGGGGGTGGGTGCGGCGGTCGCCGGCTTGCTGGTCGGGATTCCCTCGCTCCGGCTCAAGGGAGACTACCTGGCCATCGTGACGCTGGGCTTCAATGAAATCATCAAGGGCATCATTCAAAATGCCGAGCCGTTTGGGGCGCAGCGCGGCCTCGGCGGGCAGGCGCAGTACACCAATTTCTTTTGGACCTTTGCCTTTGCGGCGGTGACGATTTACGCGGTGCTGAGCCTGGTCCACTCGACTTACGGGCGCGGTTTCCTCGCGGTGCGCGATGACGAGATCGCCGCCGAGGCGATGGGGATCAATACGACCAAATACAAGGTGCTGGCTTTTGTCCTGGGTGCCTTCTTCGCCGGCATCGCGGGCGGCCTCTACGCGCATTTCAAGCAGTTCATCCATCCCGAGGGTTTCAACTTCATGAAGTCGGTGGATGTGGTGGTCATGGTCATCCTCGGCGGCATGGGCAGCACGGCTGGCGTATGCGTGGCGGCGGCCCTCCTGACGATCCTGCCGGAGATCCTGCGCACCGTCTCTCGCATCGAAGCGCTGCCCGCCTGGCTCCAGGGGGTGGCGGAGAATCGCATGATCCTCTATTCCCTGCTCCTCATCATCCTCATGCTCACGCGGCCGCAGGGGCTCTTCGGCGTCGGCGCCTTGAAGAAGACGAAAAAGGCATGAGCGCGCCGCTCCTCAAACTCGACAACGTGACCGTGCGATTTGGCGGCTTGAAAGCCGTCAGCGAACTGTCGTTCGAAATCGCGGAAGGCGAATTGGTGGGGCTGATTGGGCCCAACGGTGCGGGGAAGACGACGGTCTTCAATCTCATCACCGGTGTCTATCAGCCGACCTCCGGCGCGATCACCTTTGCCGGCAAATCCGTCGTCGGCCACCGCCCCTACAAAGTCACCGCCCGCGGTATCGCGCGCACGTTTCAAAACATCCGGCTCTTCAGCTCCTTGAGCGTCCTCGACAACGTGCGGACCGCTTGCAACATGCATCTCAAGCATGGCATCTCCCACGCACTGTTCCGGGGGCCGAAATTTTGTCGGGAGGAAGCGGAGATCGAGAAAACCTCCCGGGAATTGCTGGAGATCTTTGGCCTGACGACGGAATGCGACGTGTCCTGCAAGAGCCTCCCCTACGGCGACCAGCGGCGGCTCGAAATTGTGCGCGCCCTGGCGACGCGCCCCAAGCTTCTCCTGCTCGATGAGCCGGCCGCGGGCATGAATCCGACGGAGAAGGCGGAGCTGATGAAATTGATTCGCTTTACGCAGGAAAAATTTGGCCTCGCCGTGCTCCTGGTGGAGCACGACATGAAGGTGGTCATGGGCATTTGCCAGAGGATCAACGTTCTCGATTACGGGAAGAAAATCGCCGAGGGCACGCCGGCGGAGATCCGCAGCAATCCCGAAGTCATCCAGGCCTACCTGGGGAGCTGAGTCTGCCGAGGATTGCGCGTGAAGATCATCTTCCTTTGTCCCGACGTCCGGAAGATCACCGGAGGCATTAAATGCATCTTCCGCATGGCGGCGACCTTGCGGCGTTTCGGTTACGACGCGGTGGTTTTTGAGCAGAAGGGGCTTCGCCCGAGATGGTTTGCGACGGAGGTGCCGGTGGTTGGCTGGGAGGTTTTCCGCCCGACGCGGGATCAAATCCTGGTGTTTCCCGAAGACCAGCCTCTGATCCTCGAAAGCTTTGCCAAGCGCCCCCATCGCAAGGTCGTCTATTGCCAAAACCATTTTTACGCGGCGGACAGCATGCCCGACAGCCGCACCTACGCCGATTTCGGCGTGTCGCACATCCTGTGCAGCGGGCGGACGATTTACGACTATTGCCGCCACCGGCATCCGAGCCTGCCCGCCTATGTGATCCCCGTCGGAGTCGATCCGCAGCGATTTTATCCGCGCCCCAAGCAGGAGCGCATCGCGTATCTCCCGCGCAAACGGCCGGTGGAAGCCAAGTACATCCAGGATCTCTTCCGTTTCGACTATCCGCAGTTTCGCGATATCGAATGGCTGCCGCTGGAAAACAAGAGTGAACCGGAAATCGCGGAAGCGGTCGGAGGCTCGAGCGTGTTCCTGGTCCTGCACCGGCTCGACAGCCTGCCGCTGACGGGCCTCGAAGCCATGGCCTCCGGTTGCGTGGTGGCCGGGTTTACCGGCATCGGAGGCCGGGAATACGCGCGGCCGGAAAATGGTTTTTGGGTCGATGAAGACGATTTTCCCGCCTGTGTTCGCGGGTTGGCCGAGGCTGTCTGGCTCTCACGCGACACCGGTCCCCGGCGCCAGGCCTATGCCGAGGCCTGTGCAAAAATGGCGAGCCTCTACACGCCGGAGACTTTTGAGGAAGCGGTGCGGACCTCGTGGGAGGAGATCGTGAATTCCTGATGCCAACAGCCACGTCCCCGTTCGTTGCGAAGCCGGCGCATTCGCGACCGCAAATCGTGTTTATCTGTCCCCCGGCCGAAAAACTGACGGGCGGCATCAAATATATTTTGCGCATGGCGGAGGTCCTGCGGCGCGCCGGCCACGACGCGGTCGTCTGCGAACAGCACGGCAAGCCATCGGTGTGGTTCCCGAGCGATGTGCCCATCATGGGACCGGAGATTCTGGAAAAGAGGACCGATCGAGTGGTGGTTTTGCCGGAAGATCAACCGAAGACTTTGGCGGGTTGGGCACGCCGGCCGGAGCGCAAGGTGGTCTATTGCCAGAATCATTTTTATGCCGCGCGCGTTGGACAGTTGGGCGGGACCTACGCGGATCACGGGGTGCATCATGTGCTGTGCAGCGGCCGTGCCGTCTACGATTATTGCCGCCACCGGCATCCCAATGTGACGTCGCATCTGATTCCGTGTGGGATCGATCCCGCGCTCTTTCATCCGCGCCCGAAGCGGGAGCGCATCGTCTACATTCCACGCAAGCGCCCGGTGGAGGCGGCGTTCATCCGCGACCTCTTTCGATTCGGATACCCGCAGTTTCGCGACATCGAGTGGTTGCCGCTCGACCACAAGCCCGAAGAGGAGGTCGCCGTGGCGCTGGGGGAGTCGAGTGTCTTCCTGGCCCTCAATCGCATGGACGGGTTCGGCCTCACGCCGATCGAGGCCATGGCTTCCGGGTGCGTGGTGGCGGGATTTACTGGCATCGGCGGACGGGAATACGCGGTTCCGGAAAACGGATTCTGGGCGAAAGACGATGATTTTCCCGTGTGCGTCCGGCAACTGGCCGAGGCCGTGTGGCTCTCGCGCGAGACCGGGGACCGCCGGCAGGCTTACGCCGCGGCTTGCAAGCGCACGGTGGCCCAATACACTCCCGCGGTCTTCGAGGCGGCCACCGTCGCTGCGTGGGCGGAAATCCTCACCCAAAATGCTTGAGATCAAAGACCTTGTCGTCAATTACGGCTCCATCGCCGCGCTGCATGGAATCACGATCAAGGTGGAGAAGGGGAGTATCGTCACGCTGGTCGGCGCTAATGGCGCGGGCAAATCCACGACCCTGCGAACCATCTCCGGCATCGTAAAAGCGGCCGCCGGCGAGATCACGTTTGAGGGGCAATCGATCATCAATATTCCGCCGCATCAGATCGTGGCGCGGGGTATCGCCCAGTCGCCCGAGGGCCGGATGGTCTTTGCCAACCTGACGGTGATGGAAAATCTGCGGATGGGCGCCTATCTCCGCAGCGACAAGCCCGGGATCGCGAAGGATCTCGACTACATTTTCGGCATCTTCCCACGGCTCAAGGAGCGCGAGTGGCAGGCCGCGGGAACCCTGAGCGGTGGCGAGCAGCAGATGCTGGCCATCGGCCGCGCGCTGATGAGCAAGCCGAAATGCCTCATGCTCGACGAGCCATCGCTCGGCATCGCCCCGCTGCTCGTGAAGACGATCTTCGAGAAGATCGTGGAGATCAACAAGCAACTCGGCCTCACCATCCTGCTCGTCGAGCAGAACGCCAACCTGGCGCTCGAGGTGTCGCACTACGGCTATGTGCTGGAGACCGGCAAGATCATCCTCGAGGACACTTCGGCGGCCCTGCGCCAGAACCAGGAAGTTCGTGCCGCCTATCTCGGTGGTTGAAGCGTCACGAAAAGCTGGACTTTGGCGGTTTCCGCGGCCAAGAATCTGCTTAGAGTTTACCCAACGCATTATGACCAAGTTTGCCGCTCTCCTTCCCGCCGCGCTTCTCGGACTTTCCACGATGGCGGGGGCTGTCGATGAACTTTTCCGTGATGATGGACCGCGGCCGCTGGACCGCGGCTGGTATGGCCCCCGGCGCGACTCTCGTGAATATTTTCCCGGCAACAATGTCCCGCTTTATTTTCGTCCGACGCAGCGCTATTACGGTGCGGGCTATACGATCAGCTACCGCTACGTCCCGGTTTACTCGACCGATGGACCGTACAGTGTGCCGGCCAATGGCGCGTCCAATTTCCGAACGGAGAAATTCCACATCGCGACTGACGACATTCCTTCCTGGGGAACGAACTCGCCGCGGTTGACGGTGAAGGATCCGAAATCGGGGACCCCTCGCACGGCAATTACTTCGATCGTGCGGAAAAAGACCACGACGAAGACCACCACCGCCAAACCTGGGGAAGTCGTGGAGCCGGAAACGCCCGCGTTCAATCCGGTGCCGGAGGGTAACCGCGGACCTGCGACCACACCCTCGGGCGGATCGCCGGCTCCAATCCCGCCGCCAGCGGACGCCCCGGCTCCGAAGCCGTAGGGCCGCGCGGGCGAGGGGGTGACAGTTTGCTGCGCGCGCAAGAGTCCGCGCGGAAATTCGAATCTCGAAATCCGCTGCAACGGGCGAAGCGAGGCCAAGCTTTCAAATTCGAAATAGTTCCAATGTTTTGAATCTTGGAAACCGAAAGAGCGCGCCATCGGCATTTCACGATTCCATCCTTTTCGAATTTGTTTCGGATTTCGGATTTGGCCGCGTGGTCCTCATTTTCGGGCCGGGTGTAGAATTTCCTAAAGATTCCCTTGTCACCCCGGCCCCTCTGTGGCAGCTTCGCGCTCCTTTTTTCCCAACGACCTATGGCATACGCAATTTTCAAAACTGGCGGTAAACAATACCGCGTCGCCGCCGGCGACGTCATCGAAGTCGAGAAGCTCGACGGCGAGGCGGGCGCGGAGATCACCTTTTCCGACGTCCTTTTCCGCGGCGAAGGCGCCGATTTCAAGACCGGCTCGGCGCTTCAGGGTGCGACGGTCGTGGCGGAAGTCGTCGAGCAATTCCGCGGGCCAAAGCTCCTCAGCTACAAGTATCGCCGCCGGAAGGGCTATCACCGCGCCGTTGGCCATCGCCAAAGCCTGACCCGCGTGAAGATCACGAGCATCGGGGCCTGATTTTCCACTTCATTCAACTCCAACCCACTTCCCAGTATGGCTCATAAAAAAGGTCAAGGATCCGTCAAGAACGGACGCGACAGCGTCAGCAAGCGCCTCGGCGTGAAGAAATTCGGCGCGCAGGTCGTCATCGCCGGCAACATCATCATCCGCCAGCGCGGCACGAAGTTCCTGCCGGGCAAGAACGTCGGTCTGGGCCGCGATTACACCATCTTCGCCCTCGTGGATGGCACCGTGCGCTTCGACCGCGAAGGCCGTCGAGTGAACGTCGATCCGGCTACGGCTGGGGCGAACTAAC
>Ga0070658_10000528_pt1 | contig 33148 bp, 24 predicted proteins | sample KBSC13metaG_FD_64664 | JGI IMG/M metagenome (GOLD analysis project Ga0070658, IMG submission 64664) | Corn rhizosphere microbial communities from Kellogg Biological Station, Michigan, USA - KBS C1-3 metaG | ecosystem: Host-associated > Plants > Roots > Rhizosphere > Soil ... | reverse complement strand
CTGTAACTCGTCACATCCTGCGCCCCCAGCGTCTCCGCGGAAGTCCGCCCCCGGAAGCCCATCCCGCTGCTCTGCCTGTCACTGCGCTCGGGAGGAAGCATTCTGGCGATCTTCCCATGCGTAGCGGTCCACTTCTGGAGATACTTGTGTTCAAACACCGCGTAAGACAATTTCGGATAGCGTGGTCCGGTCGGCTTCGATCTCTTCTTGGGTACAGCCGCCATCATCAGTGCAGGCAGAGCGATCAGAAGCGGATTAGTATGGCGCAGTGGGTACAGAATTCCGCCTCCAAGCAGAATCAGCAGAGCTGCGGAGCCACAGGAGAACGATTTACGGGCGAGGAGACGCCGGTTGAACTCATACCAGAGTTGGCGTGGCGTAAAAAAGAGGGTGTCGTCGGCGGAGACGTCCTTGATGGCGCGGGCAAAAAGCGTGTCGCTGACCGTAAGCGTATCGGTCTTCGGCTCGAAGGCAAAGGGATGATGGCAGCTTTTACAGGAGTTCCGATGCGCTTGCCGGTCTTTATAGGTGCTCTCCGTGTTGCAGTGAATGCATTTCATAGGCAGTCTCTCGGGTTCCTTCCCTCACTAGGTGGCCGGCCCGGTGTGGGCATCCAGCCAGACATGCAGCATCAGCAGCGTCCACAGTTTCTCTCCCAGTCGGCGGCTGCGAAATTCGCCGGGGGTATCGCTGCCCTGACAGAGCGCGCGCACGGCTTCCGGGCGAAACCAGCCCTCTCGCTCCAGGCGGCGCGGGGGGAGAGTGCGGGCGATGGTGCGTCGCAATCCACCCAGGCACCAGTCTGTTGCCGGGACGCCCATGCCTCGCTTCTCACGCCAGACAATATCCGCAGGAAGAAAGGGTTCGGCAGCCCGCTTGAGCAGGTATTTTTCACAAGCCCCTTGCAAAAACCATTCCGGCGGACAGGTGAAGGTCCATTCGGTCAGGTCACGGTCATAAAACGGCGAATGGCTGCGCAGACCGCAGGCAGCGGCCAACTGACGGGCACGGGGAGCGATATTCTGTGCCCCTTTCAGCCTCAGGTTCGCGGCGCGCAGTCGATGCAGCAAACTCGTAAAGTCTCCGGTCTCAAGATCCGTCCGTATCCAGTCCGCCGCCTTCAGATGGGCGGTCGCCTCTCGCATGGAGGAGGAATAGAGACCGTCCGTCAGACCGAAAAACCGGTGAAAGGTCGCCAGATAGGCGGCTTCACGGCGGTACGAGCGCTCGCCATAGAGTTCCGCCGCGATCATCGGCTTGTTGGCCCAGCCTCCGAACAACTGATCTCCGAATTCGCCGTTGAAAACCGTCTCCACGTGCGAGGACGCGGCCTGACCCAGCAGCATCAGGGGCACCGTGACCGCATCCCCATACGGCTGCTGGAGCGCCTGCGCAGTACACTGCAGCCCCTTCGCGACATCGGCAGCGCGCGCCGAAACAATATGCAGCGGCTGTTTCAAGTAGGCAGCGACTTCCCGGGCTGCTATCAGTTCGGCGTCGTAGGGTGGGCCGAAATCCAGAGTGTACAGATGCAGCCGAGCGCCGGCTTCGACCAGAAGCGCGGCCACCAGACTGCTGTCCAATCCACCGGACAGGAACACGCCCACTTCCCGCTCTTCCCCTAATTGCCGCGCCACGGTCGCTCGCAGTTTCTGGCGAAGGGTGTCTATCGCCTCCGTCTCAGCCGTCTGAAACGGGCGCACCTCTGTCCATGGGGCCAAAACGGACTCACGTACAGGTTCCGTACAGTCGGCACGAAAGGTCGTTCGGTTACCGGCGGGCAGTGCATCGATGCCGTTGAACAGCGTGTGCGGCGTCGGAACGTAAGAGAAGCAGAGATAGCCGTGAAGCGCCTTGGGGTGAACTACGGTGGGAAGACGCGCGTATTGCCGCAGCAACGCCAGATCGGACGCAAACCAGAGATTCGGTGCCGCGGGGTTTCCGACCCTCGCGAGAAATACGCTATAGAGTCCGAACGGATCGCAGGCAAGCGTAACGCTCGCTCCATCCTGCGCGATGGTTGCAGAACTGCCTGCTTCGGAGATTTCACCGATACCGGCGCACACGCGGTTTTGCGTGTCTCTCTTTAGAACCGGTAAGCCGACTCCGCCGCCAAAGACCGCCAACGCGAAGCGGGGGCCGGAGACGCACCGCGGCTCCGGGACGCCGGAAAAAGCGCTGTCGGCATTATCTCCCAGATAGCCTATCCAACCGGACGGCGGATCCGATACAGGCGCGCGCTTGAAAAACATGCGCTACACTTCGGCGTTCGAGGTCAATCTTCCTGCATCAGATCAGAGTTTGCAGCGAGATCCGGCGTTTCAGCGCATACGTGAAGATCACTCAAAGCGTAGGTCGCTCAGGGTAAGATCGCCGGACGCCTGGATGTCATTGACGTACCAACCGGTCTTGAAGGACAGGTTTTCGACCCATCCGGGAGGCTGATATCCGGACTTCTGCCAGGCCGAATCGGCGCCTCCACGAACCTGACGCTCGAACTGGCTGAGGTCGATACGTACGAGGCGCTCCTGCCCTTCTACGGTCAGTTCGGGTGAGCGCCAGCGTTCGCCGCCGTTTTCCAGATAGAGTCGAACGTGAGGCAGTGTGCCCTGCATCCGGAAAGTGATCGTATGAACGCCAGCCAGATTTTTTGCGCCGTCATGATTGTTCAGATTGGCGGTAAAGTGGCTGCTCTTGTCGGCGACAAATCGCTGCACATGCAGAACCGCCGTGTTGTTTACGTAGTTGACGGTTGCCTGCGTGCCGGGATTCGTGTTGAACTGCCACGATCCGGAGGCGAACGCTGGAGCGACGGTGGAGGCGGGCGCTGAGATCTGGGAGGCCGTGGGTGGCGGAGTTTGGAGGTGCGACACGATCGCGGCTCCGGAACCCATCACCAGCACCGCGCCGGCAAGGGCCATCAGACCGAAACGGCGGTGGCGTCGCTGCTGAACCTGTTCGACACGGCGTGCGTGCAGCTCCTCGGCAGCACGGTGCAGATAGGCTTCGGGAAGGCCGATCTCAGCGGCTGCATCGACGGTGGCCTGCCGCTCCTGCGCCTCCGCATCCTGCGCCTGATCCTTCGAGTATAGTTCGGATGCGATACGTACCACTTCCGGCATCTGCTCAGGCGGAATATTCTCCAGTCGCAGCATGGCGTCTCCTCCTCTTTTCATTCCGTGATCGAACGGGCGCAGAGGGCTCGTACTCGGTCACGATCCGATAGTCCCATCTCCTACTACGGATCGAGGATCGCCCGGATCGTCAATTGCTCGTGCCTCATTTTCACCCGAGCAGGTATTTCTCAAACTTGACTTGACAATTCTTGGTTATGCGAATATAATGGCGACTAAGGGCGCATTTCGAGGTTGTTTCACGCTGGATTACCCTGTGAACGCACTTTTCTCTCTCGATAATGAGAATGAAAGTGATGGAAATGAGAAGATTATGGCTGCTAGACCGCCCAAAGAGGAGAAGGCGCCCGCCAAGGCGGACATCGTACTGCATCCGATCCGGTTCCGAATACTGATGATCGCTTCCGGACGGCAAGTCTCCGCGCAGCAGATCATCTCTGCCCTTCCGGATGTCGCGGGATCCTCCACCTATCGGCATATCGCCCGCCTTGTCGAGGCCGGGATCCTCCAGATGGTGGAAGAGGTAACCCCACGTGGCACGGTGGAGAAAACCTATACGCTGCCCGATCAGGCGGCGGACCTCAGCCGTGAGGAGATGGCGCCCGTGAGTTCCGAAGACCACATGCGCTACTTCACCGCATTTGCGACGCTGATGCTGAGCCAGTTCCGGGCCTATCTGGATCGCAAAGATCAAGACGGCAGAGACGGCGGCAACTACTGGTCCGAGGCGGTCTGCCTGACAGACGCCGAATACGACCATTTCGTGAAAGCGTTGAAATCGATTGAAGGCCTTGCGCTCTCTCATGAGCCGGGCAACGGGCGGCGAAGGCGACTGCTCTTCACCGCGATCATTCCGGATATCGAGGGGAATTAGACCTCGGTCCGTTCATCACTGTTTCGCATCGCCTGGCTATGCGGAGGGAGCGCCGCACGCATTCGTTCCTTCAGGAGCTATCATGTCCATACCTGGTTACTATCGCTATCCCGCCCTCCACGGGGAGACGGTCGTCTTCGTTTCGGAGGATGATCTCTGGACGGTGCCCGCCTCCGGCGGCATTGCACGCCGTCTGACCTCCAATCTGGGCACGATTTCGTCCCCTTTCATCTCTCCGGACGGCGCCACAATCGCCTTTACCGGTCGCGAAGAGGGCAACGGTGAGGTCTACGTGCTTCCGATCGATGGCGGCCCTGTGCGCCGCGTGACCTATCTGGGCACCAGCAGCAGCGTGGTCGGCTGGACGCCGGACGGCACGAAGATCCTCTTTGCCAGCGATTTCGAGCAGCCGTTCGATCGTCAACAGGAGATCTACACGGTCTCGCCGGAGGGCGGTTTGCCGGAGGCGTTTCGGGTAGGGCACGCGATGAGCATCTCCGTGCGGGAAGGCAACAAGATCGTCCTTGGCCGCAACAACAACGATCCTGCCCGCTGGAAGCGCTATCGCGGCGGCACCGCGGGCGACCTCTGGATCGATGCCACTGGCGAGGGGGAGTTCCGCCGACTGGTCACCCTGAACGGCAACCTCGCGCGCCCGATGTGGGTCGGGGAGCGCGTCTTCTTCCTCTCGGACCACGACGGCATCTCCAACCTCTACTCCTGCACGCCGGACGGGCAGGACGTGAAGCAGCGTACGCATCAGACCGACTATTTTGCGCGCTTCCCATCGACCGACGGCACCCGCATCGTCTACCATGCCGGTGGTGACCTCTTCCTCTACGACCCGTCCGACGACACGGACACGAAGATCGACGTCAAGTACTACAGCCCGCGCGTCGCGCGGCAGCGCAAATTTGCGGATGCCGCCCGCTATATGGACGGTTACGATCTCTCCCCACAGGGGCAGATGCTGGCGATCACTACGCGTGGCAAGAGCTTCACGTTCGGCAACTGGGAGGGCGCGGCGGTCCAACAGGGTGGCGATAATCCTGGCAGCCCGGTGCGCTACCGCCTCACCTCGTGGCTGAACGACGGCAAACGCGTCGTGCTGGTGAACGATTCGGAAGGTGTGGAGACGCTGGAGATTCACTCGACGACCGAGAAGACCGCTCCCAAACGCTTTGAGGGCCTGGATATCGGACGCCCGGTTTCGCTGCTGGTCTCCCCGACCGCGGATCAGATTCTGATCACCAACCATCGCAACCAACTGCTCACGGTCGATCTGGTGGAAGGCACACTTCAGGAGATCGATCGCAGCGATTTCTCCCGGATCCACGGCGCGAACTGGTCGCCGGACGGTCGATGGATCGCCTATGGGTTCTCCTCGACTCTCTATACGAGCGCCATCAAACTCTGGGAGAAGGCGACGGGAGCGACGCATACGATCACCGTGCCGGTCCTGGGCGACTCCGATCCGGCGTTCGACCCGGACGGCAAGTACCTCTACTTCCTCGGGCAGCGCGAACTCAATCCGGTCTACGATGCGCTGCATTTCGAACTCGGTTTCCCGAAAGGCACGCGGCCCTATCTTATCACCCTTAAAGCCGATACGCTCTCGCCGTTCGTCCCGCAGCCGCATCCGCTCCAGGATTCGCCCAAACCGAAGACGCCCACGGACGAGGTGACGCCCGAGGAAGAGGCCACCGGTGAAGTGCCCGCGAAGCCGGCCGATGCGCTCCCCAACACGGTGGAGATCGACCTTGAAGGCATCCAGAACCGTATTGTGGCGTTCCCGGTGCCCGAAGGTCGCTATGGACAGATCACGGGCATCAAGGGCAAAGCGTTGTTCACCTCCTATCCGGTCGAGGGCGCCCTGAGCCAGGGTGGGGAACCGGGACCGAAAGGCGTGCTGGAAGTCTACGATTTCAAAGACCTGAAGCACGAGCCGCTGATCTCAAAGGTCAGCGAGTTCACGGTCTCGAAGGATGGAAAGACGCTGGCGTACCGGTCGGCGCGCAAACTGCGCGTCGTGATGGCAGGCTACAAGACCGACGAGAAGGCAGGCGCGGAGCCGGGCCGCAAGGGAGGCTGGATCGACCTGAGCCGGGTCAAAGTCTCCGTGGAGCCGGGCGTCGAGTGGCGGCAGATGGCGCAGGAGGCCTGGCGCTTGCAGCGGGACTTTTTCTGGACGGAGGATATGTCGCAGATCGACTGGAACTCTATCTGGGAGCGGTATTCGCCACTGGTAGACCGGGTGGGGACGCGCGGTGAGTTCTCCGACCTCATGTGGGAGATGCAGGGGGAACTCGGGACCTCGCACGCCTACGAGATGGGCGGAGACTACCGCACCGAGCCGAGCTATCCGACCGGTTTTCTGGGCGCAAACCTGACCTTCGACAGGGAGGCTGCGGTCTACCGGTTCGGTCACATCCTCCAGGGCGCGCCGGGAGAGGCGAAAGCGTCGTCCCCACTGCTCGCGCCGGGTGTGCAGGTCGATGAGGGAGACGCTCTGCTGGCGATCAATGGCCGCACTCTCTCGGCGACCGTGCAGCCGCAGGAGGTTCTGGTCAACCTCGCGGGCAGCGAGGTCATCCTCACGGTGCAGGGCAGCGACGGCAAGCCGCGCGACGTTACCGTGACCACGCTGAAATCCGAGTTCCCGGCACGCTATCGGGAGTGGGTCGAAGCGAACCGACGCTACGTGCATGAGAAGTCCGGCGGCAAGGTCGGGTATGTCCACATCCCGGACATGGGCGCCAACGGCTACGCCGAGTTCCACCGCCTCTATCTGGCCGAGGCCGACCGTGACGGCCTGATCGTCGATGTGCGCTACAACCGTGGCGGACATGTCTCGCAGCTCTTGATCGAGAAACTGGCGCGGCGACGCGTCGGCTACGACATTCAGCGCTGGGGGCAGCCGCAGCCCTATCCGGATCACTCGATCGCCGGGCCGATCGTCGCCCTGACCAATCAGTTCGCTGGCTCGGACGGCGACATCTTCAGCCACGTATTCAAGCTCAAGAAGCTGGGCACCCTGATCGGCAAACGGACCTGGGGCGGAGTCATCGGGATCTCTCCCCGCAATCCCCTGGCCGATGGCGCGGTGACCACGCAGCCCGAGTTCTCGTTCTGGTTCGAAGATGTGGGCTGGGGCGTGGAGAACTACGGCACCGATCCGGACATCGACATCGATATCGCGCCGCATGAGTATGCCCGCAAGCAGGACCCGCAGATGGAAAAGGCGCTGGAGACCATCCTCCAGCAGATGGAAGAGACCCCGGTAGTCTACCCCGACTTCGCGGTCCGTCCAAGCCTAGCGCATCCGCCCAGAGCGTAGGGACAAGAGGCAGAGACAGAGGTCTCTCAGGCAGCCTGCTTCGATTGCCGGAGCAGGCTGTTTTTATCAACGGTTTAAGAGGAGAGAAGTGTGAACGATTTCGATATCGCGTGGGTCCGCGCGCAGTTTCCGGCACTGAACTTGATGGAGTCCGGCAAGCCGCTCGTTTTCTTCGACAACCCCGGCGGAACGCAGGTGACGCAGGGCGTGATCAGCGCTATCACGGACTACTATCAGACCTCCAACGCGAATATCGGCGGCGCGTTCGCCACGAGTCGCCGAACGGATGCCGTCCTCCACACGGCACGCAGCGCGATGGCGACCCTGCTGAACGCCGACGCAGAGGAACTGGTCTTCGGCCCCAACATGACTACGCTGACCTTCCACCTGGCCCGATCCATCGGTGAGACCATTCGCCCCGGCGACGAGATCGTCCTGACGAACCTGGATCACGATGGTAACGTCACACCGTGGCTCGATCTGGCCGCGCAGGGAGCGGTCATCAAGTTCGTCGATTTCGATCCCGCGGACTGCACCCTCGATCCCGCGCAGTTTCAAGCCGTGCTCTCGGACCGCACCCGCCTGGTCGCGATCACCCACGCCTCCAACGCCGTCGGAACGATTCCCAACGTCGCTGCCGTCACTGAGATGGCGCACGCGGTCGGCGCATGGGTCTTCGTAGACGCGGTCCAGTTCGCGCCCCACGGCATCATCGACGTGCGTGCCCTGGATTGTGATTTCCTGGCCTGCTCCGCCTACAAGTTCTTCGGCCCACACGCCGGCATTCTCTTCGGCAAGGCGACTCATCTCCGCCAGCTCACGCCCCACAAACTACGCCCCGCCAAAGATACGCTTCCCCACCGTTGGGAGACCGGTACCCAGAACCACGAATGCATGGCCGGCATCACCGCCGCTGTTGCGCACCTTCAAGAGATCGGCCAACACTCCGGCGCTGCCGCGGGGTCTCCACGCTCCGCCCTTGAAAGCGGGTTGAAAGCGATTCACGCCTACGAGCAGAGCCTTACCACGCACCTTCTGCAAGGACTCTCTCAGCTCCCCGACCTGAAGATCTACGGCCTCACCGATCTCGATCGCCTGGACGAGCGCGTCCCGACCGTCGCCTTCACCTGGCCGCGCCTTACGCCTCGCGCGACCGCAGAGTATCTCGGAGAACACGGCATCTGCTGCTGGAGCGGCAACTACTACGCCCTCCGCCTGATGGAGCGCCTCGGACTGGAAGAGCACGGCGGCGCAGTGCGAATCGGCCTCGCCCACTACAACACCCGTGAGGAGATCGATCGCCTCCTCAACCTGCTGAACGATTGCAAATAGATTGTCTGAACCGGGATTAAACGGATTAGAGGATTAACTATGATTTCCCATCGTTGGCCGCCCCTTCGTCTTGAACCACGATTTTCGCGATTAGGCGATTAGCACGATTGGTTGGCGAGACAATCTTCGTGTAATGCTGTTACCCGTCCGGAGTGAACTGGACTTCGGGAAAAGAAGTGATGTTCGGGCTGATAATCGTGTTAATCGATTAGTCGCGAAAATCGTGGTTCAAGACAAGAGAATAGCTGCCGGACCAACAATCGTAGTTAATCCTGTAATCAGCGTAATCCCGGTTCAGACAAAAAGCCCCTTTCCTACGTCGGTCTCAGGAAAGGGGCAGAGGAGCATTCTAGATGCGGGAGCGGACGTAGGTGTAGAGTTCGGAGATGGGGATGCGGTGCTGCTGCATCGTGTCTCTGTCTCGGATGGTGACGGTGTCTTTCAGGTCGGCGTTGTCTTCGCGGCCGAGGGTGTCGAAGTCTACGGTGACGCAGAACGGGGTGCCGATCTCGTCCTGACGGCGGTAGAGTTTGCCGATGCCGGCGGAGTCGTCGTAGACGGCGCGCATCTCGCCGCTGGCTTGAAGATCGTTTTTGATCTTCTTGGCGATGGCGACGATGTCGTCGGCGTTCTTCTTGAGGGGAAGCACGGCGACTTTGATGGGCGAGAGTGCAGGTTTAAGCCGTAAAACGGTACGGACTTCTCCATTCTCCAGCGTCTCTTCGTCGTAGGCTTCGCAGAGCGCGGCCAGCACACCGCGGTCGACGCCTGCGGATGGCTCGATGACGTACGGAACGATGTGCTTGTTGTAGGGCTGATCGAAGTAGGTCAGCTTGTCTGTGCTGTGTTCGTTCTTCATGACCGTGGCAGTCAGACCGAGTTTCTCCTGCTCGCGGGAGTGGGAGCCGAGGTCGTAGTCGGTGCGGTTTGCGATCCCTTCCAGCTCTTCCCATCCGATCGGAAACTTATACATCACGTCCACGGTACGTTTGGAGTAGTGGGCGAGTTCCGCCTTCGGCACTTCGTACAGGTTCAAGTTTTCGCGCTTAAGTCCGACTTCCTCGACCCAGAAGTTGACATGATCCTCGATGAACTGCTCGTGGACCGCCTCGTCCTCGCCAGGGCGGACGAAGTATTCGATCTCCATCTGCTCGAACTCACGAACGCGGAAGATGAAGTTGCGCGGCGTGATCTCGTTGCGGAACGACTTTCCGATCTGGGCGATTCCGAAGGGGATCTTGCGGTTCGTCGAATCGACGACGTTCTTGAAGTTAACGAAGATGCCCTGAGCGGTCTCCGGACGGAGATAGGCGAAGGAGTCCGAATCGGCATCGGCCATCGGGCCGACCGTCGTCTTGAACATCATGTTGAAGGCGCGCGGCTCCGTCAGTTCGCCTTCGCATTCCCCGGGATGCAGTTTGGGATGCTTCAGGCAGACGCCGTCCTGGAGTTTGTCGGCGCGGAATCGGCCTTTGCAGGTTTTGCAGTCCACCAACGGATCGACGAAGGTGTCTTCATGGCCCGAGTATTTCCAGACGTAGCGGTTCATCAGGATCGAGCAGTCGATGCCTTCCATGTCGTCGCGTTCGTAGACGTTGTGTTTCCACCAGAGCTTCTTCAGGTTGTTTTTGAGTTCGACGCCCAAAGGACCGTAGTCGAATGTTCCCTGCAGACCTCCGTAGATTTCGCTGCCGCCAAATATAAAACCTCGCCGTTTACAAAGCGATACCAGTTGTTCCATGTTCGTTGCTGCCATAGCAGATTGAGATTCCTTTCGGGTTATTTTGCGTGTGCGTGGCGCGTCGGCGGGGTCAAACTGAAGATGATGCCGATCGACTGGGAACGCAATCTATAAGATAGACCGATCTGCATGCAGTCAAAGTTGCGGGTGACAGCGACTTCTGAGTCATAAAAGCGGGATCGACCGATATCCAGCTTCGTGATATAGCCGAATCCGATCGGTCCGCTGACATGATAGGCGAGGCGCAACTCCTGCCGCACATCCCGCTGATCGAACAGGAAGGGCGTTTTTCCGATGTCGGTGAAGAAACTATAGCCGGCGTTCAGGCTGGAGGTCCTGGTCATGGCGTAGTTGAATTCGAGTTCCGGGGAGAACAGGTTGTAGGCATCTCCGGTGGAGTAGAGGTTTACCCAATCCGTCAGACCGGCACGGGCTGAGAGACGCGGGCCGATGAGAAACGGAGTGGACGCCAGACTGACGCGGGACGCCAATCGACCGGCAACCGTCTTGGTCGGGAACTCCTCGATGCCTCCCAGGGACGCCGATATGTCGAGAACAGGGCGGACGTCGGTTGCAAATCCGAATCCGTGCGGGGCGATCAGGGGGGGCGCATTCCCTTCCTGGGCAGCATCCCCAGGATTCGCCGGGTGCGTCGAGTCGAGTTGGTTCAGCAGGCGCACCCCGATCTCAGGAAAACGCGAGACGCCGAGATCGGTAAATCTGCGATTGTAGATAAACTGCTGATTCTGGGCGACCGCATAGAAGGTCGTTCGCCGGGCCGTCGGTTCCGGATAGCTGTTTTCGGCATACTCGCGGAAAGTGGGCGGACTCATCTCTTCCAGGACGGTGCGCAGCGGGTAAGAGAGGGGGGTGATGACCGAACTGGGAGGAGACGGGTCCGCTGTCGGCAGGAGGTCTTTCTGATAGGCGGCGTATCCCGTCGGCGCGCGTTTGAAGTTGGCGAGTACGTCCATGTGCAGGACCGAGTCATGATGGGAAATCAGGTCGTCCTGATAGTGCAGACCGATACCGTCGCGTTTATTGAAGGCCGGTGTGAAGGGAAGCGATTGCCCGGCGCCAGTCTTCAGACTGCGTTTGTAGTAAGGGAGCGTGCCGAGCTTCGTCGGACCCGCATAGAAACTGATACCATGCGCTCTGACATCGTGTCCGGGGTCGAGGCGAATGTCGCGTGCCGCAATGTGGTAGTCCGGGCGGCGTCGCACACAGGTGGTGAAGGTGCCCCGTGTGACCAGGTAGATCTTATCCCGTATCTCGATGCGCTCGCCCGTAAGATGGTAGAGATCGGTCTGAAGATCCGCGTTGGTGAGGAATCCATTGCCGTCTCTGAGATTGACGGTGAGTTCCCGCCCGGTGAAGGCGGCGTCTTCCCTGGTCAGACGAAAAGGGACCGGATGCTGCGGATCCGTGAAGTTCCCACTCGCCTTCAACTCGCCGGTCGCATAGTTGAAATCGACGACGTCCGCGACCAGGATCGTAGGCACCGAGGTCTGGGGATCGGTATAGCGGATACGCACCGACTTTTCGAGGTGAAGCACGGTATCATTGGTCCAGCTCATATGTTCGAACAGATCGAGATCCAGCGGGCCTAACCGGTGGGGCGGGACTTCAGGAGCGGCAATCGTCGGCAGAGCGAGACGCTCGAAGGCTGTTTGTGCCGGCAGAACGGTGGGCAGCAGAGCCAGGCCGGACGTCAGCGCCGGGAGGGTCCATAGGGATGCGATCGAATGGTGTCTCTTCATTGTGTAGGAAGGGCATCTTTCATGCGAAATCGAGTTCGCGGTCGCGTCGGAGGCGTTCGCGTCTCGCCAGTGGGTCTTCGTCCTGTTCGGAAGGTGCAACTCCTGCGGCCATGGCCTGGCGGAACGCTTCATCATCGTAGAGTCGCGTACGGACGACGACAGGCATTGGCACCGCGTGGCCGAAGATCATCGCCTGCTGCCGGGTCTCCAGACTGGTCAGCACACTGCGCAGGCCGGCGGCGCCGTTGACGCCGGTCAGTACGGCGTCGATATCCTTCTCATCGTCCAGTAGGCAGCAGATCTTGGTTCCCACCTGTGATAGCACTTCGTCGTCGATGCCGCTCGGGCGCTGATCGACGATGAGCAGCGTTACATTGTATTTGCGCATTTCGCGCGCGATCGTTCCAAAGATCGTCTGATCCGCCAGACCGGGCGCAAGAAACTTGTGCGCCTCCTCGATGGTGATCACCAGCGGCTGGGGCTTCGGGCCGCTCTGACTCAAATAGCGTTCCGTCTCCTCGACGTAGATGCTGTGCAGGCGGCGCGTGAGGATATTGGCGACGAGCATATACTGGACCGGACGGTCGTTCTGCCCGAACTCCAGCACGACGTTGCGTCCGGAGCGCAGGGTGTTCAGGATCTTGTTGACCGCATCGTCCTCCGCGGCGGTATCCGGAACGAGAAAATCCTTGCACTGCTCGGTCAGCGTCATGAGTTTACGCTGGAGCGCGGACAGCGCGCCCTGATGGGCGTTGTTCTCTCCGACGAAATCCTTGATGTCTTCGACGCTCATCTCGAGAAACTGTTGCAGCCAGCTTTTCTGCTTGAAATGGCGTACGAGCAGGTAGCAGGTCTCCAGCGCGGTCGCGTTCAGGTTCAGCTCCCGCTGGAGCAGCAGAATGTCCTCGACCGTGATCTGGCTATACGGAATGCGAATCGCCTCGTCGAACGGCACCTGGCGTCGTTTCGAGGAGGCGGGGTCAAGCGTAAATATCTGTACGCGATTGCGAAAATACTGTTTCAAGCCCCGCACGGAGCTGCGTCCGGACTGCTCCGTCGTGCCCTGCCAGCCATACTCGCTGTGCATATCGAAGATCAGGTTCACCGCTTTCTCCGCCTTGATGACACCGCAGAGGCAGAGGCGCGTGAGAAAGGTCTTGCCGGTTCCGGACTTGCCGAAGATCGCGTTGGAGCGCTCCACCCAGCGATCGAGATTGAGACAGACCGGGGTCTCCATATCGAGGGGTGCGCCGACATGAAAATACTTCGGGCTGCGGCGCTCGTCGCCGAAGATATGGGCGACATCGTCCCGGTTCGCTTCGCACACGGGGCTGAAGTGCGTCGGAACGGTCTTGACCGGCAGCAGAGACTCCTCGTCTCCGGCGACCGCATCGTTCGGCACCATCAGCATCGGGCGCAGTTTGACATTCCCAAATGTGCTCGTGCCGCTCAGAACCGCTCGGCTCAGGGTCTCTTCGGGACGCGGGGGACGGAGCAGGATACCGGGATGCGAGGCTGCCAGACGGACATCGCTTAAGAGAGCAAAAAAGCGGTTGCGCTCGCCCTGAGCCACCACAAACTTGCCGACCCGCAGCTCTTCGACGCTGACGCCATCGTGGAGTCGCATCTCCAGACCCTCGGTCAGCGACCCCTGCACGACCACGCCCAGCTCTTTACCGGGCGCCTCGACAGCCTCGGCATCCTCGTTTCTGACGCTCTTCTCGCGCAACTATCGCCTCACTCTTTCAACGGTTGTTTGCCGTTCACTGCCGGACACCGTTATGCGGCAACCCCAAATGCTTCGTTGACAGGTGAAGCACTGTGCTCATTATAACCCTGTGAGAGGAATCACGTCAATGCTGACGCCAAATAGGAGGATTTCGAAGGCGATAGCCGAATCTATAGCCGTGAATACTGACAAGCTTTTTCAACAACTGGCGGGCATCGTCGGCCCGGACAATCTCGATCAGACCGCCGAGGCTATCGGCCTCATTAGCCCTTCCATTCCTGCCCTCGCCTCTGTTTCGCCGGGATCGACGGCGGACGTCGTGGCAATTATCAAAGCGGCGGAGGCGGAGGGCGTCGCAATCGTCCCCTGCGGAGGCGGCACGGAGATCAAGACCGGATATCCGCCCGCGTCGGATCGCCCGTATTTGATGGTGCGCTCCGCACGCATGGATAAGATCACCGACTTTCAGCCCGACGACCTGACCGCGACAGCCGAACCCGGCGTCACCCTCGCGGCGCTGCAGCAGCATGTGGCGTCGCGCCGGCTGTTCCTCGCGCTAGACGTGCCGATGGCGGAGCAGGCAACGTTGGGCGGCATCGTCTCCTCCGCGCTCTCGGGCTTCTGGCGACCCGCCTACGGCGCTCCCCGCGACCTTGTCATCGGGTTGCGGGCGGTCATGGCGGACGGAGTCGAAGTGAAGGGCGGCGGGAAGGTCGTCAAGAATGTCGCCGGCTACGATCTCTGCAAACTCTTCACCGGTGCGCGCGGCACGATGGGCTTCCTGACGGAGCTTACCTTTAAGCTGCGTCCCGTGCCTGAAGCCGACCGAACGCTGGCCTGGAACGCCCCGGATCTGGGAGAGGCGGTACGGCTCGGTCTGGAGCTGCATCAGGCGCAGCTCGCCTCGACGTTTCTCGTCGCGACGAACGAGCCGGAGGGGGTGCCGCGCCTGGTCGTCGGGCTGCAGGGCGTCTCCGCGCGCGTGGACTGGCAGGTGAACGAGTTTGGCCGCCGTGTCTCCGCCGCCCGCTGGAACTCCCTGCCGAACATCATTCCACCGCCGGAACTCGCAGGGCTGCGGGACCGCATGGCCGCCAAGGGTCCCGAAGGATCTTTTGCAGTCCGGATCGCCATGCTGCCCTCGCAGCTCTCTGCCTTCGTTGCGGCCCTGGCCGATCTGCCTCAGATCCGGGCGACCGTGCACTGCGCTTCCGGAATCGTCTCGCTCTCTGCAAACGATGTCACCCCCGACACTGTCAGGAGAGTGAAAACACTCCTCCCGAAGGACGCCAACGTGGTCTGGACACGACTGGACGCCGCCCTCGCCGAGCAGGAAAAGATCGCGCTCTTTGGAGAGACGCGCGCAGAGTTCGGCCTGCAGCAGGCGCTCAAAAAGTCGCTCGATCCGAAGAACACCTTCAGCCCCGGCCGCTTCCTCGGTAAACTGTGAGTACAAAGGTGGCCCCATGCTTTTGACCCTGACCTGTACGGCTCCCCGGGCCGATGAACTTGGTTATCTGTTGCTGAAGAACCCCGCGAACGTATTCGAGGCGACACTCTCCTTCGGAAAACTCACCGTGTGCTGGCCGGAGTGCAGCAGCGACCGCTGCACGGTCGCGCTGCTGCTCGACGTAGACCCGATCGGCCTCGTCCGCAACAATCGTCCGGGAAACACGCTCGACCAGTATGTCAACGATCGACCCTACGTCGCTTCCAGCCTGCTCAGCGTCGCGCTGGTGGAGGCGTTCAGCACCGCGATGAACGGTCGAAGCCGCGAACGGCAGGATCGCGTCTCCGAGAAGATGCCTTTTGAAGTGCACGTCGATGTCCTCCACGTCGCCAATGCCGAAGACCTGGTCCCACGCCTGTTCGAACCGCTTGGCTACACCGTCGAACTTGAACGCCTGCCTCTCGATCCCCGTTTCCCCGAGTGGGGATCCTCCAGTATCTTTCGCCTCACGCTGCGCGGCGAGGAGACGGTGCAGGATCTGCTCTCGCACCTCTACGTGCTGATGCCGGTGCTCGACAACTCCAAGCACTATTTTATCGGCGCGGACGAGGTGGAGAAACTGCTGAAAAAGGGGGAACGCTGGCTGCCGACGCATCCCGAATACTCCCTGATCGCGCGCCGGTACCTGAACTATCGTCACGCACAGGTACGTGACGCCATCGCGAGAATTGAGGCGCTTCAGGAAGACACGATCGTGGATCAGGACGAGAAGGATGAGGCCGCGGAAGTCCAGGAGGAGGCGGCAGAAGCGCCGCTGCGTCTACACGATGAACGGCTTCAGACGGCGCTTCAGCAGATTCTGACACTCACCCCGCCAGCACAGCGGGCGCTCGATCTCGGTTGTGGCGAGGGCCGCCTGCTGAAGTTGATGCTGAGCGAACGGTCGCTCACGGAGATCGTAGGGATTGACGTCTCCTCGTTCGCGCTGGAGCGTGCTGCCCGAAATCTGCATCTGGATACGATGCCGCCCCGACAGAGGGAGCGCATCCGTCTCCTGCAAGGTTCCGTCGTCTATCGCGACGACCGCTTTGCCGCGTTCGATGTCGCGCTGCTGGTCGAGGTGATTGAGCATCTCGATCCTCCTCGGCTTGCCGCAATGGAGGGGGTCGTCTTCGGATACGCCCGGCCGCGACGCGTCGTCATCACCACGCCGAATGCAGAATATAACCGCAAATGGCCGACTCTATCCGCAGGCAAATTCCGACACAACGACCATCGTTTCGAATGGACGCGGCCGGAATTCCAGGCGTGGAGCACGCGGGTCGCTGAGGAAAAAGGCTATTCCGTCACCTGGCATGGAATCGGACCGGACGATGCGGAACTTGGCGCACCCACCCAGATGGCGATCTTCGACAGACAGGCGACGGATTGATCGCCCCAACGGAATGGATTCCTACGCGGGCACGCTTGTTTGCTGGTAGCAGGAGAATTTCGGTTTGATCGGGTATGCTTCTATTTGCTTATAATCTCATCAGACGCTTCCGTTGGCACGTTTTGTGCAAGTTTCCAGGTATGGAGCGTCGCACAAGCCGCCGTTCTCCTCTGATTTCGTGATGGAAGGATGTAACGTTATATGAATATCTGTGTGGTCGGGACCGGTTATGTCGGCCTCGTTACCGGATGTGTTTTCAGTGATCTTGGCAATGATGTCGTCTGTGTCGATAAGAATCCTGAGAAGATCGCCATGCTGGAGCGCGGCGAGATGCCGATCTACGAGCCGGGCCTGGAAGAGATGGTGAAGCGCAATGTCGAAGATCGACGCCTCACCTTCACGCAGGACCTTCAGTCGGCTGTAGCACATGCGGAGGTGGTCTTTATCTGCGTGGGTACACCGCCACTGCCGAGCGGCGATCCGGATATGACCTATATTCAGGAGGTCGCCAAGGGAATCGCGGCGGCGCTCAACCGCTACAAAGTCATTGTCACCAAGTCCACAGTACCGGTCGGGACCGGGAACATGGTGCGCGAGATCATCGAGACCAACCGTCGTCGCAATGTCGATTTCGATGTCGTCAGCAATCCGGAGTTTTTGCGCGAAGGCAGTGCGATCAAGGATACGCTGGAGCCGGATCGGATCGTGATCGGAGCGCCGAATCAGGTCGTCGCCATGAAGATCCTGGAACTCTACGCGCCGTTGGAGCGCCCGATGATCATCACGGATGTCGCCAGCGCGGAGATGATCAAGTACGCCTCGAACGCTTTCCTCGCCACCAAAATATCGTTCTCCAACAGCATCGCCTGTATCTGCGAGGCGGTTGGAGCGGACGTCATTCAGGTCATCAAAGGCATGGGACTCGATAACCGCATCGGCTCTGCGTTTCTCAATGCCGGCCTCGGCTACGGCGGTTCCTGTTTCCCGAAGGACAGCAGCGCTCTGGCCCGCACGGCGGAGAAGAACGGCTACGATTTCAAACTGCTCCAGGCCGTGATGGATGTCAACAAAGAGCAGGCGGTGCGCTTTATGGACCGTCTGCGGGTCGAGATAGGCGGATCGTTCAAGGGCAAGACGATCGGAATCCTGGGACTGGCGTTCAAGCCCAACACCGACGACATGCGCGACGCCAAGTCCGTGGAGATCATCGGCAAGCTGCTGGCGGAGGGAGCGGATGTCAAAGCCTACGATCCGATCGCGATCGAGAACACCCGGCAGATCTTTCCGCAGATCTGCTTCACCCGCAACGCGTATGAGGCGGCGGAAGAGACGGACGCGGTCATCGTGGTGACGGAGTGGAATGAGTTCAAGCTGCTCAACATGGAACGCGTGAAGTCCTCGATGAAGACCCCGCTGCTCTTCGACGGCCGCAATATCTACGATCCGTTGAAGATGAGCCGCCTGGGCTTCAACTATCACTGTGTCGGGCGTCCGTCCACGGTCGCCACCAGGTAGATCGGATCGAGAGACGGGTTAGACCGGGTGGTCGCGCCGGAGGCTGCCTGCGGCGGCGCGACCAGGACAGGGCCGACTGTCCCGGAACGGACGTTTCCCTCCTTTGCGTATGGTATACTACACTGTTTGTCCCGGTGCGGGGAAGCCCTCCGGCTGCGATTGCCCTTAGCCCATCACGCAGGATAAACGGCAGCCGCACGGTGCGGCAACGTCAAGAAGGAGACCCCATAATGTCGCATAGGACATTCGTCGTACCTCGAACTCTCACTCTGACAGGGAAGCCTGTCATTTACTTTGCCGCTACTCTGGCTGTTGCCGCAGGCGCGCTCGCCCCGACCTCCGCCCGCGCCGAGTCCGCGAGCGTCATCTATAAGAAGATGACCGACGTCTATTCAAACGCCAAATCCTACCAGGGAACGATCATCCGTATCGAAAAAGGCAAGACCAAGGATGGCAAGCCGGCGTCGAAGACCGTCACCGTACGAATCAGTTTTAAGGCGCCCAACAAGTACAACGTTTCCAACACCACGTCCGTAACCGCGCAGGGGAAGACCCAGAGCACCGGTCAGACGATGGTCACCGATGGCAAGGTGCTCTTCATGTACTCCGCCGATAAGAAGCTCTATCAGCATGGTCAGATCCCCAATGAGAACATGCTCTCCCGTTTTTTTGCGCTTCTGCCCGCCGCCAACGGTTTCATGCTGCAGCCGGATACGAATCTGGACGGGCACCCTGTATACGACTTGAGGCCTAATATTCCCGCCAAAGGAACCGCTGCGGAGATCGCGGCTACGAAGAATGTCAAGATCGACATTCTGATCGATAAGAAGACCTATCAGTTTATGAAGATGACGATCTCAAGCCCGAACGGCAGCCTGATCCAGACGGTAAACGGCCAGTCGGTGAACGGCAGCGTCGCAGACAGCGCGTTCTCCTGGACGCCTCCTGCGGGCTACAAGGAGTTCAAGCCTCAATCTGCGCCGGGTGGTGGCCCCACAATTCCCGGCAGCATACCGGGAAGAGCGCCCGGACAGTGAGTTTGACCGCCTCGCGCCGGCTCTATCTGGTACGGCATGGAATCACCGCCTGGAATCAGGATATGCGGATGCAGGGGCAGACCGATGTTCCGCTCGGGGATCTCGGGCGAGAGCAGGCGCAGCGCATCGGCTCGCGGATGGCGCGGCTGGCGCTGCCTCCGCAGATCGTCTGGTCGAGTGACCTGAGCCGGGCGAGGCTGACGGCGGAAGCCATCGCGCAGCCGTTGGGCCTTACCGTCCGAACACTGCCGGAACTCCGGGAGATCAAGTTCGGCGAGTGGGAGGGCCTGACGCGGGACGAGATTCTGGCACGCGGAGAGGGGACGCTGCTGGCGAACTATCGCCACGATCCCTTACAGTATCGCCCTCCGGGGGCGGAGACGCTTCAGGAGGTTTGGGACCGGATGATCGCCGCACTGGCGATCATCCGGTCTCAGAGCGAGGATGCGGAGCGGATCGCGATCGTTGGGCATGGCGGCAGTCTGCGGGTCTTGATCTGCGATGCGCTCGAAGCCCCGATCACCTCGATGCGCCATCTTTTCTTTGATAACGCGTCGCTCAGCATTATTGACGAGATCGCCGGGGAGAGCGGGATGTTCCGTCGCCTGTCGCTGTTTAACGACACGCTGCATCTGGACGCGGCCGCGGAATGAACCACGCCCTCAGCCCCATTCTCTTTCTGCGGCGTAATGTGGTGCGCGTCCTGCCGATCGCGCTCGTGATCGTCGTGGCGGTTACGCTGGTCTCCAGCGTGGTCACCATTATTCGCTCCATCGACCTCACGGTGTTCACCCTCTACGGCTACAACCGGTTCTGCACCGGATTGATCCCACGTAACGCGCTGACCCTCGATCCGAAAGAGGTCGAGCGCCTTCAGCACCTCCCCGAACTCGGCAGACTCGCGCCCGCCCACTCCTACACCGTCCGTGTCAAGACGATCTTCGGCAAAATGGGCTTTCCGATATTCGGGCTTTCGCCCGAGGACCAAGCGGAGTTTCTCTCGCGCTGCGCTCTCACAATATCTCAGGGGCGCCTTCCGGAAGACGGGCAGCCAGAGGCAGCGATCTCTGCAGACGTCGCGCGCAATCTCGGCCTAAAACTGGGGGATTCGCTGCTCGATCCTGCCTCGGAGGACAACTACGCGCCGGTGCCGGTGAAACTGGTGGGCCTGCTCCAGGGGCCGCACTGGCTTGGGGTGACGTCGAAGTCGTTGGTGGATGCCAACTCCCCGTTCACCTGGAGAGGCTTTCTCGCCTTCGCGCCCACCCGTGACATCGCCGCCCAGGAGAGGCTGGACGACGCCGTCGAGCGGACCGTGGATAAGGCGGATGCCCGCGTATGGCGTTACTCAGGGTTGGTGAAAGAGACGCATAGTTCCCTCCAGAATCTCTACCTGATTCTGAATCTGGTCATCACGATCATTGTCCTCTCGGTCGCCTTCGTCTGCGCGCTGCTGTTCAATATCTACTTTACCCAGCGCCTACCGGAGATCGCGACTCTCGCCGCGATCGGCTATCCGCGTACGATGCTGATCCGGCGCGCACTGGGCGAGACCGGTCTTCTCTGTCTCGTCGGCTGGCTGCTCGGCGGCGTCCTGACCGTCGGACTGTTGGAGGCGCTGAAGGCAGGTATCTTCTACCCCCGTGGCCTCCTGCTGAATCCGCTCGATCCCGCCGCCTTCCTCTTCACCCTGCCGCTCCCCTTTACCATCACGCTCGTCGCCGTGCTCACCATCGGACTGCGAATGAATCGCCTGGATCCCGTCACGATCATAGAACGCCGCGGCTGATGCGGACGCTTCGTGCGATCAGCAGAATTCCGGCAGCCCATATCCCGCCACCGCGAGCGCCTCGCGGGTGAAGTTGAGGACCGGCCAGACGCTCTCCGGCGGGGACAGCACCGGCTCCTGGTTCTGAAGCGCCCATACGAAGGCGGTGTCCGGCAGATCGGGCATCCCTTCGGCGACCATCGCGGCTTCGGGAAAGACGGTCAGACCGGTGGTTCCATCCGACCAGAGCAGATGGGTGTCCCGCATGACGAAGTCGGCGCGCTCCGTATGGATCGTGATCTCCTCGTGCCAGTGCCGTGCATCTCCTACGAAGTTGAAACTCAGCAGAGGAGCGCCGTGGTGTTCTCCCGATCCGGACGCGCCATGCGGGATCAACCGCGCGTCGCCCCAGGTCGCGATCGGGATCGGCGTGCCGCGCTGTTCGATCTGCGCATGAACGTCTGTCGCCGCCATCCCCGTCGCCCAGAAGAGCAGGTCCAGTTGATGTCCGTTGGCGTCGGCGAAGAAGCCTCCGGGACAGCGCGCCGGATCGTGCCGCCACGTACCGACGTTCGGCGTGATCCAGTCCTCGGTCGAGAAGATGCTGGCGGAGGTGATTCGTCCCCAGCGCCCGCTCTGCAGAGCCTTCTTCAGGATGCGGGCGTCCCACCGATAGCGGGACTGATAGGCGATCGCTACCGTCTTGCCCGTGCGCTGCGTCGTATTGACGACCTGCGTCACTTCCGGTGGAAAGAGCGAGAGCGGCTTTTCACAGAGCACATGCAGTCCACGCTCCACGGAGGCGAGCAGTTGTTCGACGTGGAGCCGATTCGGAGAGCTGATGCAGACCGCATCCAACTCAACGGTACGCAGCATCTCCTCATAGTCGGTAAACTGTGGGATCGTTGTCTCCGAAGCCAGCTCTTTGCGGACGTGATCCATGGCAGGCGGATTGGGGTCGCTGAGTGCGGCGACCTGCACACCGGGGATCGCGCTGAGTCGCTGCGCGTGCACCAGGCCGAGGGCGCCGCAGCCGATCATTCCGAAACGCAGCAAGGCAGGGGACTGTGTCATGGTGTTTCTGGTCTCCATTCACGCATTTTATTCGCCGCGGTCTCCAGCGAGACTCGGACCGGCCCAAGATCGACATCTGGAAAGCGGTCTTCCCAGCGCGCTCCACGGCGACGATCGTACACGATCTTACCGCGGATCACCGTGCAGCGAACGTCGGAGGCGCGCGCGGTGTAGACGAGGGCGTTGTAGGGATGGTAAGCCGGAACGTTGTGCCCATCCTCCAGGCCGACGATACAGAGGTCCGCGCGCTTGCCGATTTCAAGCGTGCCGATCTCCGCGGCCAGTCCCAACGCCTCGGCGCCTCCCCGCGTCACCATCTCTACCGCCGCCTGCGCCGTCAAGACGTCTATCCGCCTCTGTGCGGCGCGCTGCATCAGGACGGCAAACCGCATCTCTTCAAACAGATCCATCGTGTTGTTACTGGCCACACTGTCGGACCCCAGCCCGACGCGAACTCCGCGCTCTGTGGTATCGTCTTCGTTGGGAGAGGGCGGATCGAGCAGGATCGCTAACGGGGCGACTCCGTTGCCAAGTTTGGCGTTCGATTTCGGGCAGTACGCCCAGGCCGCACCGGTCCGCCGCATACGCACGCGATCCTCTGCGGAGACCTGAACTCCATGGACGAGCAGCGTTCTCGCCGAGAGAACGCCCTGCGCCTCCAGATACGCGACCACACTCTGATTCGGCGCGCTCCACGCGATCTCTCGCCGCTGAAACATCTCAGCGATCGGGCCGGTTCCCGACTGAAAGAGGGTGGTCTCCGCCGTCGATTCCGCCGCGTGGATGCAGACCGGCAATCCATCTGTCTCTGCAAAACGTCCCAACGCCCGCATGAGTTCCGGCCGAACCGTGTACGGCGCGTGAGGAGAGATCCCGACGGCCAACGAGGTGCCGGGCGTTTCAAGGCGATACCGAATGAGTTTCGCTTCCAACTCTGCGAGGATCTCGACGACGGTCTGGCGAGTATCGATGCCGAATACCTCTTGAAAGATGATCCCGCCCAGTCCCAACCGCTTCGCGCCAACGAGCGCCGCTCCGCTGTCGGTGCACTCCCCGATTGTCGTGACGCCGCCGGCCACCGCTTCCGCTGCACCCCACGTTGCCGACGCGACCCAGTCCTCCTGTGTGAGCGCCGCCTTGCGGGCATTCAACTCGCGTATCCAGGGAAAAAACGGGATGTCTTCGAGCAGGCCCCGCATAACGGTGTAGTCGAGATGCGTGTGCACGTTGACCAGCCCCGGCATCAGGACCGCATCCCCGAAATCCTCCACGTCGGTCCCGACTGGACCCCCGGACTGCCGCACCGCGACGATCCGATCTCCCTCGATCACGACCTCGGCATTCTCAATGGGGGCGGACGAGATAGGCAATACCCAGCGCGCCCGCAATGTTCGTGTAGCCTGCTTCATACCGTAGACAGTTCGCCACAAGGTGACCGTGATTCCTGCATGACTGTCTGAACCGGGATTACGCAGATTAAAGGATTAACTAAGATTGCACGCCTGATCATCTTTGTCTTGAACCACGATTTTCACGATGAAACGATTAGCACGATGGTTTGCCTGATCGTCCTTTTATATGATAGTCATGCTAATCCCCTTGCCAAAGATTCATTAGAAGGGAAGGGAGGCTGATTACCAGATGGGAATCATAGTTAATCCTTTAATCTGCGTAATCCCGGTTCAGACAATCAGGAATCGCTGTGCTCACTGTAGAATAAGAGAAGCAACGCGTTCGTTGATCGGATTGAAAGGAAACTATGTCGCTCTCAACTGCTATAAGTGCGTTCCTTCTCCTCTCCACGGTGGTTAGCGCTCATCCTGCGAAGGCCCAGGTCGCGGCGCAGGCTGACCCGAAAGTTCAAGCCGTAACTCCTTCAGAGGCGAAGCCGAAGGTTTGGGAATATGCCGAGTATCGAGTGGTGGCGGTGCGAGTGCATCTCCTGCGGGATACCGTGACACCTGCGGCAGGGACCACACTGACCGATGCGGACATTGCACGGATCTTTAAGAAGGCAAATGGGATCTGGCATGCGGCGGGAGTGCATCTCCGGGTCGAGGCAGTCGTCAGTGAGAAGCCTGCCAGCCTGGGTGATAACGAACATAAGGCGGAGATGCCGACGGACGGGTTGTTGGCGCTGCGTCCTGAAGATTCGCGCCCGCAGGGAATGTTTCATGTCTACTACATCGGAGCGATGTCGCCGAACGGGATCTTCATGCGCCGGGATGGGATCTTCGTCAAGGAGTCGGCGCGACTGAAGAAGGTGCCGGGAGGGATCGACGAGCCTCTTCCGCGCGTCTCTGCGCATGAACTCGGACATGGAATGGGGCTGCCGCATCGGCAGGACACCACCAATCTGATGGCCTCCGGTACTACGGGAACGAGTGTGAATGAGGCTGAGATCGGGATCGTGCGGCAGAGGCTGAGCCAGTACAAGTGGGTGGAGACTCCGGAACTCTGCCTCAAGACCGCCGATGAGATGCTGGCCGCGGGCAAGCGGGAGGAGGCGCTGACACGTTACCAGGCGCTGCTTGACCTGCCCGTCGATAAGGATGCGAAGGCAGCCCTCCAGTTGAAAGTGAAGGCCGCATCGTCCCGGACGCTCAGTGGGGAAGAGCATGTGAAAGAGAGCAAGACGGATGCGAAGCCATAACGACGCGGACAGTCGGAGAGGCTTTGCGCTACGGGATCTGCTGATCGGCAGCCTGATTCTCGGGATCTGCGTGCTTTTCGTCGCGACGAATATGCAGGTAAACCAATCGATCTGGCGGGGAGCGATCTGTCAGAGCAACGTCCGTCAGGTGGGCGTTGCGCTCTTTATGTACGCTGCCGACTACGACGGCGCACTGCCGCCCGGCGCCGGCACCTTTATGGGGCTTGCGACGAGCACACGTCCCTATATGCGCGATGCCTCGCGCTACTACTGTCCGAATAACGATCCCACGCCGGGGAATCGGAGGCTTACCTATCGGACTCCGGCCCGGTATGCAGGTCTGCCTATCTCCGGCCTCTGGCCCGATCCGTATCTGGACGGCAAACCGGTAGATCCGGAACGCACCATCCTGATCTATGAGACCTATTTCGACACCGATCCCGCGATCCGACCCGCCTACCGACATAATAGCAACGCGATCTGTCTCTTGTTTACAGGGCAGACCACGACCTTCCAGAAGCTGGAGTCCTCCAAAAAGTAGCGCCGCGCCGTGCCGCTGAGAGTAAAGCCGTTAACGCCGCCGGTTTGCGCGTGAGCGGGACGAAGGTTCATAGCGTGGGATATAGAGACCGTTACCCCGCAGATTGGGAATCCAGACCGGGACCGCATCGCTGAGGGAATGAGTATCCAGCCCTTCCTCCTGAAGCCGTGCGATCAGCTCCTGAGAGCGAGGATCGTCCTTCGCGCGCTCCTTCAAGGTGCCGATCGCATGACCCGCCTGGTCTCGCACTCCCGGATGCGTGGATTCGGCATGGGCTATAAAGATCGTGCGCCAGACATCCAGGTCGTAGCGCGGATTGCGGCACGGGCAGAGCAGTTCCAGAGCGGCTTTCTGTGATTTCGGATCGCCACAGGAGATCGTCTCCAGCAGCTCAGGCAGATCCCGGGAGCGGACTTTGGCGCGTCGCCCCAACACAACCGCCGGTTGCTGCGCGTGGTCAATTTTATCGGGCATGGGAAATTCTCCTCAAACAGAGTTTGTTTTTCTCATATCGTTACGTAACGTCCTGACGCTAAAGGCAATTTATGTGTTATATTTGCATTTCTGGAGAGCGAGAGGTATAATCAAACAGCAGGTTGTGAAAAAACACACAAACCGCCCGACGAGGCCGCCGTGGTCGACGACCCCTGTCCAGGGAGGGTGGGAGGTGCCGTAATGGCAGTACTGGAAAGAGATCTGAGTTCTTCGATCGATCGTCGCGCCGAACGCTATGTCGGACGCGACCTGATGGACATCTACCACAAAGTTATGGCGCAGGAGCGGCTGTCCTATGAGGACGGCGTGCGCCTCTACCAGACCTCCGATCTGTCCGCTGTCGGCTATATGGCCAACATCGTTCGCGAACGCCTGCACGGCGATCGCGCCTACTACGTCCGCAATCAGCACATCAACTACACGAACATCTGCAATAAGGGCTGTAAGTTCTGCTCCTTCTATGCGAAGAAGGGCGGTCCGGCTCCCTATGAGATGGATATGACGGCCGTACGCAACCGCCTTCGCGAACATATGGATGTGCCGATCACGGAAGTCCACATGGTCGGCGGGATCGATCCGCGCCTTCCCTATCAGTACTACCTCGATCTGCTCCGTACCGTGAAGGAGACGCGTCCGGGCGTACATATCAAAGCGTTTACGGCGGTCGAGTTGGTTCAGATTCAGGAGGTCGCCGACAAGCCGCTGGAGGACGTTCTGCGGGAACTGATGGCGGCAGGGCTGGACTCGCTGCCGGGCGGCGGTATCGAGATCCTCTCCGATCGGGTGCATCAGGAGCTGTTCGAGCGCAAACTCGACGGGGAAGAGTGGATGAACGTCGCACGTGTGGCGGCGAAGGTCGGTCTGACCCAGTATGCGACGATGCTCTACGGGCATATCGAAACCCTGGAAGAGCGCGCCGATCACCTCGTCAAGATCCGGGAGCTTCAGGACGAGACGAAGCACTTCGTCACCATGACGCCGCTCTCGTTCCATCCTGAGAACACCGAACTCGAACACGTCCCGCATCCCACCGGCTACGACGACCTGCGCAATCTCGCCGTGGCGCGGCTGATGCTCGACAACTTCGCGCACATCAAGTCGTTCTGGATCATGAACACCCCGCAGATCACCCAGCTCAGCCTCTGGTACGGCGCGGACGACATGGACGGCACGGTCCACGAATATGAGATCACCTATAAAGACGGCGAGCACGGCAACAAGAAGCAGCAACTGACGCGTAAGCAGATGATTCGCCTGATCGAAGAGGCCGGACGCGTGCCCATCGAACGCGACAGCCTCTATCATGAGGTCGAAGGTCTGCCGGAGGAGCGCGCTGTAGTTGCGTCCGGATTTATCCCGCTCACGGCAGTGAACTGAGGAGACGGCATGAAGCGCCCACGTGCATTGCGGCGAGGGGATACGATCGGCATCGTTGCACCGTCCAGCCCGATTCCACGCGACGAGTTGGAACAGGGCGTTGCTCTGCTGGAAGCGCGTGGCTATCGGGTCGTCGTAGGAGAGAACGTACTGGCGCGCCATCCGGCTTGCGACTATCTGGCGGGGACCGATGCGCAGCGTGCTGCGGACCTGAATGAGATGCTCACGCGCCCCGACATCGACGCGGTGTTCTGCGCGCGTGGCGGTTATGGGGCGATGCGCCTCTTCGATCGTATTGCCTGGGATCGGCTTCCGCAGGATCCCAAGATTTTCCTGGGTTATAGCGACATCACCAGCCTGCATACGGCGCTGGCGCAGCGTTGTGGATGGCCCACCTTTCATGGCCCGATGGTATTTGCCTTGACGAAACTGAGCGCAGAGCGGGCAGAGGTTCATTGGCGCATGCTCGAATCGCCGGAATCTCTGGGCACACTGCCTGCCGATCCCGAAACAATGACGACCCTCGTCGGCGGCCAGGTGGAAGGGGAACTGGTGGGCGGGTGTCTCTGCCTGCTGGCTCGTGCTTGTGGCAGTCCTTTCGCGCCCGATTTCAAGAACAAGATCGTCTTACTGGAAGATGTCGGAGAGGCCGTCTATCGCGCCGATCGCGACCTGATGCAGCTCAAGAATGCCGGACTTCTAGATCAGGCCGCGGGATTTGTGATCGGTACTATCACCCGATGGCAGAAGGAGGAGTCGGATCCACCCAGCAACACTCCTCAGGCGCTCTGGCAGGACTATTTTGGGGAACTCGGCAAGCCCGTCATCACAGGTTTCCCCTTCGGACACGAAACGGATCCTCTCACGCTCCCGTTGGGCGTGGGCGCCTGTCTCGACGCCGATGCTCGCACCCTCACCCTCCTCGATCCCGCGACAATATAACAGGCCCCAGCAATATAACAAAAGTCCGCCCGCCTCTCATTGCTGCGGAACCTAATGCCCGCTTCCTTCGTCATGAGCATTGTACAAGAACAGCCGCAGAAATCCGTTCGAGTGTGGATCGCTCTGAACTGGTGTTGCTCTCAGAGAAGAGGAAGGAAGAATTCATGTTTACCAGGTTTACGAAGTACAGTTTTGCTCTCGCGGGTGTTGCCGCCCTGGTCGCCTTCAGTGGCGCAGGCGCACAGGCGCAGTCCAAATCCGTCTCCCTTACGCGCGGAACGGTCATCGCCGTCCATCTCCAGGACAGCCTCTCGTCGAACGAATCCCAGAAAGGCGATCGCTTTGTCGCGACCGTCGATGACAGCAGTTCCAAGAGCGATTGGAGATCCGATGCCCTGCCTGCCGGTTCGACCATCAAAGGCTACGTCCGTTCAGTGTCGGCCAGAGAAGGCAAGCATCCCGGAATGCTGGATCTCGCATTCGATCGCGTCGTTCTTCCCGACGGCCACGGCTATAGCATCCAGGGGTCGCTGATCTCACTCGACAATAAGAGCGTCACGAAAGACAAGAATGGCCGGTTGATCGCCAACAAGGCCCATAGCAACAATCGCCTGACCTATGTCGGTATTGGCGCGGGAGCGGGCGCGCTCATCGGACTCGTGACGAGCCGCAAGCATGTCGTCGAAGATAGTCTGCTCGGTGCGGGCGCAGGGCTGCTCTTTGGGGCGCTCGAAAAGGGCAAAAGCCCCAGCGATGTCAAACTGAAGGCCGGAACCCAGATGGGCGTGCGACTGGACAGCCGTCTCGCCTACAGCCGCAAGTAGCGTCAATCGAGAGCAGACAAAATACCCCGTGCTCCAAGTACAACCAGGGAGCACGGGGTATCTGTTGTTTATGGCAGTGAGCGCTTGAACCCTGCGACGAATCGGGTTCGATTGGTTAGACTTCGCTGGAAGTCTGGGGCGCGGTATGGTTGACTTTGGGCATCAAGTCGACCGCAACGCCTTTGACGGAGCTGAAATAGAAGTTGACGCCCTTCTGTGCAATGAGTGAGCCTGCGATGGCCATGACAAACAGTGGGGCAATCTTGATCAGCAGCAGCCAGCCGAACTGAGTCGCGATTTTGAGCGCGGGCGGATCGAGCTTGGGATCGCCGGTGAAGACAAGCCCCAATGCGTGCTCCGGATTAGAATTGAACAGGGTGTAGGCCATGTGGAATACAAGCCCCAGAAGGCATACGCCACCCAGAAAGGTGAGAGCGCCGAGGATTCGACCGAATATATCGCTGCGATAGCCGGAACTCATGGACGTCAGGCTCCTTTACAGACGGGATCGTTATAGGAACAGGGTAGACGCCACCGCGGCCTCTACCCTGTCATCATATCAGAAATAGGGAGGCTTGGCAAGCAAGCGACGGTCCGATTATGGTCTCCCCAGCGCGATGGCAGCGGTCATGAGCGAATGGACCAGACCGGGTGCGACGCCGAAAAGAAGGGTAAACGACGCGGCAATGGCGATCGCCGTAATAACGCCGCCGGTCGATTGTGCACGGATCGGCTCCGTGCGTGACTCCGGATCGACGAAACACATCGTCGCCGCGATCCGCAGATAGTAGGCGATCGAGATGACACTGGCACACGCCATGCTGACCGCGAGCCACAGTTGTCCGGCCTGCAGGGAGGCGTAGAATATAAACCACTTGCCCATAAAGCCCATGGTGCCCGGAATGCCGCCCAGCGAGCAGATAAAGATCAGCATCATATACGCGGCAGGGGGGTCCTTGTACCAGAGGCCCTTCAGATCGCTGATCGTCTGATAGTCCTTGCCACGGTTCGTGAGCCACACCAGAACGCCGAAAGATCCGAGAGTCATCAGCGCATAGGCGAGGAGATAGAAGATCGCTCCGCTCATGGCCGTATTTCGAGCGGCCAGGGCGCCGGCGGAATCGTGCGGAATAGCCCCCAGTGCGGCGATCGCTACGGTCAGGTAACCGGAGTGCGCGATCGACGAATAGGCTAACATACGTTTCACGTTGTCCTGTGTGACAGCGAGGATATTGCCTCCGAACATCGTGAGGACCGCGACGATCTGAATCGCGCCGAGCCAGTACGGGGAGATCGGTCCCAACGCGGTGAAGACACGCAGCATGGCGGCGAAAGCGCCGATCTTCGCGGCTGCCGCCATAAAGGCGGTCACGGAGGTGGGGGCGCCCTGATAGACGTCCGGCGTCCACATATGGAAGGGTACGAGGCCCGCTTTGAACGCCAGGCCAACGAACAGCAGCCCGACGCCGATCAGCAGCATGACAGGGGGGGCGGTTGTAAAACTGAGGTGCTGCGCGAGCAGCGTCAGATTCGTCGTGCCGCCTGCCACGGTCCCATAGGAGCCTCCATCGATGGAGCCTGCCGATCCGCCATAGATCAGGGCGATTCCATAGAGAAGGAAGCCCGCCGCGAAGGCGCCGAGCAGAAAATATTTCAGTGCGGCCTCTTCGCTGCGTTCCTCGGTCCGTGCGAAACCGGTCAGAACATAGAGCGCGACTGAAAGGATCTCGACGGCGATGAACAGCACGATCAGATCGTTGGCAGCCGCCATCAGCATCGCACCGGAGGTCGAGAAGAGGACCAGCGCGTAGTATTCGGCGTGGTGCATATCGCGGTTTTGGAGATACGTCATGGCGACCAGGATCGCCAGGCCTGCGACAAGGATCAGGATCAGGCTGCACGCCTGAGAGAACGGATCCGCGGAGATCGCTCCACTGAACGCGTTTTTGACTCCGCCTTCATTGAGGGCGGTCAGGGCGGATAGACCGGCGATACTGACCCCCGCCAGGGCGACGGAGGCGCTGAAGAGCTTGGAACGACGCCAGAAGCCCAGACAGGCATCGCCCACGAGCACGATCATGCCGGTGATGACGAGGATTAGAAGCGGCAGAATCGCATGGATACTGGAAGAGTAGTTCATATCAGGACTGAACCTCCTTTTGGCTCAGGAGGCGGGAGTTGAAGACGTCGCCCCGCGGCAGGCGGTCGGGCGCGTTGGGGAACAGTTTCCGACGCAGCATTGGCGGAACGGTCTGGAAGCCTGGTTCCAGCCTGCCGCCAGGCCGGGGAGTTGGCGCATCCGTCCCCGGAGTTCCAGGGGGAGGAGCCTGGGGCGATCCTCCTGGCGCTTCGCGTGGCGGAGGGCTTCCGCCGGGCGCAGGTCCGCTGCGCGCGCCGCCCGGCGCAGCGCCGCCCGTTGCCGGGCGGTAGACGGGATGAAGCGGCTTTTTGCGCACGGGGACGGGAGCGCCTTTGCGGCCCATGCCCGAGTCGTTCAGAGCATTCGCGGCTGCATCCGCTTCCAGGACTGCCGTGACGGGTTGGGTATAAGGAATGTCCGGCCCTTCGTCGGCGGGAATCAGGCTCTCCTGACCGGATGGGACCAGCGTGTTGACCGCAGATTTCATGCGCTGCGTCCAGAAACTGCTGCCGAGGCCGACCCAGAAGATAACGATGGTCAGCGGTATGAGAACCGCCCACTCCGCTCGGTTCAGGTCCGGGAAGCGCCTCAGTTCCGGCTTCTTCGCCACTCCGAGCATCAGGCGCTGATACCACCAGAGAAGGTAGACGGCGGAGAGGATCATACCGGTACCGGCCAGAGCCGTCGGCCAGTAACCTCCGAACAGATGGGTCGTTGCGGAGATCCAACTGCCCAGGAGGATCGGAAATTCGCCTGTGAAGCCGTTGAAGAAAGGCACCGCAAGGCTCGAAAGCGTCGCGATGAGCAGCATCGTCGCCAACATCGGGACGATCTTCTTCAGGCCGCCATAGTCGGCGATCCAGCGGGACCCACCTCGTTCTGCGAGCATCCCAACCAGGAAGAACAGCATCGGCGTCGAGATGCCGTGATTGATGTTCTGAAGCGCCGCGCCCATCGTTCCAACGCGGGTAAAGGTGAAGATACCGAGGATGACGAAGCCCAGGTGGGCCAGACTGGAGTAGGCGAGCAGCCGCTTGATGTCCGTCTGGACCGCCGCGATCAAGGAGCCGTAGATGATGCTGAAGACCGCCAGCCAGATGAAGACCGGGGCGAAGGTATGGGACTGCTCCGGGAAGAGCGGCAGAAGGAAGCGCAGAAAGCCGTAGGTACCCATCTTGACCATGACGCCGGACGAGATCACGTTTCCGGCCGTAGGCGCCTCCGCGTAGGTGTCCGCTAGCCAGGAATGGAACGGGAACATCGGGACCTTGATCATAAAGGCCAGTGCGAAGGCAGCGAACATCCAGGTAAGTTTTTCCGGCGGCGCAGCACGAAGCGCTGCGCCGGCAGGGGAAGAGGGATCGCAGAGCGCGACAATGTCGAACGACCCGGCAACCTGATAGATTCCAATGATCGCCACGAGCATAAGAATGCTGCCCGCGAAGGTGTAGATAAAGAACTTCAGCGCGGCGGCCTGCCGATTGGCGCTCCCGAAGATGCCGATCAGGAAATAGAACGGAATCAGCATGGCTTCCCAGAAGAAGTAGAACAGGACGAGATCGAGCGCGCAGAAGACGCCGATCAGACCCGTCTCGAGCAGAAGCAGGAAGACCATGAACTCCTTGATTCGGTCCTTCATCGAGAACGAGAAGAGGGTGATCAGCGTCATCAGCAGTGTCGTCAATACGATGAGCAGCAGGCTGATCCCGTCTACGCCCATGTGGTAGCGGATGTGCAGACTGCCCATACTGATCCAGTCCACGTTCTCCACGAACTGCATGTTTCGGGTGAGGGAGTGGGCGTAGTGGCTGTCGAAGAGTCCGAAGACGACGAGAGAGACCACGAAGGTGAGCAGGGTGAACCCCAGCGTGATCCAGGTGACCAGCAGACGGCCCGTGTCCTCGATGACCGGCTTTGTCTTGTCCTGGCCCGCGGTCGCTTTTGTGGAGAGATCTCTCGGGCGAGGCAGACACATGACGATGATCGCTCCCAG
>Ga0070658_10000525_pt1 | contig 33235 bp, 29 predicted proteins | sample KBSC13metaG_FD_64664 | JGI IMG/M metagenome (GOLD analysis project Ga0070658, IMG submission 64664) | Corn rhizosphere microbial communities from Kellogg Biological Station, Michigan, USA - KBS C1-3 metaG | ecosystem: Host-associated > Plants > Roots > Rhizosphere > Soil ... | reverse complement strand
CGAGCTCGGCCGCGGCCGGATCCAGGTCGAGTTCCGCCGGCCCGACGAGGCCGAGGGGGCGACCGCGTGAACATCGACATGGCAGCCCTGCGCGGCCTGGTCGCCGAGAAGGACCTCTCGCTCGACACCGTCGTCGAGGCGATCGAGGTCGCGCTGCTCGCGGCCTACCACCGCACCGAGGGGGCGCACGAGCGTGCCCGCGCCGAGCTCGACCGCTCCAGCGGCCACGTCAGCGTGTGGGCCCGCGAGGACCTCGGCGACGGCGAGTTCGGGCCGGAGTTCGACGACACCCCCGAGGGGTTCGGCCGCATCGCCGCCACCACCGCCCGGCAGGTCATCCTGCAGCGGCTGCGCGACGCCGAGCAGGAGCTGACCTACGGCGAGTACGCCGGCCGCGAGGGCGACGTGGTCGGTGGCGTCATCCAGCAGCACGGCGGCCCGCCGGACCGGCCCAGCGCCTCGGGGGAGCGACGCAACGTCTACGTCGACCTGGGCAACGTCGAAGCGATCCTGCCTGCCGCCGAGCAGGTGCCGGGCGAGGTCTACCGCCACGGCGAGCGGCTGCGCTGCTACGTCGTGCAGGTGCACCGTGGCGTCCGCGGGCCGCAGATCACCCTGTCCCGGACCCACCCCAACCTCGTGCGCGCGCTGTTCGCCCTCGAGGTGCCCGAGATCGCCGACGGCACGGTCGAGATCGTGGCGGTAGCCCGCGAGGCCGGGCACCGCACCAAGATCGCCGTACGCTCCAACGTCTCCGGCGTGCGCGCTCGCGGCGCCTGCATCGGTCCCATGGGCGCGCGGGTGCGCGCCGTCGTCAGCGAGCTGCACGGCGAGAAGATCGACATCGTCGACTGGGACGAGGACCCCGCGCGGTTCGTCGGCAACGCGCTGTCGCCGGCTGCGGTCACCCACGTCGAGGTCGTCGACGCCGAGGCGCAGTCGGCCCGGGTCACCGTCCCCGACTTCCAGCTGTCGCTCGCGATCGGCAAGGAGGGGCAGAATGCCCGCCTCGCCGCCCGGCTGACCGGCTGGCGCATCGACATCCACGCCGACACCGAGCCCGCGGGCGTGGAGGCGGGCGGCGCCGATCCGGGCACCGACGTCGGTTCGGGGGCCTCCGCGGCGCGCTAGACTCTCGTGGTGAGTCGCCGCGCGACGTCGGTGATGCCCGTGCGCACCTGCGTGGGCTGCCGGCAGCGCGCAGCGGCGTCCGACCTGCTGCGCGTCGTGGCGGTCGAGGGCCGGTTGTCTCCCGACCCTCGCCACCGCATGCCGGGCCGGGGCGCGCACGTGCACCCCGATCCTGCCTGCCTCGACCTCGCCGAGCGGCGGCGGGCGTTCCCGCGGGCCCTGCGCCTGCCGGGCCCGCTCGACGCCACGGCGGTGGCCGCGGAGGTGGGCCGGCGAGCGAGTGACCACCACGCCGGGGAGCAGGCCGGAGGCAAGCCGAGCACCGCCTCGATCAGGAAGCAGGGCGAACCACGATGAGCGCTCGATGAGCAACCAGCGATGAACAGCCGGTAGTCGACGGTTCGCGCACGACGACGCGGACCGAGGAACGGGAGTATGAGTGGCCAAGGTCCGCGTCTACGAGCTCGCCAAGGAGTTCGGCGTCGAGAGCAAGGTCGTCATGGCCAAGCTCAACGAGATGGGCGAGTTCGTGCGATCGGCGTCTTCCACGGTGGAGGCCCCGGTCGCCCGCAAGCTCAAGGAAGCATTCCCGCAGGCCGGCGGCAACGGCAAGGCCGATGGCGCTGCCGCGGCCCCCGCCCCGCCGCGCAAGAGCGCGAAGGCGGTCCCGGCACCGCCGGCCGAGCCGGTGAGCGCCGAACCCGCGCCCCCCGCGCCCGCCCCGGAGCCGGCCGAGCGGCCTGCGCCCGAGGTGCAGCGACCCGCAGCGGCCGCCGCGGCCGCCGCGGCCGCCGCTCCGGCCGCGCCGACCGCACCCCCGGAGGCCGACGAGGGCGCCCATCCGGCCGCCCCGCGGCCGGCCCCCCGCCCCGGCGCCCCGCGGCCGGGCAACAACCCGTTCACGAGCGGCGGCAGCTCCGGCATGGGCGCGCCGCCGCGCCCGGGCGCGGTCCGGCCCGGCGCGGGCGGCCTGCCCCCGCGGCCCGGCATGCCGCGCCCCGCGGGTGCCCGGCCCGGTCCCGGCGGCATGCCGCCGCGGCCCGGGATGCCCGGCGGCGCCCGGCCGAGCCCCGGCATGATGCCGCCCCGTCCCCCGCAGGGACGTCCCGCCCCCGGCGGGCGCCCCGGCGGCATGCCCGGACGCCCGGGTGCCGGCCGTGGCGCTCCTGCCGGCGGCCGCGGCGGTCCCGGCGGTCCCGGTGGCGGCGGTGCTCCGGGCGGCGCGCCCGGTCAGCGCGGCGGCTTCCCTCCCCGCACGGGTGGCGGGCGCGGTCGCGGCGGTGCCCCCGGTGCCTTCGGGCGCGGTCCCGGTGGCCGGCCCGCGCGTGGGCGCAAGTCGAAGAAGCAGCGGCGTCAAGAGTTCGACAACATGCAGGCGCCGACGATCGGCGGCGTGTCGGTCCCGCGCGGCAACGGCGAGACCGTGCGGCTGCCCCGGGGCGCCTCGCTGGCCGACTTCGCCGACCGGATCGGCGCCAACCCGGCGTCGCTCGTGCAGGTCGTCTTCACCCAGCTCGGCGAGATGGTGACCGCGACCCAGTCGGCTCCCGAGGAGACCCTGCAGCTGCTGGGCACCGAGCTCGGCTGGGACGTCAAGATCGTCACGCCCGAGGAGGAGGACGCCGAGATCCTGGCGCGCTTCGACCTCGAGTTCGACGCCGACGAGGACGAGGCCGACCTCGTCGCCCGGCCGCCGGTCGTCACGGTCATGGGTCACGTCGACCACGGCAAGACCAAGCTGCTCGACGCGATCCGGTCGGCCAACGTGCAGGCGCGCGAGGCGGGCGGCATCACCCAGCACATCGGCGCCTACCAGGTGCACACCACCGTCGACGGCAACGACCGCATGATCACCTTCATCGACACCCCGGGCCACGAGGCGTTCACCGCCATGCGTGCCCGTGGTGCGCAGGTGACCGACATCGCGATCCTCGTGGTGGCCGCCGACGACGGCGTGATGCCGCAGACGATCGAGGCGCTCAACCACGCCCAGGCGGCCGACGTCCCGGTCGTGGTGGCGGTCAACAAGGTCGACAAGGAGGGCGCCGACCCGGCCAAGGTCCGCGGTCAGCTCACCGAGTACGGCCTGGTCGCGGAGGAGTACGGCGGCGACACGATCTTCGTCGACGTCTCCGCGATCACCGGCCAGGGCATCGAGCAGCTGCTCGAGTCGCTCGTGCTCACCGCCGACGCCGCCCTCGACCTGCGGGCCAACCCCGACCGTCCCGCCGAGGGCGTCTCCATCGAGGCGCACCTCGACCGCGGTCGTGGTCCGGTCGCGACCGTGCTGGTGCAGCGCGGCACCCTGCGGATCGGTGACTCGATCGTCGCCGGCGAGGCCTTCGGCCGGGTCCGCGCGATGCTCGACGAGAACGGCGGCCCGGTCGAGGAGGCCTCTCCCTCGCGGCCGGTGCAGGTGCTCGGCCTGACCAGCGTCCCCGACGCGGGCGACAACTTCCTCGTCGTGCAGGAGGACCGCGTCGCGCGCCAGATCGCCGACCAGCGGCAGGCCCGCGAGCGGTTCGCGGAGCTGGCCAAGGGCCGTGGCCGGATGACCCTCGAGGACGCGCTGCGGCGCATCCAGGAGGGCCAGATCGACCAGCTCAACCTCATCCTCAAGGGCGACGTGTCCGGTTCGGTCGAGGCCCTCGAGGACGCCCTGCTCCAGATCGACGTGGGCGCCGAGGACGAGGTCGGCCTGCGCATCATCGGCCGTGGGGTCGGCGCGATCACCGAGAACGACATCAACCTCGCGAAGGCCTCCGACGCGATCATCATCGGGTTCAACGTGCGGCCCGAGGGCAAGGCCCGCGAGCTCGCCGAGCGCGAGAAGGTCGACGTCCGCTACTACTCGGTCATCTACCAGGCGATCGAGGAGGTCGAGAGCGCGCTCAAGGGCATGCTCAAGCCGGAGTTCGAGGAGGTGCAGCTCGGCACCGCCGAGGTCCGCGAGGTCTTCAAGGTCCCGCGCATCGGCAACGTCGCTGGCAGCATCGTCCGGTCCGGCACGATCGTGCGCAACAGCAAGGCGCGTCTCGTCCGCGACGGCGTCGTGGTCTCCGACAACCTCACCGTCGAGTCGCTGCGCCGCTTCAAGGACGACGCCCGCGAGGTCGCCGAGGGCTACGAGTGCGGCATCGGGATCGGCTACAACGACATCAAGGTCGAGGACGTCATCGAGACCTACGAGATGCGGGAAAAGCCGAGAGTCTAGGTGTACGCCGGGACGCTTGCGCTCGACCTGCTGCTCGGCGACGTGCATTCGCTCAAGGACAAGCGGGCGGTGGTCCGCCCGATCGTCGCGGAGCTGCGGCGCCGGTTCGCCGTCAGTGCCGCGGAGACCGGGCACCTCGACCTGCACCGGCGGGCGCTGGTCGGGGTCGCGGTGGTCGCAGCCGACGCAGCCCACTGCGGCGAGGTGCTCGACGCGTGCGAGCGGCTCGTGGCGGGCCGGCCGGAGGTCGAGCTGCTGTCGGCGCGCCGGCGGTTGCACGGTGACGGAGACGAATGAAGGGAAGGGGCAGGCCATGGTCGACGTCGCGCGCGCACGGCGCCTCGCCGTACGCATCAGGGAGATCGTTGCCGCCACGCTCGACCGGCAGATCAAGGATCCCCGGTTGGGGATGGTGACGATCACCGACGCCCGGGTGACGCCCGACCTGCGCGAGGCCACCGTCTTCTACACGGTCTACGGCGACGAGGGGGCGCGGTCCGAGTCCGCGGCCGCGCTGGAGAGCGCCAAGGGTGTGCTGCGCTCCACCGTCGGCCGCGAGGTCGGCATCCGGCACACACCGAGCCTCACGTTCGTTCTCGATGCGTTGCCGGCCGAGGCCGCTCACATCAACGAGCTGATCGAGCGGGCGCACGCCGCCGACGAGGCGGTGCACCAGGCCGCCGCGAACGCCACACCGGCCGGGGCGGCCAACCCCTACCGCGGCGACGACGAGGCCGACGAGGAGGCTTCGTGACCCACCGCCCTACCACCGCGGAGACGCCGGCGTGAGCGCTGCGCCGACGCCCGCGGTCGACATCGCCGAGCCGGTGTGGTCGGCGGCGCTGGCCGCCATCGAGACGGCCGGCGAGGTCGCGCTCGCCTGTCACGTCGCCCCCGACGGCGACGCCCTCGGCTCGATGCTCGCCCTCGGCCTGGCGCTGCGGGCCCGTGGCGTGCCGGTCCGTTGCGGGTTCGCGGGCTCGCCCCAGGTCCCGGCGACCTACTCCTACCTGCCCGGCCAGGAGCTGCTGGTCGGCGAGGCCGACTTCCCCGCGGCTCCCGCCCTGCTCGTCACCCTCGACACGTCGAGCGTCGACCGGCTCGCGGCGCTCGCCCCGACGGTCAGCCGGGCCGGCGAGGTGCTCGTGGTCGACCACCACGAGCGGGGTGACGGCTTCGGCACGATCCGGCTCGTCGACCCGCGCGCGGCGGCGACGGCGGTCGTCGTCGAGGAGCTCGTGCGCCGGCTCGGCGTACGCCTCGACGCCGACATCGCGACCTGCGTCTACACCGGGCTGACGACCGACACCGGCTCGTTCAAGTACGCCGCCACGACCCCGGCCGTCCACGACCTCGCGCGGCGGCTGCTCGAGACCGGCATCGCCCACGACCGGGTCGCCCGCGCGATCTGGGACACCCACCCCTACGGCTACGTCCGGCTGCTCGGCCTGGCCTGCAGCAGGGCCCGGCTCGAACCTGCCGAGGTGTCCGGTCTCGGGCTGGTCTGGACGTGGACGACGGCCGCCGACCTGCGCGAGCACGGCATCGGCATCGACGAGGTCGAGGCGGTCATCGACGTCGTGCGCACGACCGCCGAGGCCGAGGTCGCGGTCGTCGTCAAGGAGGACCTCGACGGTGCGCTGAAGGTCTCCACCCGTTCGAAGGGCCGCGTCGACGTCGGGGCTGTCTGTGCCGCCCTCGGCGGTGGCGGGCACCGGTTCGCCGCCGGGTTCACCTCGCCCGACGACCTCAGCCGCACGCTCGAGCGGCTCCGGGAGATGCTGGCCGAAGTCGGCCCGCTCGCCGGATGACCGGGCGCGAGGCGTCGCCCGACGGGCTCGTCGTCGTCGACAAGCCCGCCGGGATGACCTCCCACGACGTGGTCGCGCGGGTGCGCCGCCTCGCGGGTACCCGCCGGGTCGGCCACGCCGGCACCCTCGACCCGATGGCCACCGGCGTGCTCGTGGTCGGCGTCGGGCGCGCCACCCGGCTGCTCGGGCACCTCGCGCTGCGCGAGAAGGACTACCTGGCGACGGTCCGCCTCGGCCGCACCACGAGCACCGACGACGCCGAGGGCGAGCCGCTGGCCGCCGCCGACGTCGGGGACGTCGACCGCGCCGCGGTCGTCCGGGCGCTGGACGGGCTCACCGGGGAGATCGACCAGGTCCCGCCGGCCTACAGCGCCATCAAGGTCGCCGGTCGTCGCTCCTACGCCCGCGCCCGGGCCGGCGAGGAGGTCGAGCTCGCGCCACGCCGGGTGACCGTGCACGCCCTGACGCTCACCGGGTGCACCCGCACCGGTGACGAGGCCGGGGCGGTCGTCGACGTCGACCTGGAGCTCACCTGCTCGTCGGGCACCTACGTGCGCGCGATCGCGCGTGACCTGGGCGCGGCGCTGGGCTGCGGCGGTCACCTCACGGCGCTGCGACGGACCCGCGTCGGCGGCTTCGGCCTCCACGTGGCGCGTTCGCTCGACGAGCTGTCCGAGGACTTCGCACTGGTGCCGCTCGGCGACGCGGTGGCGGCGGCGTTCCGTCGACGCGAGCTCGGCGAGGACGAGGCGCGCGCGGTCGCCCACGGCGGGAGGTTGTCGCCGAGCGGGCACGACGCACCGGTAGGCGTCTTCGGCCCCGACGGGCAGGTGCTCGCGCTCGTCGAGGACCGTGACGGCGCGGCCCGCCCCCTCGTGGTGTTCGTGGGTTAGCTGAGCGCGCCGCTGCGCCAGACCGCGTAGGCCGCCGCCCCGGCCCCGGCCGCCAGCGCGAGCATCGCGACCCGGGCCAGCCGGCGTACGACCCCCGCGACGACGAACAGCACGACCGCCGCCACGGCGGCGGGTGCGGTCGGGACGGCGGTGTCGGGCTGGTCGGCGAGCAGGCTGGCGAGGTCCATGCCGCCATCATCGCGGCTCGTCGAAGGCCAATAGGGTGAACCCGCCGAGGGGAGGAGTGGACGTTGCTGCGCTGGCGCGGTCTCGACAGCGTGCCGCCGAGCTGGGGGCGCTGCGTGGTCACGATCGGCGTCTTCGACGGCGTCCACCGCGGCCATCAGGCGATCATCGGGCGGGCGGTCGACCGCGCCAGGGACGCCGGGCTGCCGAGCGTGGTGCTCACCTTCGACCCGCACCCGAGCGAGGTGCTGCGTCCCGGCACCCATCCCGCGGTGCTCTCGACGAGCGCGTTCAAGGCGGAGCTGCTCGAGGCGCTCGGCGTCGACGTCATGTGCGTGCAGCCGTTCACGCCGGAGTTCTCCCGGCTCGCCCCGGACGACTTCGTGCACGAGGTGCTCGTCGACTCGCTGCACGCCGCCGCCGTCGTGGTCGGCGACAACTTCCGGTTCGGGCACAAGATCGCGGGCGACATCGCGACCCTGCGCGAGCTCGGCCGGCGCTTCGGGTTCGCCACCGATCCCGTGCCGCTGCTGGTCGAGGCCGTCGACGGGGCCGACACCCGCTTGTCCTCGACCTACGTCCGCTCGTGCGTCGCCGCGGGAGACGTCGCCGCCGCCGCCGTGGCGCTCGGCCGGCCGCACCGCGTCGAAGGCATCGTCGTGCGCGGCGACCGCCGCGGCCGCGACCTCGGCTTCCCGACCGCCAACCTCGAGCCCACGCCCTACGCCGCGGTGCCCGCTGACGGCATCTACGCCGGCTGGCTGCAGCGCTGCTCCGGCAGCGACCACGGCGAGCGCTGGCCGGCCGCCATCTCGATCGGCACCAACCCGACCTTCCAGGGCCGCGAGCGCAGGGTCGAGGCCTACGCGCTCGACGTCGAGGTCGATCTCTACGGCGAGCACGTCGCCGTCGACTTCGAGCAGCGGCTGCGCGACACGCTGGCCTTCGACAGCGTCGACGCGCTCGTCGCGCAGATCGACGACGACGTACGCCGCACCCGGGAGCTGCTCGCCGGCCGGCGGTGATCACCGCTCGGGCCCCTGTGGTCCGCCGATGCTAGGCTGATCGGGTTCGGTGCGCCGTCCGTCCCCGTGGTGACGACCGGGGGCCGCACCCCCACCCACGAGGAGTCCCGTGCCGCTCGACAGTGCGACGAAGAGCCAGATCATGTCCGACTACGCGACCGTCGAGCGCGATACGGGCTCGCCCGAGGTGCAGGTCGCGATGCTCACGAAGCGGATCGCCGACCTCACCGAGCACCTCAAGATCCACAAGCACGACCACCACAGCCGGCGAGGGCTGTTGCTGCTCGTGGGCCGCCGCCGGCGGCTGCTCAACTACCTCGCCAAGACCGACATCAACCGCTACCGGTCGCTCATCGACCGACTCGGTCTGCGCCGGTAGCCCGCCCGGAGCCGCGGCGACAGAGCCGGGTGACGACGCCGGTCCTCGGTAGTGGTTCTCGGGACGCGCAGCGGTGCGTCCCGAGGGCTTCGATCGAAGACCGGCCCGCATCCCTCCGGCCGCAGCGGCCCCGGCCGACGCCCAGGAGGCATGCCCATGCAGGGCCACACCGTTCACCGCTCGACCGCCACGCTGTCCACCCCGCTCGGCGACCGCACGATCCGTTTCGAGACCGGCCGGCTGGCCCGGCAGGCCGCCGGCGCCGCCGTCGCCTACCTCGGTGACGACACGATGGTGCTGTCCGCGACGACCGCCTCGAAGGCACCGCGCGAGCACCTCGACTTCTTCCCGCTGACCGTCGACGTCGAGGAGCGGCAGTACGCCGCGGGCAAGATCCCCGGCTCGTTCTTCCGCCGCGAGGGCCGGCCCAGCGAGGACGCGATCCTCACCTGCCGGCTCACCGACCGGCCGCTGCGGCCGTCGTTCGCCAAGGGCCTGCGCAACGAGATCCAGGTCGTCTCGACGATCCTGGCGCTCAACCCCGACCACCTCTACGACGTCGTCGCGATCAACGCCGCGGCCTGCTCGGTGCTGCTGGCCGGCCTGCCGTTCACCGGCCCGATCGCCGGCGTGCGGATCGCCCACGTCGACGGCCAGTGGGTGCCGTTCCCGACCTACTCGGAGCTGGAGCGCGCGACGTTCGACATGGTCGTCGCCGGGCGGGTGCTCGAGGACGGCAGCGACGTCGCGATCATGATGGTCGAGGCCGAGGCCACCGAGCACACCGTGGCACTCGTCCGCGGCGGGGCGACCGCGCCGACCGAGGAGGTCGTCGCGCAGGGCCTCGAGGCGGCCAAACCGTTCATCCGCGAGCTGTGCCGCGCCCAGCGCGAGCTGGCCGACGCGGCCGCCGTCGACCGCAGCACCCGCGACTTCCCGGTCTTCCTCGACTACGGCGACGACGTCTACGAGGCGGTCGCCGCGGCGGCCACCGACGAGCTGCGCCGCGCGCTGACGGTCGCCGACAAGCAGGAGCGCGAGAGCGAGCTCGACCGCATCCGTGCCGCCGCCGTCGACAAGCTGACCGGTCAGTTCGACGGCCGGGAGAAGGAGTTCGGCCCGGCGTTCCGCGCGCTGACCAAGAAGCTCGTGCGCCAGCGCGTGATCAGCGACGGCGTGCGCATCGACGGCCGCGGCACCCGCGACATCCGCCAGCTCAGCGCCGAGGTGGGCGTGGTCCCGCGGGTCCACGGGTCGAGCCTGTTCGAGCGGGGCGAGACGCAGATCCTCAACGTGGCGACGTTCAACATGCTCCGGATGGAGCAGATGATCGACACGCTCAACCCCGAGACGCGCAAGCGCTACATGCACCACTACAACTTCCCGCCCTACAGCACCGGCGAGACCGGCCGCGTGGGCTCCCCGAAGCGCCGCGAGATCGGGCACGGCGCGCTCGCCGAGCGGGCGCTGATCCCGGTGCTCCCGAGCAAGGACGAGTTCCCCTACGCGATCCGGGTCGTCTCCGAGGCCGTCGGCTCCAACGGCTCCACGTCGATGGGGTCGGTCTGCGCGTCGACGCTGTCGCTGATGGCCGGCGGTGCGCCGCTCAAGGCACCGGTCGCCGGCATCGCGATGGGTCTGATCCACGAGGGTGACGACTACGTCACGCTCACCGACATCCTCGGCGCCGAGGACGCGTTCGGCGACATGGACTTCAAGGTCGCCGGCACCCGCGAGTTCGTGACCGCGCTCCAGCTCGACACCAAGCTCGACGGCATCCCCGCGTCGGTGCTCGGCGCCGCGCTGCAGCAGGCCCGCGAGGCGCGGATGACGATCCTCGACGTGATGGCGGAGGCCATCGCCCAGCCGGCGGAGATGTCGCCGTTCGCGCCGCGGATCATCACCGAGAAGATCCCGGTCGACAAGATCGGCGAGGTGATCGGGCCGAAGGGCAAGGTCATCAACCAGATCCAGGACGACACCGGCGCCGACCTGACCGTCGAGGACGACGGCACGATCTACATCGGCGCGACCAACGGCGAGGCCGCGGAGGCCGCGCTGAAGATGGTGCGCTCGATCGTGTCGCCGGTGCAGCCCGAGGTCGGCGAGCGGTTCCTCGGCACGGTCGTGAAGACGACCAACTTCGGCGCCTTCGTCAGCCTCATGCCGGGCAGGGACGGCCTGCTGCACATCTCCCAGGTGCGCAAGCTGGTGGGCGGCAAGCGCATCGACAGCGTCGAAGACGTGCTCAAGGTGGGCGACAAGATCCAGGTGCAGATCGCCGAGATCGACCCGCGCGGCAAGCTGTCGCTGGTCCCGGTCGACGGCGGTGGCGCGGGCGACGCGCAGCCGGCCGACGCGCAGCCGGCCGCGGAGTAGCGTGCCGGTCTCGCTGCACCCGGACGCCCAGGCGCCGGGCACCACCCGCACCCTGCAGAGCGGCGCCGACGGGCTCGTCCGCCGCACGGTGCTGCCCGGCGGGCTGCGGGTGATCAGCGAGGCGATCCCGGCCGTGCGGTCGGTGGCGTTCGGGGTGTGGGTCGGCGTCGGGTCGCGCGACGAGACGCCGGCCCTGTCCGGCGCGTCGCACTACCTCGAGCACCTGCTGTTCAAGGGCACCCGGCGTCGCGACGCGCTGGAGATCGCGGCCGTGATGGACGCGGTCGGCGGCGAGATGAACGCCTTCACCGCCAAGGAGTACACCTGCTACTACGCCCGGGTCCTCGATGCCGACCTGCCGCTCGCCGTCGACGTGGTCAGTGACATGGTCACCGCGTCGGTGCTGCGTGGCCCCGACGTCGAGTCCGAGCGCGACGTGATCCTCGAAGAGATCGCGATGCACGACGACGACCCCGGCGACGCGGTGCACGACACGTTCGCCCAGACGCTCTGGGGCGCGGCGCCGCTCGGCCGGCCGGTGCTCGGCACCGACGAGTCGATCGCCGCGATGACGCGGGCGCAGATCGCCGGCTACTACCGCCGCCGCTACACGCCGGACAACGTCGTGGTCGCCGCCGCCGGCAATCTCGACCACGGCCGGCTGCTGCGGCTGGTCAAGGCGGCGTTCGCCCCGACGCTCGCCGACGACGGGCGCCGCCACGCCCCGGCCCGTGCCGGCCGGCAGCGCGGCGCCGGTGCCCGCGGCGTCACCGTCGTACGCCGTCCCACCGAGCAGGCCAACCTGGTGCTCGGCACCTCCAGCATGGCCCGCCGCGACGACCGCCGGTTCGCGCTCGGCGTCCTCAACGGCGCCCTCGGCGGCGGCATGTCGAGCCGGTTGTTCCAGGAGGTGCGGGAGAAGCGGGGTCTCGCCTACTCGGTCTACAGCTACACCTCGCAGTACGCCGACGCGGGCCTGTTCGGCATCTACGCCGGGTGCCAGCCGGCGAAGGCCGACCAGGTGCTGGCCCTGTGCCGCGCGCAGGTGGCGGAGGTCGCCGAGCGCGGCATCACCGACGAGGAGATGGCCCGCGGCAAGGGCCAGCTTCGCGGCGGCATCGTGCTCGGCCTGGAGGACACCGGCAGCCGGATGAGCCGGCTCGGCAAGGCCGAGCTCGTCTACGGCGAGCTGCACGGGGTGGGCGAGGTGCTCGAGCGCATCGAGCGGGTGACCCTCGACGAGGTCCGGCAGGTGGCCGGCGAGGTGCTCGGCGGGCCGATGGCGCTCGCGGTCATCGGCCCCTTCGACGACCACGACTTCTCGGCGGCCGTGGCATGAGCGCCATCGCGGTCGGGGTGCTCGGCGCCGCCGGCCGGATGGGCTCGGAGGTCTGCGCCGCAGTCGAGGCCGCCGACGACATGCGCCTGGCCGCGGCCGTCGACGCCGGCGACGACCGGGAGCCGCTGCGCGCCTGCGAGGTCGTCGTCGACTTCACCCAGCCCGACGCGGTGATGGACAACCTGCACTGGTGCATCGAGGCGCAGGTGCACGCCGTGGTCGGCACGACCGGTTTCACCGACGAGCGGCTCGCGCAGGTGCGCGACTGGCTCGCCGCCCGGCCCGGACTGGGCGTCGTCGTTGCGCCGAACTTCGGGATCGGGGCCGTCCTCATGATGCGGTTCGCCGCGCAGGCCGCGCGGTTCTTCGACTCCGTCGAGATCGTCGAGCTGCACCACCCGCGCAAGATCGACGCGCCCAGCGGCACCGCGACCCGCACGGCCGAGCTGGTCGCGGCCGCCCGGGCCGCCGCCGGCTGCCCCCCGATGCCCGACGCGACGGCGACCGGGCTGCCGGGCGCGCGCGGGGCCGACGTGGCCGGCATCCCCGTGCACGGCATCCGTCTGGCCGGGCTCGTCGCCCACCAGGAGGTGCTGCTCGGCACCGAGGGGGAGACGCTCACCATCCGCCACGACTCCCTGCACCGGTCGTCGTTCATGCCCGGCGTGCTCCTCGCCGTCCGCGAGGTCCGCCGCCGGCCCGGCCTCACGGTCGGGCTCGAGTCGCTCCTAGGCCTCGACTGACGCGCCCCCTCCGGGTGCTTGACGGCGCTCCCGCGCGGGCGTCCCATGGGAGCAAGCCGAGGAGGTAGGCCGTGCCCGAGCGCGCGCTGCACATCCCCGAGGGTGGTTTCTGGCCCGCGCCGGTGATCCCGCAGCCGAACATCTACCCGATGGAGTGGCGGGTCGAGACCCCCAAGCTCGCCGAGATCTACGAGAAGTCCAAGCGCGCGCTGTGGAACCCCGCCGACCTGCCGTGGGACGCCCTGGCGCCGGAGCGCTACACCGAGGACGAACGCCTCGCCATGGCCTACTGGTGGGCGCTGCTGGCCAACTTCGACGCGAGCGGTCCGGCGGTCTTCGCCCGGGCCACGATCCACGCCTTCGAGCAGCACGAGGAGGACCCGGTCCGCAAGTGCTTCTTCTCGATCACCCGCGACGAGATGAACCACGAGGAGTGCTGCCAGCGGGCGATCGGGCTGCTCTGGCCGGGCGGGCCGCTCGACTGGGAGCCGCGCACCGACCTCCAGCGCGCGGCCCACAACAACATCGGCTGGCTCTACCACAACGGCGGGCGCTACTGGAACGGCTACTCGGCCAGCCTCGGCAAGCACCCGCTCGCGGTCGTCTTCACCAGCTTCATGATGGGTGAGGTCGCGTCGTCCACGCTGTTCCGGATGATGGCGACCGGTGCCCGCAACCCGGTGTTCGAGGAGATCTTCACCCGCATCGGCCGCGACGAGGCCCGTCATCTGCAGATCTGCATGACGATCCTGGAGCAGGACTGGCCCGGGCTGACCGACGCCCACAAGGTCCAGGTGACCAAGCAGCTGCGGGCCGGCTTCGTGTTCCTGTCGATGATCCTCTGGGAGCCGCCCGCGCAGTTCTGGGACCTGCCGCCGTACTTCCTCGACAACCACCGGGTGCTCATCGGCATCGCCCGCGACGCGGGGCTCGGCATCCTCGGCTACGAGGAGCAGGCCGACAACTGGCGTACGGCGATCGCGCGGGTTCGCAAGATCGTCGACCGGTGGGGCATCGAGTTCCCCAGCATCCCCGAGCTCGACATCTCCGGCGTCGACGTGGGGGAGATCGGCGCGGAGGACATCATCCCGGTCTTCTGACCCCCCGTGACCGAGCCTCCGCGATCATGACCATCCGGCGACGCCAGAGCGTCGTTGACCGGCGATGGTCGGTGCGCGGAGTTAGGTTGGCGGCCATGGGCGAGCACGACATCGAGTTCCGCAGCGACGTCACCGTCGAGCTCGTGAAGGCCAGCGCGTCCGATGCCGACGTCGTGTGGGCCGCCCGGGTGTCCACGGCGGGGGAGAAGTCGCTGGAGGCCGCCGACCAGGACCCGTCGCGCTCCGCCGGCCTGATCCGCTACCTGATGCGCGACCGGCACGGCAGCCCGTTCGAGCACTCGCACTTCACGTTCCTGGTGCGGGCGCCGATCTTCGTCTTCCGCGAGCACATGCGCCACCGCACGTTCTCCTACAACGAGGAGAGCGGGCGCTACCGCCAGCTCAAGCCGGTCTTCTACGTGCCGGGCCCGCAGCGGGCGCTGGTGCAGGAGGGCAAGGCGGGCGCCTACACGTTCGTCGACGGCACGCCGGAGCAGCACGCGATCGTCGAGGAGGCCACCCGCGGCGCCTGTGCCGCGGCCTACCAGGCCTACGAGCAGATGCTCGCCGCCGGCGTCGCCCGCGAGGTGGCCCGCGGCGTCCTGCCCGTGGCGACCTACTCGTCGATGTACGCCTCCTGCAACGCCCGTGCCCTCATGCACTTCCTTTCGCTGCGCACCAAGCGCGAGGGGTCGATGTTCCCGAGCTTCCCCCAGCGGGAGATCGAGATGGTCGCCGAGCAGATGGAGGAGCACTTCGCCCGGCTGATGCCGCTGACCTACCAGTCGTTCAACGAGTTCGGCCGCGTCAGCCCCTGATCCGTCGCGTGATTTCGGGCCGGGGCGGCCCCGGTTCCGGCGTACGGTGAAGGGGTGCTCGTCCCCGAGGTGCTCGTCGCCGTTGCCGTCATCCTGATGGTGTTCGCGGTGGGCAGCGCCGTGCGCACGATGCTGCTGTTCCGCCGCCGGGTGCGTCAGGTGCTCACCGCGCGCGAGGAGCCGTTCGTGCAGCAGATGTTGCTGGCGCTGCGCCTCGCCGGTGGCGGATCTCCGCGGATCGGGGTGCTGCGCTGGCGGCTCGGCCGCGCGGTCGACGCGGCCCGGGGCGCCGTCCGCGACGCCGTCCGCGCGCACGCCCCCGTCGGTGACCTGCCCGCGCTGCTCGACCGGCTCGAAAGCCTCGCCCGGGCGCATGACGCGACCCTCGCCGCGCTGGGCCGGGGCCGCCCCGACCCCGCACAGCTGCGCGCGGCGACGGAGCGGGTCCGCGACCTGGTGACGATGGCCGACCAGGTGCGCGCCGGTGCGGTCGAGTCGCTGTCCGTGCTTCCGGGTGAGGACCCGCAGGCGCTGGCCGGTGACATCGGCACCGAGGTCACCGCGCTGCGCGAGGGGCGGCGCGCGGCGCAGGCGTGACGGTGCCCGCCGGGCGAGGCGGGTAGCGTTCGCTCATGGCTGCAACACCCGGCGGGTCGCCGGCCACACCGTTCGGCCGCGTCCTCGTGGCGATGGTGACGCCGTTCACCGACGACCTCGCGCTCGACCTCGATGGCGCCCAGCGGCTGGCCGCCCACCTCGTCGACGAGCGGTGCGACGGGCTCGTCATCAGCGGTACGACGGGGGAGTCGCCGACCACCACCGACGAGGAGAAGGAGCGGCTGCTCCGTGCCGTCGTCGAGGCCGTCGGCGACCGGGCGCACGTGGTCGCGGGTGTCGGCACCAACGACACCGCGCACACCGTGGAGCTGGCCCGGCAGGCCGAGAAGGCCGGCGCCCACGGCCTGCTGGTCGTGACGCCCTACTACTCCAAGCCCCCGCAGGCCGGGTTGTTGCACCACTTCCGCACGGTCGCCGACGCGACCGGGTTGCCGTCGATGCTCTATGACATTCCCGGCCGCTCCGGCGTCCCGATCGCGACCGAGACGCTGGTGCGACTGGCCGAGCACGAGCGGATCGTCGCGGTGAAGGACGCCAAGGACGACCTGGCGGCGGCCACCGAGGTGCTGGCCCGCACCGACCTCGCCTACTACTCCGGCACCGACATCCTCACGCTGCCGCTGCTCGCGGTCGGCGCGGTCGGCGTGGTCAGCGTGCCCGGCCACCTGGTCAGCCGGCGGCTCGTCGACCTCGTGGCGGCGCATGCCGCCGGCGACGTGCGACGGGCGATCGAGATCAACCGCTCGCTGCTGCCGGCCTACGCCGGATTCTTCCGCACTCAGGGCGCGATCATGTCGAAGGCGGCGCTGCGGCTGGCCGGGTTGCCCGCCGGGCCCGTGCGGCCGCCGCTGGTCGACGCGACCGACGACGAGGTCGGGCAGCTGCGCCGGGACCTGGCCGACGCCGGGATCAGCCTGTGAGCAGGTCCGCCGGGCGCGCCGCGGTGGTCGCGGCATGAGCCACCCGCACCCCGAGCTGGGCCCGCCGCCCCCGCTGCCGGCCGACGGGCTGCGGGTCGTCGCGCTCGGCGGCCTGGGCGAGATCGGCCGCAACATGACGGTCTTCGAGCACCGCGGCAGGTTGCTCGTCGTCGACTGCGGGGTGCTCTTCCCCGAGACGGAGCAGCCGGGCGTCGACCTGATCCTGCCCGACTTCACCTACCTGCGCGACCGGTGGGACGACCTCGAGGCCGTGATCCTCACCCACGGGCACGAGGACCACATCGGCGCCGTTCCCTACCTCCTGCGGGAGTGCCCCGACGTCCCGATCGTCGGCTCGCGGCTCACGCTCGCGCTGCTGCAGGGCAAGCTCGACGAGCACCGCATCTCGCCGCAGACGCAGGTCGTGCGCGAGGGGCAGGTGCAGCGGTTCGGGCCGTTCGAGTGCGAGTTCTTCGCCGTCAACCACTCGATCCCCGACGCGCTCGGCGTCTCGATCCGCACGGCGGCCGGGCTCGTGCTGCACACCGGCGACTTCAAGATGGACCAGCTGCCGCTCGACGGCCGGCTCACCGACCTCGGCGGCTTCTTCCGGCTGGGCCGGGAGGGCGTCGACCTGCTGCTGTCGGACTCGACCAACGCCGAGGTGCCCGGCTTCGTCGTGTCCGAGCGCGAGATCGGTCCGGTGCTCGAGGAGGTCTTCCGCGGCGCCGGCCGCCGGGTGATCGTCGCCTGCTTCGCCAGCCACGTGCACCGCGTGCAGCAGGTGCTCGACGTGGCGCACAAGCACGGCCGCAAGGTCGCGTTCGTCGGCCGGTCGATGGTCCGCAACATGGGCATCGCCCGCGACCTGGGCTACCTGAGGATGCCCGGCGACCTGGTCGTCGACCTGCGCCAGGCCGAGGAGATGCCGCCCGACCGGGTCGTGCTCGTGTCGACCGGCTCGCAGGGCGAGCCGATGTCGGCGCTGTCGCGGATGGCCAACCGTGACCACCGCACGATCCGCATCGAGCCGGGCGACACGATCGTCCTCGCCTCCTCGCTGGTGCCCGGCAACGAGACCGCGGTCTACCGCGTCATCAACGGACTGGCCCGGTGGGGCGCCAACGTCGTGCACAAGGACGTCGCACTCGTGCACGTCTCCGGGCACGCCCCGGCCGGCGAGCTGCTCTACGTCCTCAACGCCACCCGGCCGAGCAACCTCATGCCGGTGCACGGGGAGTGGCGCCACCTGCGCGCCCACGCCGCACTCGCCGCGGCCGCCGGCGTTCCCCGCGACAACGTCGTGCTCGCGGACGACGGTGTCGTCGTCGATCTCGTCGACGGAAAGGCCTCGGTCGTCGGGCAGATCCCGTGCGGCTACGTTTACGTCGACGGGCTCGCGGTCGGCGACGTGGCCGAGTCGTCGCTGAAGGACCGCCGCATCCTCGGCAACGAAGGGTTCGTCACGATCGTCACCGTGGTCGACTCCACCAGCGGCAAGGTGACCGCCGGACCGGAGATCCTCGCCCGCGGCTTCACCGAGGACGTCGACCGCTTCGACGAGGTGCGCCCACTGATCGAGGACGCCCTCGCCGACGCCGCTCGCGAGGGCGTGGCCGAGGTGCACCAGCTGCAGCAGATCGTGCGGCGCATCGTCGGCAAGTGGGTCAACGACACCTACCGGCGGCGCCCGATGATCATCCCGGTGGTCGTCGAGATCTGATCGCGACCCGCCGTCCCCCGCGGCGACGCGCCCGCACTGTTGCTGCTGTGACAGTTGAGGCCTACGCCGTAGGCTGATCACCATGCCGACCCGGGGCTCGACCGCAACCCGCGCCGCGCCCGCCACCGGCCGGGCGCCGGCGAAGCGGCGTACGCCGCCGAGCCGTGGCCGCACGGCCAACCGTTCCTCGACGCGGCGGCCGTCCGCGCGCCGGCCCGCCGGTCCCGGCCTGCCCGGGCGGCTGCTGAGGGCACTCGCCCGCCTGGTCGCGGGGGTGTGGATGCTCATCGCCCGGGCCGTCGGCGGGCTCGCCCGCAGCACCGGTCGGGGCGCGCGCGAGCTGGACCCGGCGCACCGGCGCGACGGCCTCGGCCTGGCCGCCCTCGCCCTTGCTCTCGTCGCCGCCGTCGGGGTCTGGTGGCACGGCGCCGGCCCGCTCGGCCACGGCGTCGCCGGCGTCATCCGCACCCTCGTGGGGGCCGGCTCCGCCGCGGTTCCGCTGGTGCTGCTCGGCGCCGGCTGGCGCTTCCTGCGCCGGCCCTCCGACCCGGCCGGTCGCGGCCGCTTGATCATCGGGTGGGCCGCGCTGGCGCTCGGCGTCCTCGGCCTGCTGCACGTGGTCCACGGGCTGCCCCAGACCGGCGCCGGCCGCCGCGCCGCCGGCGGCGTCGTCGGCGTGATCGCGGGGGAGCCCCTCGCCCGCGCGGTCACCGGCTACCTGGCCGGCCCGCTGCTCGTGCTGCTCGCGCTGTTCGGCGTGCTCGTCCTGACCGCCACCCCCGTCCACGCGATCCCGCAGCGGCTGGCCCTGCTGCGCGATCGGCTGCTCCGCCGCCGTGCGCCGGTCGAGGGCGAGCCGGCCGCCGACGAGGCGCTGCCCCCGTTGCGCCGCAGCCGCCCGCGCCGCCGGCAGGGGTCGATGGCGGAGCCGCTCGACTCGGCGCCGTTCGACGTGTCGCCGCTCGTCGCCGACCCGACCGAGGTCACTCCCGAGCCGGCGGCACCCGTGGTGGTGCCGCCGCAGCACACGGCGTCCCCGACCCGGGCCGAGCAGCTGGCGCTGACCGCGCAGGACGGCGACTACCGGCTGCCGCCGCCCGACCTGCTCGGCGACGGCTCCCCGCCGAAGACCCGGACCAAGGCCAACGACACCGTCATCGAGTCGCTGTCGCAGGTCTTCGATGAGTTCGACGTCGACGCGTCGGTCGTCGGCTTCACCCGCGGCCCCACCGTCACCCGCTACGAGGTCGCGCTCGGCCCGGCGGTCAAGGTCGAGCGCATCAAGGCGTTGCAGCGCAACATCGCCTACGCCGTCGCGAGTCCCGACGTCCGCATCATCGACGTGATCCCTGGCAAGTCGGCGATCGGTGTCGAGATCCCCAACACCGACCGCGAGGTGGTCAGCCTCGGCGACGTGCTGCGCTCGCACCCGGCGACGAGCGACCACCACCCGCTCGTCGTGGGGTTGGGCAAGGACGTCGAGGGCCGCTTCATCGTCGCCAACCTCGCGAAGATGCCGCACATCCTGGTCGCGGGTGCGACCGGCTCCGGCAAGTCGACGTGCATCAACACGCTGATCACGTCGATCCTCACCAGGGCCACGCCCGACGAGGTGCGCCTGGTGCTCGTCGACCCCAAGCGGGTCGAGCTCAACCACTACGAGGGCATCCCGCACCTCGTCACCCCGATCATCGTGCAGCCGAAGAAGGCGGCCGAGGCGCTGCAGTGGGTCGTGCGGGAGATGGACCTGCGCTACGACGACCTGGCCGCCAGCGGCTACAAGCACGTCGACGACTTCAACCGCGCGGTGCGCTCGGGCAAGCTCAAGCCGCCGCCCGGCAGCGAACGGGTCTACGCGCCCTACCCCTACATCCTCGTCATCATCGACGAGCTCGCCGACCTGATGATGGTCGCTCCCCGCGACGTCGAGGACGCGATCGTCCGCATCACCCAGCTCGCCCGTGCCGCCGGCATCCACCTGGTGCTCGCGACCCAGCGGCCGAGCGTCGACGTCGTCACCGGGCTGATCAAGGCCAACGTGCCGAGCCGGCTGGCCTTCGCCACGTCGAGCCTGGCCGACAGCCGGGTGATCCTCGACCAGCCCGGCGCCGAGAAGCTCGTCGGGCTCGGCGACGCGCTGTTCCTGCCGATGGGGGCGGGCAAGCCGATCCGCCTGCAGGGCGCCCTCGTCACCGAGACCGAGATCGAGCGGGTGGTGCGGCACTGCCGGGAGCAGATGGAACCCGCGTTCCGCGAGGACGTCTTCGGCGGTGGCGAGAGCACCCGCGAGATCGACGAGGAGATCGGCGACGACCTCGACCTGCTGCTGCAGGCCGTCGAGCTCGTCGTGAGCACGCAGTTCGGCTCGACGTCGATGCTGCAGCGCAAGCTGCGCGTGGGCTTCGCCAAGGCCGGCCGGCTCATGGACCTGATGGAAAGCCGCGGCATCGTCGGGCCGTCGGAGGGTTCCAAGGCACGTGACGTGCTGGTGCGACCGGAGGAGCTCGCGGGGATCCTGGTCACGTTGCGCGGCGGCTGACGACCGCCGGCACCGGGCTGGGCACAACGGCCCCCGCGGCACCTACACTGGCTTCGCCCACGGTGCAGCACGTCGCTGTTGACCCCATGCACGCCGTTGTCGCACGAAGTCGTCACCGGTGGGAGGAGGCTCTTCCCCATGTCCGACGCCACCGTCGGTCAGTCGCTCGCGCAGGCACGCGAGGCCCGCGGGCTCAGCGTCGAGGACGTGGCGGCCTCGACACGCATCCGCGGCCAGCTGATCCGGTGGATCGAGGCGGACGACTACTCGCACTGCGGCGGTGACTTCTACGCCCGCGGCCACATCCGCAGCATCGCGCACGTGGTCGGCATCGACGCCGAGCCGCTGGTGGCCCAGTACGACAAGGCGCACGGCGGTACGCCGGTGCCGGTGGCGCCCACCCAACCGATGGACACCGACCTGTCCGAGCCGAGTGCGAGCCGGCGCCCCAACTGGCGCGCCGCGATGGTGCTGGTGCTGGTCGTGGTCTGCGCGATCGCCGGCGTGGAGCTGGCCCTGTCGTCCGGGTCGTCGAACAACAACACCGCCTCCCCGCCGCGGCCCACCCGGGCGGCGACCCCTCTGGCCACGCCGTCGAGCGTCGGGTCCACCCCGGCGACTGCCCCGAGCAACGCCGTGGCCGCGGTGCCGCGCGACCAGGTCACCGTGCTGATCCGGGTGACGGGTGACACCACCTGGCTGTCGGTCAAGAACGCCGCCGGCCAGGCACTTTTCGAGGGCCTGCTGCGCCAGGGCGACACCCGGACCTTCGCCGACAAGACCGCGCTGCACCTGGTCATCGGCAACGCGCCGGCCGTCCAGCTGGTCGTCAACAACCACGAGATCGGGGCGCCTCCGGGGCAGGGCAACGTGGCCCGGTTGACGTTCACACCGGCCGATTTCGCCAGCGCCGCAGGCTGATCGCCGTCTCGCCCCCGGCGGATACCCTGGACGGGTGTCCCGGTCGGTCGCTGTCGTCACGCTCGGCTGCGCCCGCAACGAGGTCGACAGCGAGGAGCTGGCCGGCCGGCTGACCGCCGACGGGTGGCGGGTCGTCGACGACCCGGACGCCGCAGACGCGGTGCTGGTCAACACCTGCGGCTTCGTCGAGTCGGCCAAGAAGGACTCCATCGACACGCTGCTGGCCGCCGCCGACACCGGCCGGCGCGTGGTCGCGGTCGGGTGCCTCGCCGAGCGTTACGGCGCGGAGCTGGCCCGTGAGCTGCCGGAGGCCGACGCGGTCCTCTCGTTCGACGACTACGCCCAGATCGGCGCCCGGCTCGATGACGTGCTCGCCGGCCGCCCGCTGGTCCCGCACCGCCCGCGCGACCGGCGCACGCTGTTGCCGATCAGTCCCGTCGCGCGCTCGTCGGTGGCGCTCCCCGCACCCGGGCACGGGGACCGGCCCGCCGGCCCGGCGCCGCGGTTCCGTACGCCGCTGCGGCACCGGCTGCAGGGCGGCCCGGTGGCGGCGCTGAAGATCGCGTCCGGTTGTGACCGGCGCTGCGCGTTCTGCGCGATCCCGGGGTTCCGCGGCTCGTTCGTGTCGCGCGCGCCTGACGACCTGCTTGCCGAGGCCACCTGGCTGGCCGGGCAGGGCGTCCGCGAGCTCGTCCTGGTCAGCGAGAACTCCACGTCCTACGGCAAGGACCTCGGAGACCTGCGGCTGCTCGAGCGCCTGCTCCCCGACCTGGCCGCGGTGCCGGGCATCGCCCGGGTCCGGGTCTCCTACCTGCAGCCGGCCGAGATGCGGCCGTCGCTGGTGGAGGTCATGACGTCGACGCCCGGCGTGGCGGCGTACTTCGACCTGTCGTTCCAGCATGCGAGCGGCCCGGTGCTGCGGCGCATGCGCCGCTTCGGCGACACCGAGAGGTTCCTGTCGCTGCTGGCGCAGATCCGCGACCGCGCGCCCCTGGCCGGTGCCCGGTCCAACGTCATCGTCGGCTTCCCGGGCGAGACGCGTGCAGACGTCGCGGAGCTCGAGCGGTTCCTCTCCGCGGGCCGCCTCGACGCGGTCGGCGTCTTCGGCTACTCCGACGAGGACGGCACGGAGGCCGCCGGACTCGACGGCAAGGTCCGCGTCGACACGGTCTCGCGGCGCGTGGACCGGATCGGCCGGCTGGTCGAGGAGCTCACCGCGCAGCGCGCGGAGGAGCGGATCGGCGAGGTCGTCGACGTGCTCGTCGAGTCGGTCGACGGCGACACCGCTGAGGGTCGGGCCGAGCACCAGGCACCCGAGGTCGACGGGGTGACCACGGTGGTCGGCGCCGGGTCGCCGGCGGTCGGCGACGTCGTCCGCGCCAGGGTCACCGGCACCGTCGGGATCGACCTCGTCGCCGAGCCGCTGGCGGATCGCGCGTGAGGGAGGCCGCGCAGGCGCTGGTGCCCGAGCCCACGCCCGACCCGGCGGCCGTGCCCGCGACGACGGCCCGCGTCGTCAACATCGCCAACGGTCTGACGCTGCTGCGACTGCTCCTGGTGCCGGTGTTCGTCGCCCTGCTCTTCGCTGACGGCGGACACGCCACCGGCTGGCGGGTCGGGGCCTTCGTGGCGTTCGCGGTGGCGTCGATCACCGATCGCATCGACGGCGACCTCGCCCGCAGCCGTGGGCTGGTCACCAACGTCGGCAAGATCGCCGACCCCATCGCCGACAAGGCGTTGATCGGTGCCGCGCTGATCGGCCTGTCCACACTCGGGGGCGTGCCGTGGTGGGTCACCGGCGTCGTGCTCTCCCGCGAGCTCGGCGTGACACTGCTGCGGTTCATCGTGATTCGCCACGGCGTGATCCCGGCCAGCCGCGGCGGGAAGGTCAAGACGTTCCTGCAGGGTGTCGCCATCGGGCTCTACGTGCTGCCGCTGCCGGGCGGTTGGCCGCACGACATGCGCTTCGCCGTCCTCATGGCCGCCGTCGTCGTCACGCTGGTCACCGGCGCCGACTACATCGCCCGGGCCTGGACGTTGCGGCGGGGAAGCGAGCGCACCGCCCGCAAGCGCGCGCACCGGGAGGCCGCGCGCCGGACCACCCGATGAGGGTCGACCTGCTGGCCGTCGGCACCGAGCTGCTGCTCGGCGACATCGTCAACGGCAACGCCGCCTGGCTCGGCCGGCGGCTGGCCGATGCCGGCATCGACGTGGGCCGCAGCGTCGTCGTCGGGGACGAGGTCGGCGTCATCGCGGCAGCGCTGCGCGACGCGCTGGCGGTTGCGGACGCCGTCGTCGTCACGGGAGGTCTCGGGCCGACGCACGACGACCTGACCCGTGATGCGGTGGCCGCTCTCGCCGGCGTCGCGCTGCGCCGTGAGCCGGCTCTGGTGCAGGGACTGCGTGACCGTTACGCGGCCCTCGGCCGGCAGATGCCGGCGCGCAACCTCGTGCAGGCCGACCTGCCCGAGGGCGCGACGGCGCTGCCCAACGACCGCGGCACCGCGCCCGGGATCCGGCTGGTGGTCGACGATCGGGCCGTCTACGCGATGCCGGGCGTCCCGCACGAGATGGAGGCGATGTTCACCACCGCCGTGCTGCCGGACCTGCTCGCCCGGGCCGGCCGCCCCGCCGCCATCGTCTCGCGGGTCATCCACACCGCCGGCGTCTACGAGTCGGTGCTGGCCGAAGCGCTCGCCGACGTCGTGACCGGCCTCGAAGCCGCGGGCAACCCGACTCTCGCCTTCCTCCCCGCGGGCGGCCGGGTGCGGTTGCGCCTGACCGCGCACGCCGCCGACCGCGCGGCGGCCGATGCGCTGATCTCCCCGGTGGAGAAGGAGATTCGCCGCGTGCTCGGCGAGGCGGTCTACGGCGTCGACGGTGACACGTTGGACGGGGCCGTGCACCGGCTGCTCGCCACCGCCGGGGCGACGGTCGCGTCGGCGGAGTCGCTCACCGGAGGGGGGCTCGGCGCGGCTCTGACCGAGATGCCCGGCTCTTCCGCGACCTTCCGGGGCGGTGTGGTGTCCTACGCGACCGACCTCAAGCGCACCCTGCTCGACGTACCCGCCGACGCGCTCGCCGGGGGCGCGGTGTCGGCCGAGGTGGCGGTCGCGATGGCCGACGGCGTACGCCGCAGGCTCGGCGCCACCTATGGCCTGTCGACCACGGGCGTGGCCGGGCCCGACCCGCAGGACGGGCAGCCCGTCGGCACGGTCTTCGTCGGCCTGGCCGGGCCCGGCGGTCACCGGGTGCGCCCGCTGCGGCTGTCCGGCGACCGCGAGCGGGTGCGTGGCTACACGGTCGTGGCCGCCCTCGACCTGCTCCGGCGGCACCTCGAGTTCGCCCGGCCCTGGGACGCACCGCGCTGAGGAACGTGCCGCTGTCCCCGCCGACGGGTACCGTTGACACTCACCGCGCGCCACCAGGTGCGTCCGGCCGACCTCGCGGGAAGGAGCGCCCGATGGTTCTGCTCCGCAGCCTGCTCGGCGACGTGCTGCGTCGGCACCGGCAGCAGCAGGCGCGCACCCTGCGCGAGGTCTCGGCCGAGGCGCGCATCTCGATGGGCTACCTCTCCGAGGTCGAGCGCGGCGTCAAGGAGGCCTCCTCCGAGCTGCTGGCCGCGATCTGCGACGCGCTCGAGGTGCCGCTCGCCGACGTGCTGCGCGAGGTGGGCGACGAGATGGCCGGCACCGAGACGGTCGGCGCCGAGGTCGCGACCGTCGCGACCGCGACCGTCGCACCGATCGACCGTGCCGAGGCCCGGGTCTCCGACGGTCACGTCGTCGCCGCGGCCTGACTCGATCACCCGGCCGGGTCGGGTCCCGGCTGGCAGCGGCGGCACCAGTACGTCATCCGCTGCTGTTCGCCCTGCCGCGCCGCCGACACGATCGTGCCGCAGCGCCGGCACGGGCGGCCGGCGCGCTCGAAGACCCAGTGCCGCGGTGAGCCCGGGCCGTCGGTGGTGACCCGCCGCACGACGTCGCGGTTGCGGGTCATCTGCGCGTGCGCGGTTCGTACGACGAGGTCGAGGTCGGGCACCTGCCCGACCGGCAGCCAGGGGGAGACGCCGGTGGCGAACAGCGCCTCGGCCTTGTAGACGTTGCCGATGCCGGCCAGGTTGCGCTGATCGAGCAGCGCGTCGCCCACCTCCCGGGCGGGGTCGGCGCGCAGCCGGCGGACGGCCTCGGTCACGTCCCAGTCGGCGCCGAGCACGTCGGGACCGAGGTGGCCGACGACCCGCGCCTCGTCGCCGGTCCGCAGCAGGTCGAGCCGGTGCAGGCGGTAGCCGACCGCGGTCGTCTCCGCGGTCTGCAGGACGGCGCGGATCTGCCAGGCCGGGCCGGGCCAGCGACGCCCGGCGGGATAGGTCCGCCAGCTGCCCTCCATGCCCAGGTGCGAATGCAGGGTCAGCCCGCCGTCGAGCCGGGTGAGCAGGTGCTTGCCGCGGGAGGCCGTCGCGACGACCGTGCGCCCGACGAGGTCGGCGGTCGCGTGCCGCGGCACCCGCAGGTCGGCGGCGACCAGCGGCCGGCCCGCCAGCGCCGCGTCGAGCTGGCGGGCGGCGCGCCAGACGGTGTCTCCTTCGGGCACGTCCCAGTGTCACCCGCCAGGGTCAGGCGCGCAGGCGCAGCCCGCGGGGGCTGGGGTGGAAACCCGCGGCCTGCATCGCGACCGCGAGCGGCGAGTCGAGCACGCCCTCGCCGTCGGCCCGCTCGACCGCGAGTCGCCCGAGGCCGCCCTCGCGCACGGCGAGCGCCAGCGCGTCGACCGCCGGCTGCAGCCGTTCGGGGTCGTCGGTCCATGACAGCAGCGACTTGCCGCCCCGCTCGACGTAGAGCACGAGCTCGCCCTCGACGACCACGACGAGGGCGCCGGCCTTGCGCCCGGGCCGGTGGCCGGACTCCTCGGCGCGCGGCGGCCAGGGCAACGCGGCGCCGTAGGGATTGGCCGGGTCGGTCGCCGCGAGCACCAGCGCCCCGCCCGACGTGGCGTCGGTGCGACGGGTCGAGACCTGCCAGGGCTCGGGTTGCGGCTGGGCCCGGCCGAGGGCGCGCATCCGGTCGACCGCCCCCGGCACGGCGAACTGCGCGGCCCCCAGCGTCTCGACGAAGTAGCCGCGGCGGACGCGCCCGGCCTCCTCGAACGCGCTGAGCACCCGGTATACGCCGGCGAAGCCGCCGGGGACCCGTTCGGCCGCCACCGCGCCGCGGGTTACCAGACCGTGCCGGTCGAGCAGCGTCTCCGCGACGGCGTGGGCGCGCCGGGTCGGGTCGGTGTCGCGGTCGGGCAGCAGCGACCAGCGGCCCGCCACCGTCGGCGGGCCGGTGCGGCTCGGCAGCGCGGGCCGCCGGCGGAAGCCCGGTCGCGCCTGGGCCCGGGACGGGCGGCGGGCGCGGCCACTGCCGCCGAGCAGCGCGCGCACCGGCGCGAGGGTGTCGTTGGAGACGTGCCCGGACCAGACCAGGTCCCAGAGCGCGGCGACCAGGGCCGGGTCGTCGAGCGAGCCGACCCGGTCGGACAGCGACCGGAAGAACAGCGCACCGCCCTCGGCCATGGCGGCCAGCAGCTGGGCGTGCAGCGGCGTCGCGACCGCCTCCTGGTCCGGGGCCGGCAGGAGCAGCGGGGCGCCGTCGGCGGGGTAGAGCGCGAGCCACCCGTCGCCGCCCGGCAGCGCTCCCTGACCGGCCCAGACCACCTCGCCGGCCACGCACAGCTCGTCGAGCATGGCCGGGCTGTAGTCGACGACCCGCGCCGGCAGGACCAGCGACTCGAGCGCCGATGCCGGCACCGACGCGCCTTGCAGCTGCTCGATCGCGCGTAGCAGGGCGTCGTGACCCCGGGCGGCGGCCGGACCGACCTGCTGCCAGGCCGGCAGGAACCGGGCGAGCGCCACGACGGGCGCCGGCTCCACCTCCTGGCGCAACCGGGCGAGCGAGCGGCGGCGCAGGCGGCGCAGCACCTCCACGTCGCACCACTCCAGCGCGGTGCCGGCGGGGCGGAACTCCCCCTGCGCGACCCGGCCCGACGCGCCCATCCGTCGCAGCGTCTGCTCCACGACCGCGACACCCAGGCCCAGCCGGGCGGCGACGTCGGAAGGTTCGAAGGGCCCGTGCGTGCGGGCATAGCGGCCGACGAGGTCGGCCAGCGGGTCCGCCACGGGTTCGAGGAAGGCCATGGGTACGCCGACCGGCGGGGGCACCCCGAGCCCGTCGCGCAGCCGCCCGGTGTCCTCGACCGCCGCCCAGCGGTCCTCGCCGCCGACCCGCACGCCGATGACCCGCCGCTGCCCGGCAAGCTGCTCGAGCCACTCCGGCCGGCCGCCGCGGGCGGCGACCTCCGCGGTGGTGAGGTCGCCGAGCAGGCGCAGGAGGTCGGCAACTCCCTCGGCATCGTGCACGTGCCGGTCGGACGGCAGCCGTTGCAGCTCGCGCTCGACCTCTTCGACGGCGTGCGGGTCGAGCAGCTCGCGCAGCTGTGCCTGCCCGAGCAGCTCGGCGAGCAGCTGGGGATCGAGGCTGAGCGCCTGGGCGCGCCGCTCGGCGAGCGGCGCGTCGCCGTCGTACATGAACGCGCCGACGTAGGCGAACAGCAGCGACTGCGCGAACGGCGACGGCAGCTGCGTCTCGACCTCGACCACGCGGATCGCCCGGCTCTCGACGTCGCGCATCAGCCCGACGAGCCCCGGGACGTCGAAGACGTCCTGCAGGCACTCGCGCATCGCCTCGAGGATCACCGGGAACGAGCCGTAGTCGCCGGCCACGGACAGCAGCTGTGCCGACCGTTGCCGCTGCTGCCACAGCGGGGCGCGTCGCCCGGGTTGGCGCCGGGGGAGCAGCAGCGCCCGGGCCGCACACTCGCGGAACCGGCTGGCGAACAGTGCCGACCCGCCGAGCTCGGCCCGCACCACCGCCTCCACCTCGTCGGCGTCGAACACCGGGGCGTCGGCGGGCGGGGGCGCGTCGGTCTCCGGGAGCCGCAGCACGATGCCGTCGTCGGTGTGCATCGCCTGTGCCTCGACGCCGTAGCGCTCGCGCAGCCGCGCGGTCAGCGCCAGGGCCCACGGCGCGTGCACCTGCGCGCCGAACGGCGAGTGCACGACGATGCGCCAGTCGCCGAGCTCGTCGTGGAAGCGTTCGACGACGATCGTGCGGTCGTCGGGCAGCGCGCCGGTCGCCTCCCGCTGCTCGGCGAGGTAGCCGAGCAGGTTGTCCGCCGCCCAGCTGTCGAGGCCGGCCTCGACCAGCCGACCGCGCGCCGCCTCGTCGTCGAGACGGGACAGCTCGCGGACGAACGCCCCCAGCGCGCGGCCCAGCTCCACCGGCCGGCCCGGCGCGTCGCCGTGCCAGAACGGCAGCTTGCCCACCAGTCCGGGGGCGGGGGAGACGACCACCCGGTCGTGGGTGATCTCCTCGATCCGCCACGAGCTCGAGCCCAGCGTGAAGATGTCGCCCACCCGCGACTCGTAGACCATCTCTTCGTCGAGCTCGCCCACCCGGCTGGTGCCCTCGCCGGCGAGGAAGACGCCGAACAGGCCGCGGTCGGGGATCGTGCCGCCGCTCGTCGCCGCGAGCCGCTGGGCACCCGGCCGGCCGGTGAGCATGCCGGTGACGCGGTCCCACACCAGCCGCGGCCGTAGCTCGGCGAACTCGTCGCTCGGGTAGCGCCCGGCCAGCATGTCGAGGACCGAGTCGTAGGCCGACTGCGGCAGCTCGGCGTAAGGGGCGGCGCGGCGTAGGACCGCCAGCAGCTCGTCGACGTGCCAGTCGTCCATGGCCACCATCGCGACGACCTGCTGGGCCAGCACGTCGAGCGGGTTGCGCGGGTAGCGCAGCGACTCGATCGCACCGGCGCACATCCGCTCGGCGACGACCGCCGCCGACAGCAGGTCGCCGCGGTACTTGGGGAACATCACGCCCCGGCTCACGGCGCCGACCTGGTGGCCCGCGCGCCCGATGCGCTGCAACCCGCTCGCGACCGACGGCGGCGCCTCGACCTGGACGACGAGGTCGACGGCGCCCATGTCGATGCCGAGCTCCAGGCTGCTGGTCGCCACGACCGCGGGCAGCGTGCCGGCCTTCAGCTGCTCCTCGATCGCCGCCCGCTGCTCCTTGCTGACGCTCCCGTGATGGGCGCGGGCGATCTCCCTGCCACTGACCTCGTTGACCCGCGCGGTGAGCCGCTCGGCCAGCCGCCGGGAGTTGGCGAAGACGATCGTCGACCGGTGCTGCTCGATCAGCTCGGCCACCCGGCCCTCGACCGCCGGCCAGAGGCTGGCCCGGCGCTCCGGGTCGTCGTCGTCGACGCCGTCGCCCGGCTCGCGCATGTCCGCGACCGGGACGACGACCTGCAGGTCGAGCTGCTTGCCGGTGGGCGGCTGGACGACGGTCACCGGCTGCGGGCCGCCGAGGAACCGGGCCACCTCGTCGACCGGGCGCACCGTGGCCGACAGCCCGATGCGCTGGGCCGGCCGTTCGCGCAGCGCGTCGAGCCGCTCCAGCGACAGCGCGAGGTGGGTGCCCCGCTTGGTGGCGGCCACCGCGTGCACCTCGTCGACGATGACGGTCTCGACCGACCGAAGGGCCTCGCGGGACCTGCTGGTCAGCAGCAGGAACAGCGACTCCGGGGTGGTGATCAGGATGTCCGGCGGGCGCTTGACGAACGTGCGCCGGGCTTCGGGCGGGGTGTCGCCGGTGCGCACGCCGACGTCGATGTCGGGGGGCGTGAGACCGAGCCGCTGCGCCGCTGCGCGCATGCCGGCCAGCGGCGCGCGCAGGTTGCGCTCGATGTCGACGGCGAGTGCCTTGAGCGGCGAGACGTAGAGGACGCGGCAGCGCTGCGTGCGGTCGGTCGGTACCGGCTCGCTCGCCAGCCGGTCGAGCGACCACAGGAACGCGGCGAGGGTCTTGCCGCTGCCGGTGGGTGCGACGACCAGCGCGTTGTCGCCGCGGGCGACCGCCTCCCACGCGCCGACCTGCGCCTCGGTCGGCCCGGCGAACGACGCGTCGAACCATGCGCGCGTCACCGGTGAGAAGTCCATTGGACCAGTGTGCGGGCCGCGCCGACAGTTCTGCCCGGCCATACGCTGGACGGGTGCGGCTGACGGACTTCTGGTGGCGGATGGAGAAGCGGTTCGGGCCGGCCTACGCCGACTCCGTCGCCCGCGACCAGGTGCTGCCCCAGCTCGGCGGGCGCACGGTCCACCAGGCGCTCGCGGAGGGCGAGTCGGCCAAGGACGTGTGGCGCGCGGTCTGTGACCACTGGGAGGTGCCGGCGCGCGAGCGCTGAGATCTCCCCGTGCTTCGGGGGGTTGCGGCGTACGCCGGATCGGCGCGGCGTGTCGGCTGGCATCGAACAGATGTTCGCCTACTGTGGACGCCGACGGGACACGTCCACAGATGCCGGCCGACCCGTCGAAAACTGTCGGCGTCGGTCCGTAGCGTCGCCGGCGACGGCACGACCACTTCGACCCGACGGGGTGAGGTTCATGGCAGCACCCGACCGCGACAAGGCCCTCGACACCGCGCTGTCGCAGATCGAGCGACAGTTCGGCAAGGGCGCGGTCATGCGCCTCGGCGACGACGTCCGGGCGCCGATCGAGGTCATCCCGACCGGCGCGATCGCGCTCGACGTCGCCCTCGGCATCGGCGGCCTGCCGCGCGGCCGGGTGATCGAGCTCTACGGTCCCGAGGCCAGCGGCAAGACGACCGTGGCGCTGCACGCCGTGGCCAGCGCGCAGAAGCAGGGCGGCATCGCGGCGTTCATCGACGCGGAGCACGCGCTCGATCCCGACTACGCCAAGCGGTTGGGCGTCGACACCGACGCGCTGCTGGTCAGCCAGCCCGACACCGGCGAGCAGGCGCTGGAGATCGCCGACATGCTGATCCGCTCCGGCGCGATCGACGTGCTCGTCATCGACTCGGTCGCCGCGCTCGTGCCGCGCGCCGAGATCGAGGGCGAGATGGGCGACTCGCACGTCGGCCTGCAGGCCCGGCTGATGAGCCAGGCCCTGCGCAAGATCACCGGCGCCCTGTCCACGACCGGCACCACGGCCATCTTCATCAACCAGCTCCGCGAGAAGATCGGCGTGTTCTTCGGTTCTCCCGAGACCACGACCGGCGGCAAGGCGCTGAAGTTCTACGCCTCCGTGCGGCTCGACGTCCGGCGGATCGAGACGCTCAAGGACGGCCAGGAGGCGGTCGGCTCCCGCACCCGGGTGAAGGTCGTGAAGAACAAGCTCGCCCCGCCCTTCAAGCAGGCGGAGTTCGACATCCTCTGGGGTGTCGGCATCAGCCGCGAGGGTGGGTTGATCGACCTCGGCGTCGAGCAGGGCCTGGTTCGCAAGTCCGGCGCTTGGTACACCTACGAGGGCGACCAGCTCGGTCAGGGAAAGGAAAATGCCCGGGCCTTCCTGCGCGACAACCCCGACCTCGCCGACGAGATCGAGAAGCGCATCAAGGAGAAGCTCGGCATCGGCCCGCAGGTCGATGCGCCCATCGACCTCGACGCGCCGGTGCCGGTGCAGCCGGTGGTCGACGTCGACTTCTGACGTGCCGGACGACGTCGATCCGGAGCAGCTGGCCCGCGCGATCTGCCTGCGGCTGCTGACCGGCGCACCGCGCACCCGGGCGCAGCTCGCGGCCGCGCTGGCCAAGCGGGGCGTCCCGCAGGCGGCGGCCGAGGCGGTGCTCGACCGGTTCGTCGAGGTCGGGCTGGTCGACGACGCCGCCTACGCGGACGCCTGGGTCACCAGCCGGCACGCGGGTCGCGGGCTCGCCCGTCGCGCGCTCGGCCACGAGCTGCGGCAGCGGGGTGTCGGTGCCGACCACGTCGCGGCCGCACTCGCGCAGATCGACGTCGACGACGAGGTGGCCGCGGCGGCCGAGCTGGTGCGGCGGCGGATGTCGGCACCGGGGCGGCTGCCCCGAGAGGTGCGCGAGCGGCGCCTCGTCGGCATGCTCGCGCGCAAGGGCTATGCGCCGGCGCTCGCGCTGCGGGTGGTCCGCGAGCAGCTCGACGCAGCCGACGAGTCGGTCCGGGCCGGTCACGGCGGCGGTTCACCTTGACCCTCGTTCGGCCTCACGCCTAGCCTCAGGTCACGGACAGAAACCAGCTCGTCACGCGGCCCACCGGGCCGCGGCGAGCGTCGACATAGCGGCACCGCAGCCGGCGTCGCGCACCACGGCACCACCCGACAACCACACAACGACCGGCACGTTCTCCCACACCGTGATCTTTACAACGACCTGGCGGTCGAGCACCCCACGCTCGACGCGCTGACCGCAGCACCGGACTTCCGGCGGCGAGCACGTCCGGCTCCCCGCGGGGCGCGCCGTCCCGGTGCCCTTCACGGTTCCCCGTGCCGATGGCAGAGGAAGGGGACCGATCATGGAGGCGGTTCTCGCCGTCGCGCTACTCGCCGGCCTCCTCGTCTTCGCCGCCGCGGTCGCCCTCCTCGTCCGGGTGCAGCGGCTCGTCCGCCCCGGCGCCGCGGCA
>Ga0070658_10000523_pt1 | contig 33292 bp, 35 predicted proteins | sample KBSC13metaG_FD_64664 | JGI IMG/M metagenome (GOLD analysis project Ga0070658, IMG submission 64664) | Corn rhizosphere microbial communities from Kellogg Biological Station, Michigan, USA - KBS C1-3 metaG | ecosystem: Host-associated > Plants > Roots > Rhizosphere > Soil ... | reverse complement strand
CTCAAATAGCAAAACTCCTGGACGAATTACGCCAAATTAAAGGCGCACGTTTATTCCGTTATAAAGATAAAGATGAAAGCTGGCGGCCTGTAGAGTCTAAAGATATTAATGATTACCTACACGAACAAACAAAAACCACTATTTCAGCCAAAGATTTTAGAACGTGGGGCGGCACGCTGATTGCTTTCCTGCATTTGTTGAACGAGGAAGATTCGAAAAATAATAAAAAGCCTGACAAAGTCGTAGTTGAAGCAGTTGACCAGGCGGCAGCTGTTCTTGGCAATACTCGTGCTGTTGCTCGTAGTTCGTACATACATCCCCACTTGCTTGAAATATATGGAACAAAGGACTTCGATAAATACTACTCAAAGGCATTTTCTAAACAGAAACTCTCGGGCTTAGATAACAATGAGAGTAACCTCCTGCATTTCCTAGAAGAACTGTTTGAAAACCAATTTGAACTATTAAAAAGTTAGTGCGAAAAACCATACATAAAGTGTGCTCGCAGTCACGTTTCCATTCTTGATTCTTTTATATAATGGCATCATGACTGATAAGACCACATTGTCCGAATTCTTCAAGAGTCAAGGAAAACCCCGCCACTTTGCTAAAGGCCAACTTATTCTAGCAACTAACGAACGTCTAAACGAGGTCTTAGAGATACGAAGCGGACTCGTAAAAGTTTACGATGTAGATCCGTATGGCAATGAACGCACTGTAACTATATTTGGTAAAGGGCACTTTTTCCCGCTCGTATGGCTACTTAAGCAACATGAGGAAGTAATCTTCTTTTACCAAGCAATTTCCGATGTAGACGTCCAAAGTGTAAGTTATGAATCGGTAGTGGAATTCATAAGTGATCGTAATGATATTTTGTTAGATCTGGTTGATAAACTTACCAAGGCTTTCATAAACCAAGATGGTCGCATTTACAACTTGCAGCACTCAAACGTTCGCGAAAAACTCGAGTTTGTACTGTATCATCTTGGCGTTCGTGTCGGTAGGGTGGAGAATAATGTAGCAATCATACCGGGCATAATTACTCGAGCAGAAATTGCTAATCTGGCTGGATGTTCACGAGAATCTATATCACGAGAGCTGAATAACATTACAGCCGCGGGACTTATGTGGAAGAAGGACGGTAAAACCTATGTTGACTTTTCAAAAATGAAATCCAAATATTTCCACAAAGTTTACAAAGTCTAGCCGTAAGACCTAGGTGCAAGCTTATTTTTTCCGTTTCTTGTTTACAGCTTTATGCTGAATTTCATCTTTTTCATGCTCTAGCTTTTTATCACTTTCTTCTTCCGCTTCCAGCAAATCTTTACCGCTAATTCCCTGCTTTTTCATAAGCGCATCTAGCTTTATATTAATAGCCAAATTGTCCCTATTTTGAGTGTTCTGAATTATAAATACCATCAGAAACGTAATTATTGTTGTGCTTGTGTTGATTATTAGCTGCCATGTATCGGAGAACCCAAGCAGCGGACCGCTCAATGCCCACACTAACAGAACGACTAATGCAGCTACAAATATATATGGTCTACCTAGCATGGTTGATACACTGCTAGTAAATCGTGTAAAGAAGTCCGCCTTTTTATTGGCCACCATCCCTCCTTCCACAGAATTGTAGAGAGTGCTACAAAAACTACCGTAAAAATTCGTACAAAGTAATTATTTGGTCGTGTGTAGTAGACAAAGTTAGAACTAGACTCAGCGGCGTTTACTCGGCATTATAACCGGCACAAATAGGGATCCTAAGGCGCCCAGTACAAAAGCGAAGAGCATAAATGTATGACCAGCGACATGATTAGTTGCTATTATCAGCACTAACCACAGAAGTGTTCGTCCCACGCACACTCCGAGTTCCATGGCTGCAATGTAAGTTCCTCGTTGCCGATTTGCGTGTTTGTAAAACTCTCGTGTCCATGGAATCCTAAATAGAGTATGGGTAATATCACTGGCAATATTTACAAGCATGACACTGGTTACAGAACTGGCCACAATGCGCACGACGTGTATGGTCGCACTCGACATAGAACCAAATCGTAGCAACCTCTCCTGTTCGCCTTTGTCTGTAAGGTACCCAGCTAGAACATCGAGGATGATGATGATTATCAGTGAAGCAGAGATAACTATGCCGACTGTTTCATAGTTTTTCACAATCAAATAGATAAACAATGGCCAAACAATAGTGGCGACCATTTCGGTGATACCAAAGCCCATGTTGCTAACTGAATCCCGAGAAACAAGCATACCAATTGCTCTTACTGCCGAGAAACCTTGCAAGCGCTCGGGCTTGCTTTTTCTGAAAAGCGGCAAGAGTCCAACCCCGACAAAACCTAAAGCAATCAAAAGTACCATTTGTAGACTAGTCTTAGCCGCAATAATACCTCCTACTAATGGACCGAGAGCAGTCACCAAACTGACAAGGACGTCCATCAAACCGACTTGCCCACCGCCATGCTTTGTGGTAATCGCTGATGAGAACATGTAGTGATAAGGCAAGAAGAACAAACTGATGGCTAGGCCCTCTACGAGGGCAGCAGCCACAAATGCCTCCCTATGCGTCGGCAAGAGATACAACAAAAATAGATTTATGAGTGTCAGAAAGGATCCTGCTGCATAGGTCTGTTTCACTCCGTTCAACTGCATTGACCATGTCGTAGGTATTACCATCAACAGTTCGGTGACTTCACGAATCAGAAAATAAATAAAGATAAGTTTCAGCGAGTAGCCCAGTTTATAAAGATAGGCGGGCACAAAGACGCCTACCAGACTGACTGCAAATGTTTTAAGAGCCATCGTCCAGTACATACGATTCCGTTCTAGAAACTTGACGTTATGTATATGGTGCCTGACCACGTGATGCATAAGCATAATCATACCAAACAAAAAAGCACTTCTCGCAAAGTGCTTATGGTTTGGTCGGGGATAGAGGACTCGAACCTCCGACCTCGCGGTCCCAAACCGCGCGCGCTAGCCAACTGCGCCAATCCCCGACGTCCAAGCGTACACTTCTATCTCGTTTTGCCTGGACGGCAAAAGCTTCGACTTGCAGTTACGCTTCTCCTTTCAAAATTTTAAACAGCTGCGCTTGGTTTAAAATTTTGGAGAGCTTCAGAACAGGGGTAAAGTATACCCTAAATATAACTAAATTACTAGGTTGATTGCTTGAGCAGATTCTGCGAGGCAAGTTTTGTCATCGCTTTCGATAAGTAATGCATTGAATTGGCGGGGACCAGAGGTTTCAAGTTCATTCTTAGTCGGTTTATTATCGCGCCAGCGCGAGATGATTGCATCATACGTAACCCCTAGGCTTGAGTTTAATGCACCGCACATTCCCACATCCGTCATATGCGCAGTTCCGCCGGGTAATACACGCGCATCCGCAGTAGGGACATGCCAGTGGTCGCCAACGACAGCCGTAACCCTACCGTCTAGGTAGTGACCGATCACAATCTTTTCGCTACTAAAGTCTCCGTGGAAATTCACAATTGTTGCTACTTTTTGTACCGATTTTTCAGCTTCCAAAATACTATCGATGATATGCAGCGGGTTATCAACCTCTTTGTCTGCGTCACGCCCTACTACTTTGCCAAGCAGGGTTACAACAAGCACAGCTCCCTTAGGTGTTTTGGCATATTTATAGCCCAAACCAGGCGTACCCGACTTGTAGTTCGCTGGTCGAATTATTGGAGTCTGAGGGTTATTAAAAAGTTCGAACGACTCTTCCTTGCTAAGCGAATGATTACCGCCTGTAAAGAAATCTACGCCTATTTTCTGTAAGCGTTTATAGTCAGCTAGCGTAATCCCCTTGCCTTCGCTCACATTCTCGGCCTGCGCAATCACTAGGTCAATTTTCTTTTCACGCTGAAGCTTCGGCAAAACTTGCTCAACAACTGCTATTCCCACTTCACCCATCACATCACCGACGTAGAGAATATTCATAGCAAACGTTATGAGCCTTCTGGCTTTACAAGCGAATAGCTAATACCAGTGACTGGCTCTTGATCGGTAGGACTTATAGAGCCTAGAATGCCAGCTAGCTCCTTTGCTATTTCAAGACGCCTCGAAAGTTGTAGAGCATTGACTTCAGGTGAATCATCAGGAAAACGCTGAGCGTATTTCGGTCCATAAAATACGTTCACTCTATCCAGCTGTCTTGCCTGTATCAAAAATCCTCTTTCACCAATTTCATAGCTACCGGTGCGCTGCTCTGGCATATTAACCATGGTCGACATAATAAGTCGACCATGTATTTGACATATGTACTCGTGTGCCCTATTTACTCGTCGTTTTCCTGCTACGTCTAAATCCACTTCGTCATTTACCATTACACGTACTATAGGTGTATGGTTACTTGGACGGCGATGGTTTAATATGACAACCGACCTGTTATGAATCGATTCAAGTGAACTGCGATAAAAACTTAGCTGTGTCCTTCTGGCGTTTAACCGTTCTAGATGCCCATCGATGGTCTGAAAGGCACTACGACGCTCCAGTCTTTCTACAGTCAGAAGTTCAACCCATAAGGTACCATTATCGGTATTATCAATCTCTATACGAGGTAACTCTTCGGGCGCAGGCTCTGTCATATTGCTTACTCAATATTATTTAGCGAATTCTACGGCACGAGTTTCGCGAATGACATTCACTTTAATGGTGCCGGGGTACTGCATGGTGCTTTCAATTTTGGTTGCTATGTCACGCGCTAGTTTTATGGCACTTAGGTCATCTATTTGTGCAGGCTTTACGAACACACGGACTTCACGGCCAGCACTAATGGCGTAGCTCTTTTCTATGCCCGGGAAGCCGTTAGCTACGTTTTCCAGTTCGCGCATGCGCTCACCAAAGTTTTCGGCAGAAATGTTGCGCGCACCTGGGCGACTAGCACTTATGGCATCGACTACGCGGATGATGAGCGCTTCAGTGCTGGTAGCTTCCACATCGTCATGGTGCTGTTCGGCAGCTAAAGCAACCTCTTCCGGAGCACCATACTTACGCAGCATTTCGCCACTTATGTGGTGGTGCTTGCCTTCCATCTTGTGTGTCAGTGCTTTGCCGAGGTCGTGCACAAGCGCAGCGTACTTAGCAGTCTTAACGTTTGCACCAACTTCTTCGGCTATCATGCCAGCGATGTGTGCCATTTCGGTAGAGTGCTTCAGCACATTTTGACCATAACTGGTGCGGTACTTTAGCTCACCCAGTAAGTGCAAAATCTCTTTCGGTATACCGATGATGCCGACTTCTCGGGCAGCGTCTTCACCAGCACGCACAACGTCTTTTTCAACGTTCTTTTGTGCCTTTTCTACGACTTCTTCTATGCGACCCGGATGAATGCGACCATCCTTCATGAGCATTTCAAAAGCTTGGCGCGCAACTTCACGGCGTACCGGGTCAAAACTGCTAAGCACAACGTAGCCAGGTGTGTCATCAACCATAATGTCGACGCCAGTTGCCCGCTGCAAAGCCTGAATGTTACGGCCTTCCTTGCCAATTATGCGGCCCTTCATTTCTTCGTCTTCTAGCTTCACGCTTGTTACGGTCCGCTCGGCAGTAACTTCACTGCTCATACGTTCCATAGCCGTCGTAATGATGAGCGCTGCTTGCTCTTCGGCATTTTCGCGGGCTTCGTTTTGCAACTTGTTCACAAGGCCAAGCAGGTCGTTTTTAATGTCGCGCTCGGTCATCTGCATCAGCTTTTCGGCCGCTTCAGCTTTAGTAAGCTTCGCTACCTTTTCCAGTTTTTCTTGCTGCTTGGCGCGAATATCACGAATTTCATCCTTGAGCTTTTCTACTTCGTCCTCGCTGGCGCGTAGCTTTTCGGCACGCTTATCTATTTCGTCCAACTTTTTATCGAGCGACTCTTCGCGCTGCACCAAGCGGTTCTCTAGGTCTTTCAGTTCCTTGCGGCGAGTTTGTTCATCTCGGCGGGCTTCATCGGCTAGCTTCCCAGCTTCCTCCCGAGCTTCACTTACAATTTTGCTTGCTTCTCTCTTTGCGTCATCAAGTACTTTTTGAGCCTGTTTTTCGGCTTCCTGCCGTTTTTTTTCGGCATTTGCACCACCACCAAAAAGCCTGGCAATAGCTTGCATTATAGATGCCATTCCTAATGTTTCCTTTCTATCGGCAGATACCCTTACACGACGCTCGCTATCACTTCTCTAGTCGTTTGTGGTATCTGGAAATCGAATTAATTAAGTATAACTGTGAGGAAGGTTACCGTCTCTCAAACGTAATCTTCTGTCTAAAATATACGCTGTTCCAGTGATACTGGTCAATGCTTTGGCAAAGTTACGTTTGGCTCGCCACCATATTCTGGTAAAGCAATCTTTTCGTTAAGACCGTTTGCTAGCTTGGCTATACCAGTAACAATCCAATCATCTGCAGTTGTCGATACAATTGGCACTTTAAGCGCATCCGCAAGAGCATTGGCTATGGTTATGCCTATGCGAAGACCGGTAAAACTACCTGCCCCCTTAAAAACAACTACTCCTTGCAGGTTTTTTAGCTCTTTTTGCTTGGATTTTAAAAGCCTGTCGATTTTTATATGAATCGTTTCCGCCAGTTCACGGTGGGCAAGCCATGTTTCATAAGTAAGTTGCTTTTCATCTTCGAATAAACCAAGCTCAGCTTCTGGCTTATCAGTACGCATAGTCAAAATTAACATGTTAAGTAGTTTCTCCCACGTATTTCAACTGTTCCGGATAGCTTAGTTCTATTTCCCGGCCCTCTTCGCCAGTAGCCTTTATACGCACTGTCAGTTTATCGGTAGGTAATACATCTTCTACTATATCGGCCCACTCTACAACTGTTACAGCTTGCGCATCAGCCAATACTTCAGCTAGCTCTTGCTTTAGAATACCCGGCTCACTTAGTCGATAAAAATCAAAATGATGTAACGTCAGTCCTTTCGCTGTGTACTCGTTGCTTAAAGTAAAGCTTGGGCTGCTCACTTTATCCTTACTGCCCATACCGCGAGCTAGGCCACGAACAAAGGTCGTCTTGCCTCCACCAAGGTCGCTCACAAGTTCTATAACCTCACCACCTTTAAGCTTCTGCCCGAGCTGCTCTCCGAGCTGCTCGGTTTTGAAAGCGCTGGTAGAAGTAATTTTTGAGGTCAGTCCTATATTCATATGCACCGTATAGTATAGCCGCCATACCTACCATGGCCAATGTCCATGGGTGGATAGGCGTGACCTGTGAGGTGTCTTGTGCAGCTCCCGATTGGTCAGAAGTTGTGCCGCTCGTTGTCTTTTTTGCGGTCTTTTTAGTACTTTTGGGCGCTGCTTTTTTAGTCTTCGTAGTGCTGACACCTTTTACTTTAGCTGCACTTTTAGCAGCGGTCTTAGATTTTATGGCGGTTGATGAGGTAGTCAAGTTGGCAGGAAGAGTGATTATATTTCCAGCGCCTGGCGTAGGAGTGGTAGTCCATTGCCAACTGCTGCCGTTCCAAGCCCACGCTTGACCTTCGGATGCAGTAGTATAGGCACTGCTTTCGCTCACCACTTCATTATCACTGGATAGTAAACGTACCTGGCTACCACCATTAGCAAGCGCAATACTCGTAAGCGACGAAAAGAAAGCAGTGTAACTAAGCGGTGGCAACGATGCATTCTCGGTAAATGTAAAGTCGTGCAGGGTGGTAGTGCCCGCTTCGATTGTGTAGCCAGTAAGGTCAAAACTGGTGGTATTTGGGTTGTAGAGTTCTATAAATTCGTTGTCTGTATCGTTTTGGGGAGCCGCTGGGTTTGGCAATAGCTCCGATATAACCGGTTCTAACTGGGCCGCCCTGTCTGCTGACGTACCGGGCGAAGTGCCTGGGTCTTGAACATCACTTGCCGTACCATCAGCGGGTGCCATATCAGACTCATCTGGCGAAGAACTGTCCTGCCCATCCGTAATCTCTTCCGGGACTGTCCAAGCATCTTTTGGTGAAACTAGTGCTTCCGGTGCAAAGGAAGCAAGCGAATCATCTTCTTGCACATACTCCCCCATATCGTTTGGTAAGCGCTGTAGGCTCCCGCCGGCTGCAGGAGCGGTAAGTACACCGTCGGGTAGCAACTGGCCATCCACTGGTTTCTGCCATACAGCTCTGTCGTGCACGGTGCTAACTGCAGCGGCTACATCCACTAGTTGCAGCCCACCTCCACTATCACTCAAGCGGGCCGTGTACGTTTGGTCTGGGTCAATATCGCCTGGCTTGTATGTAGTGAGTGCACCATTCACCATTTGAGCGCTGCTAAGCAGAAAGTAGCTGTGTGCTGTGATTGTGCCAGTCAGTGAAATAGTAGCGCTTGGTTTAGTCCAATCAGGCAAGCCAGTTGCTGTAGCAGTAGCACCAAAGAACTGGAGCTTCCATGGGTCCTTTCCGCTATGAGTGGCGTCGGCAAGGTCTATATCATTACCCGTATTGTTATATAGCTCTATGAATTCTTCGCTAGCTGTAGTGTTTGTCGTCTGTATTTCTGTAACAAACACGTCGGGCGTAACAGCTACTTGCAAAACAGTTGTTGTTGCCGCTAACACCCACGAGGATGCGGCCAAAGATATTGCCGCACCGGCTACTACCCCCACCCTCAGTTTCCGAGGGATGTTTGACATATAGTGCCGGATTGTAAGCGGCGTTAACAGCTATTGCAAGCAGCAGCATTTTAGAAATGTAAAAATTACAGTACCAGAGTAACTTATTGAACAGCTGTACTAGAGTGACCAGTATATAATATGCATATGCTACAACTGAGCGGGGATCTGCTTAACAAATCTGTCATGAGCTTACGCACTGGCACTGCGGTCGCAACTGTTATCGGACCTATCTTTAACCCCAATAATTTAAAAATAGAAGGCTTTTATTGCGAAGATATATTCGACAAAAAGCGGCTCGTACTGCTATACCAAGACATCCGTGAAGTCATGCCACAAGGCTATGTTATTAACGACCACGACGTACTTGCCGAGGAAGACGAGCTTGTACGACTAAAAGATATTCTGAAGCTCAACTTTGAGCTTGTTGGCAAGCAAGTAGAAACCATAGCTAAGGAAAAAGTAGGCAAGGTAACTGACTACGCTGCCGAAACCGAAACTATGTTTGTGCAAAAACTGTATGTATCTCAGTCGCTACTCAAAAGCCTTACGGGAGGCACACTCAGCATAGACCGAACTCAAATCAACGAAATTACACCGCGCCGTATTATCATCAACGAACTTATCGAAAAATCACCAATGCCCGCGCCGGCAACGGCATAAACGTTAATCTGCGTTTTTGTTAAGTGTGTTTTTTATGTCGTCGTAGTTGAAGCCCTGGCGCGCTAAATATTGCATGAGTTTTAGATCGTCTTGGTACTTAGCTTGTTTGCGTTTACGCTTAACTATTTCTACTAGAGCAGTGCGCTCATCCTCTTTTTCAGTACCAACTGCCTGCTCAATAACGTCGTTTGCCACATGTTTTTTTCGAAGCTCGGCTATAAGCTTGCGCCGGCTCGTCGGGCGGAGTAGGCGACGGTCAGCTACAAACGCCTGGGCAAACTTTTCGTCGTTCAGTAGATGTAGTTTGGTTAACTTGTTAACTATTTGCTCCGACAGGGCGGGGGAGGCGCCTTTGCGCTCTAGGTATGTTTCAATTTCCCACTGTGTTCGAGAGCGCATGACAACATAGCGCAAAGCTCGATTGTAAATCTTATCATCAGCCGAAAGCTGCTTGTATTCCCCGACTTGCTCGCGAGACAGCTCTTGCCCACTATGCAGCTTGCTTTCTAATAGTGCACTCTCGCTCAGACTAAATGAATACTTATCATCTACGAAAATACTGTAGCGGTCCGCCCGCTTCACCTGCTGAACTATCTTCGTAATTTTCATGAGCGTACCGCTCTTCGAGGCGCTATTCTTTAGGCTCTTCGGCGGCCATTACCTTTTTAGCAATATCTTCCATGACCTTCGGGTTTTCCTGTAGGTACGTCTTGGCAGCTTCGCGGCCTTGGGCAATCTTTTCGCCGTTGTAGGCATACCAAGCGCCAGACTTTTCTACAATTCCCTTTGCAGCTGCAAGGTCGAGCACGTCGCCAGAGCGGCTAATGCCTTCGTTGTACATTATGTCGAACTCGGCTTCGCGGAATGGTGGTGCAATTTTGTTTTTGACCACCTTCACTCGAGTTCGGTTACCGACAACGCTTTCGCCCTGCTTTATTTGCCCAATACGGCGAATGTCCATGCGCACGCTAGCGTAAAACTTTAGGGCGTTACCGCCGGTGGTAGTTTCTGGGTTACCAAACATTACACCAATCTTCATGCGAATTTGGTTAATAAAGATAACTGTTGCCTTAGACCGGTTAATGACGCCGGTAAGCTTGCGCAATGCCTGGCTCATAAGCCGAGCTTGCAAACCTGGTAAGCTGTCACCCATTTCGCCTTCTATTTCAGCCCTAGGTACCAATGCTGCAACGGAGTCGATCACAATTATGTCAACCGCGTTTGAACGCACTAATGTTTCGGTAATTTCAAGTGCCTGCTCGCCGTTATCTGGCTGGCTTAGCAACAAGTTTTCAATATCGACACCAATGCGCTTTGCGTAAGCTGGGTCGAGTGCATGCTCAGCATCTATGAAGGCTGCTGTACCACCGGCCTTTTGCACTTCGGCAATAGCATGCAGTGTCAGAGTTGTCTTACCCGAGCTTTCTGGTCCATAAATTTCTACAACGCGCCCACGGGGCAAACCGCCACCTAAAGCTACATCCAAGGAAATTGCACCAGTCGGGACAGTTTCGACTTTCGCATGAGTACTTTCGCCAAGTTTCATTATTGAACCCTTGCCGAACTGTTTTTCGATTTGGTCAAGAGCCAAGCCTAATGCCTTAGTCTTTCCCTCGTCAGTTGTTGATTTTTTAGAGTCTGCGCTATTCGTCGCCATGTGGCACCTCCTACGTTGTTATCCCAATATTTGACTCTGTATGGGTTAATAATTATAGCACTATACACCCATTACTAACAGATGAAAGTGCTTATGCAAAAGGATGTATAAACAACAATTATTAACTTCTTAGAAATTTTTATTTAACTCTTTTGTTAAGTGTATATTTAACATACTTTTCCACAGCCGTATACTGCTTTTTATGGCTAAAATTCCATGCGGAACACAACTACTTAAACGCTTACGTTTTCTTGTGAACCCTGGTAGAATGGCACCAGGATGGGTGGAATCTCACCAAAATAAAACATGCGTATACCAGATTCATTGGTTGAAAAATTATTAGCTGCTACCGGTAAGGTTACCAAGGAGCAGATAGCCGACTTGCGCAAGCAAGAAGAATCCGAAAAAAAACCTTTGCAGGACTTGGCTATAAAAAATAATGTCATTAGCGAAAAAGACCTGACAAAACTGTATGCCGACGAGATTGAAGTCCCCTTTATAGAGCTGAACGCTAAGGAGCTCAAAAAGGAAACGCTAAAGGAGCTGCCTGAACGTATAGCTCGCCAGTACAATGCGGTGGTATTCGAAGTAGCCGAGGATGGCACCAAACAAGTCGCTATGGCAGACCCTGATGACATTCAAGCCATAAACTTCCTACGTAAGCAGCTTGGAACAAACATAAAAGTCTTTATAACCACCGGCAGCTTGCTGCAGTCCGCCCTGGATCAGTACCGCGGCAACATAAGTAATGAGCTGACCAAAGTGATTTCTACAGAATCGAGCGATGAACCCGAAGATGAAGAAGTTGATGAAGAGGAAGTCTCTGAAGACTCACCCATAGCACAAACCGTCAACCTCATTATCGAATACGGTATTAAGAGTGGTGCCAGCGATATACATATAGAGCCGCGTGAAGGCTTTGTGGTAGTGCGCTACCGCATAGATGGTTTGCTGCGCGAAGCCAATAAACTCCCCCGTAAAGTGCTCGGTGCGCTTGTCAGCCGTATTAAGATTTTAAGTAACTTAAAGATAGATGAACACCGTGCGCCACAAGATGGCCGTTTTAAGATTGAAACTGCTGGTAAACAATATGCCCTGCGCGTTTCTACTCTGCCGATTGTCGATGGCGAAAAGGTTGTTATGCGCATACTCGACGAATCTAGCAAGCCAGCAACATTTGAAGATCTTGGTTTCTGGGGCGATGCACTTGCCCGCCTTAATCAAGCAATTACTCAGCCGCACGGCATGATACTCGTGACCGGCCCTACCGGTTCGGGTAAGTCCACGACACTTTTTAGCGTTCTTAACCAGCTAAACACGCCGAACGTCAACATTAGTACCATTGAAGACCCAGTAGAATACCGCGTGCAAGGAGCTAATCAAACACAGACAAATGTGCAGGCAGGCATGACCTTTGCCAGCGGCTTGCGCGCGCTCCTTCGTCAAGACCCGAATATCATTATGGTAGGCGAGATACGTGACGGAGAAACTGCCGACCTAGGTGTGCAAGCTGCACTAACTGGTCACCTTGTATTTTCTACGCTGCACACTAACAATGCAGCCACTTGCTTACCGCGCTTACTCGACATGGGCCTAGAGCCATTCCTTATAGCTAGCACTGTTCGAGTAGTGATTGGCCAGCGACTGGTACGAAGGCTATGTGTTGATTGCCGTGAAGAATTTGCACCGGATGCGACCTTGCTCAAACAACTAGAAAAGAGCTTTCGGCTTGAAGAAAACGGTGGCATAAAACGAATGCACGAACTAGAACAGCAAGCTCTGGAAGGTGGTATAGGCAAAACTAATACCGGTAAGAGCAAGACTAGTGTCGACCAACTTAGCACAACAGCCAGCACAATAAGCAAGCTATACAAAGCTCACGATGATGGCTGCGAGAGTTGCAATCATTCTGGCTACAAGGGCCGTATAGGTATATATGAAGTCTTGAGTAACAGTGAGCCTGTTCAGAAGATGATTGTTGCTAATGAAACCAGCGAGTCAATCCAGACCGAAGCCATAAAAGAAGGCATGCTGACAATGCAGTTAGACGGCTTAGTCAAAGCATTGCGCGGCCAAACAACTGTAGAGGAAATTTTGCGGGTAACCGCACAGGATCAATAGCATGTTATACGCCTATAGAGCACTCACAGCAGATGGTAAAACCGTAAGCGGTTCTATCGAGGTAGCTTCTAAAGAAGACCTTATAGCCAGTTTGCACCGCCAGAATCTTCGGCCGCTTACAATAGCCATAGATAAGAAAACTGGTGCCAAGGGTGGCGGGCGCAAAAAGAAGGTCAAGCTGCAAGATCTTGTCGTCTTTACCCGCCAGCTTTCTACTATGATTAGTGCCGGCGTGCCACTTGCTCGCTCACTTTCCGCTTTGCAAGGCGATGCCGAAAACCCTTACATGCGTGAGGTGCTCGGCAGTATTACCAAAGATGTAGAAGGTGGCATGGCATTGGGCGACGCCTTTGCTAAGTATCCTAACGTGTTCAGTGAAGTATATGTAAACATGGTCCGGGCCGGTGAAGAAGGCGGTATTTTAGATGAAATACTTAAACGCTTAGCCTTACAAGTTGAACAAGACGCATCTATCCGTAAAAAGATTAAAAGCGCCATGATGTATCCGATAGTAATTCTTAGCGTCACTGTTCTTGCTTTCTTCGGCATTATGTTAGTTATTGTGCCTAAGATTGGGAAAATCCTGAAAGACCTTGGCGGCCCAAATGCCAAGTTACCGGTGTATACGCAGTACATGCTGGACGCAAGCAATTTCTGTGTAAGCCCTAGTATTGTTAAGCATGTACCCGGTTTGAGCCTAGTGCCAATTCTCAATAAAGCGCCGAATATGATTTTTATCCTACTTGTTTTTGGGGTCGTCGTCTTTTACCTAATGCGCTATATCAAAACGGATGTTGGTAAATATAAGTTTCATGCGCTTTTGCTGCGCACCCCTATTTTTAAGACCGTCATCCTCAAAATAGCCATTGCTCGTTTTGCTCGTACGTTTGCCTCTCTTATGGGTTCCGGCGTAAGTGTGCTTGATGCTTTGGAAGTCACTGGTGCAGCCATAGGTAATAAGGTTATAGAAAAAGAACTGAAGGATGCCGCTGTTCAAGTAAAAAACGGCAAACAGCTCAGCGAGCCACTCAGTAAAAGCCAGCATTTTCCACCCATAGTTGCCCAAATGTTGATGGTGGGTGAAGAAACCGGCCAAATGGACACGGTGCTTGTAAAAGTAGCTGACTTTTACGAAGAAGAGGTTGCCGTGCTTATAGATGGTCTGGCCGCCATAATAGAACCAGTGATGATAATTTTCCTAGGTGGCGCGGTTGGCCTTATAGCCGCTTCCGTCATGGGCCCGATAGCTAACCTTTCCAAAAACATCGGCAACGGCAGCTAAGGGGTTTTCCACAGGTTGTTATTGACTGGGAACGGCTTATGGTTATAATCAAAGCCAGATAGTTGTAACGGCTGTCCTACTCCTGTTACAAAGATCATTACAAAAATTAAATAATATTACTTTTATAAGTAAGGAGGGTGGGTCCTTATGATCTCACTTAAGAAACGCTCAGAAGGTTTCACTATCGTGGAACTTTTAATCGTCATCGTAGTTATTGGTATCTTGGCCGCATTGGTCATTACCACCTACAGTGGCATCCAAGCTAAGGCTCGTAACAGCGAGCGCCAGACAGACGTCAACTCAACACAAACCCAGCTTGAGGCTTACTTCGCACAGAATGGCCACTACCCAAGCTTAACTGACATGAACAGCTCTAGCTGGCTTACTGGCAACATGAAGAGCCTCGACGCTGGTGCGTTGAAGGACCCACAAGGTTCTAGCAGTACTTTAGTTGCTAGCCCTGCTGCCAAGAGCTACGCTTACGCTGTAACCAACAGCGCTGGCACTTCTTGCGAATCTGACGACACCACATGTGCTCAGTACACTCTTACTGCAACACTCGAAGGTGGCGGCACTTACGCTAAGAGCAACTTGGACTAATCTCTAAGTGTGAACGTCAAAAGCCCCGCGCTTGTCGGGGCTTTTACTATATAATGGGACCTAAGCATGAGCACTTTACAGAAGAGTGAGGGTGGTTTTACGCTCGTTGAACTGCTTGTTTCAATTGCAGTAGGTGCAATCGTTGTTGCTAGCTTAAACGTACTAGTAAATGGCTACCTACATGTCAGCCAGCGTGGTCGTTATCTAAGCGCCACTAATTCATTCGTAGAAAGCAAAATAGAAGCCCTACGTAATGGCGGCTACAACGCCCTGTCTACTGGCACCACAAGTCTTACGAGCTCATTACCAGCTGTTCTACCTCCGTCTAAATCGGCAAGTATGTCTGTCACCCTTCCCCAGGACGGCTTAAAACAGGTAGATATATCGGTTTCGTACAAAGACCAGGGAATCACGCAAACTTACTCGTATACTACATATCTAGGAGAGCTCGGTGTTGGGCAGTAAGCGCCTAGTAAAGGAGCAGGCTGGCTTCACGCTTGTGGAGTTAACGGTTGTGGTGTCAGTTACTTCTATTGTAGCGGTAGTATTCCTAGGAGTAATTACGAACTACTTTGTAGTTATTACCCGTAACAATGAACTTACTGATATGACAGTGAACGCACAGAATTTGTTGCGTACTACGGTCGAAAATATTCGCTATGGTAATGGCGTCGAGCAGACCAATACTATTAGTGACCCGAACGCACCATCAGGCGGATGGAATACCAGCAACACCAACTTTGTAATCGTCATCCCCGTGCCGGCAGAAGATACATCGCGTAATTACATTACAGACCCGTCTACTGGTAGCCCCTATATGAATGAGCTTGTGTACTACAAAAGCGGTACAACGCTTATGGAGCGTATACTTGCTAACCCAAGTGCCGTTGGCAACGCATTACAAACCACCTGCCCGGCCAACCTGGTAACTTCTAGCTGCCCGGCAGACAAGACCCTTGCAACTTATGTAAGCTCTATGACATTCGTCTTATACGACCAGAATGCCGTAACGACCACTACTCCTACCCAGGCGCGTTCAATTAATATTGTGTTGACTATGCAGCGCAATGCGCCGATAAGCCCGCTCAGCGTAACCAGTAACATCCGCGTAACCTTAAGGAACAGGTTTTAGCCATGAAGAAACTCCGCGATAACGAACACGGCATGCTTATACTCGTCTTTTTAATAGTACTCCCCTTTCTTATTCTCATTGCGACACAATATCTGCGCCTCTCGCTTACAAGCTTCCAGGTTGCCCGATTTGACCAACTACACACCGAAGCACAATTTGCCGCCGATGCCGGTGCTGACTATGCAATCGAACAAATTAGCCAAGATAATACGTGGCTGGGCACATCGGGGGAAGTTCAATTACATAGTGATAGTTCTATAAAAACTACGTATGCAGTGTCCGTTACAAACCCCGACAGTAATACGAAAGTCTTACAGGTTACTGGCCGCACATACTGGCCGGCTAATGCTACGACCGCAAACCGTTCAGTGACGGTGTACGTAACCCTTAGGCCAGTCACCACCGGCGCTTTTAGTATCGTTAGTGGTGAAGGTGGGCTTACAATGAGCAATAGTGCAAAAATAGTCGGGGGAGCCGTGTTTGTTAATGGCGAAATTAACCTATCCAACACAGCTCAAATTGGTCTTAGTACTAATCCGGTGAATGTGCAGGTCGCTGACCAAGCCTGCCCTAAGCCTGCTGATTCTACTTATCCCAAAGTCTGTACCGCTGCCGACAATGCTGGACAGCCCATTATCCTTAATGGTCCCTCTACGCATATATACGGTACAGTTAAAGCTACTAACCAAACTGATGGCACCAACATGAGCAATCCTGGCCTTGTTGCCGGCACCGTCAGCCCGCAATCACTGCCTAGCTACGACCGTGCCAGCCAAAAGGCTGCAGCAACAAACAACATGACGGCGGCAGCTGCTTCCTGCTCTGGCACACAAACTGTAACCTGGCCGGCAAATACCAAAATATCCGGTAACGTCACTGTTGATACTAAATGTCAGGTTACTGTTATGGGTAATGTATGGATTACCGGCAACCTTACTATGTCCAATACTGCGCAACTTATTGTCTCTAACACGCTTGGCACAACTCAGCCCGTAATTATGGTCGACGGCTCGACTGGCGCCACCTTCAATAACAGTTCCCAGTTGGTTTCCAACTCTAGCAACACTGGTTTTGAGATTATAACTTTCTATAGCACGGCTGGTTGCTCACCAGAATGTTCGGCAGTAACCGGCACCGATCTTGCCTCTTCACGAAGCGTCGCAACCATTAATCTAAACCAAAGTGCTAACGCACCTAATTCTATATTTTATGCATATTGGTCAGAGGTATCGGTTGGCAATAGCGGCCAGATTGGTGCGCTTATAGGTCAAACGGTCAACCTGAATAACAACAGTGCCATAACGTTCGGATCGTCAGTGAGCACCGGAAGTATAACTTGGGTTGTCAACGGCTACCGGCGACACTAAACAGTGGTGCTACATCTAAAGGATATGCTATAGTTGTCGTAGAAAAGGCTAACGCTTAATGGGTGGAACACAGAAAACTCCAAATTTCTTCCGTACAAAGCCACTATTTGGGCTCGATATTGGTAATGGCTCGCTTAAAGTCATGCAGGTTGAACCTGGTGAAGAGCACAACCCTAACGCCAAAGGCTATAAACAGCCGCGCGTGCTTGGCTACGGTACCATCAGTTTTGATAAATCAGCAATCGACAACGGTGTTGTGGTCAACCCTGAAGTAATTGCAAAGGCTACAAAAGAACTTTTTAGCAAGCATCTCATTGGAGATATCAACACGCGCCGAGTGGCTATAACGATACCGACCTACCGTACCTTCACCCGCTCAATCCAACTTCCCCTCTTAAAGCCTAAGGAACTAAAGGAAGCGGTTACGCTAGAAGCTGAACAGTACATACCAGTACCGCTCGAAGAACTTTACCTAGATTACGACCAAATTGCCCAGACTAAAGACCAATTGGAAGTTTTGGCCATAGCCGTACCAAAGAAAATTGTGGACTCATATCTAGAACTTACACAAGTGATTGGTCTTGAGCCTGTTCTCATTGAAACGACTATGGGCGCAGCTGCACAACTGTTTACCCAGGACAAGCAGAGCGATATACCTACCGTTATTATCGACTTCGGCTCCCTATCGTCAGATATTAGCATCTATAACCATAACATCTTGACTACCGGCACTGTTACGGGAGGCGGCCAAGTCTTCACTAACAGTATTGAAGAAAAGCTCAAGGTAACTCACGAAGAAGCGGGTCTCATAAAGACTAAATACGGTTTGGGATTGAGCAAGCGTCAGGGTGAGATTAAGGAAGCGCTGGAACCAATTTTGGAGCAGATTGTTAAAGAAATCCGGCGCATGATTCGCTACTACGAAGAGCGCTATGGTACAGAGAAGCCCATACGACAAATAATTACCCTTGGGGGTGGCGCGAACATGCCAGGGCTTAGCGAATACCTAACCAATGCTCTGCGCATGGCAGTTCGTCCCTGCGACCCGTGGCAATATTTCAATTACAAAGGCTTGCAGCCACCCAATAACGCCGATAAACCCATGTACTCTACTGCCGCCGGCCTAAGCTTGGTAGATCCAAAAGAGGTATTCAAGCCATGATAAATCTCCTACCTCCTGAGCTCAAAAAATCTTATCGCTACAGCGCTAGTAACATCATACTTGTGCGCTGGGTAATCGCTGCGCTTATAAGTGTTGTGGGTCTCGGCGTCATAGGCACCTACGGCTGGTTAAGCATCCACCAGAATATTGTTGACTACGGTTCACAAATTAACAGCACAGAGTCGACACTCAAAAAGGACAAGCAAAAAGAGACATACGCGCAGGTACAGGACATAACTAATAACTTCCGTTTGGTAGTCCAGGTGCTCTCAAAAGAAGTACTGTTTTCTAAACTTCTCAGTCAAATGGGCACTGCCATGCCAAGTGGATCATACTTAACCGACCTTACTATTAGTAAAACCCAAGGTGCACTAGATATCTCCGCCCAAACAACCGATCAGCAAACGGCTACCCAGGTGCAAGTGAACTTGTCTGACCCCAAGAACCAAATTTTTGCAAAAGCTGACATAGTGAACATAACCTGCGCAGCTAAGAATGCCAAAGACCCAACACACCCATGCCTGGTCAACATCCGTGCTTTGTTTGCCCAAAATAACCCATTCTTGTTCATAAACCAAAAGGCAGGGCAGTAATGAACGCTAAGCGTATGCACTTTTTACTGTTGGGATTATTGGTTCTTTCCCTGCTTGGGCTACTTGGTGGAGCTTACGAAATCAATGGCTTACTCGGCAGCCAAGCTACTAAGCTTGCCAATTTGAAGTCACGAGAACAGACGTTGGAAGCGCAACAAACTGGACTTAAAAAAGCCAAAAAAGATATCAATACCTATGGTGAGCTCAGTAAGCTTACGAGCCAAATTGTCCCACAAGATAAAGATCAAGCCCAGACAGTGCGCGAACTTGTTAACATAGCTGCCGATGCCGGCGTCAAAATAACGACTATCTCTTTCCCGCAAAGTACCTTAGGCGCAACTGTTGCACCAACTGGCGCTACGCCGTCTGCCAATGTTTCTTCGCCTTCGGCCGCAATTTCATCCAAATCTGCCCTATCGCAACTAGTGGCAGTTCCTAACATACCCGGCGTATATTTGCTGCAAATAGTCGTTTCAAATGACCCAGATACTGAGATTACCTACCCGCAACTTTACAAATTTCTGTCGGGGCTAGAGAGCAACCGCCGTACCGCCCTGGTTTCCAGTATCTCTATAACGCCCGATGCTGAGAACAGAAACATGCTGGGCTTTAACTTAACCTTAAACGAGTACATAAAACCGTCATGAAAGTAAGCATCAAAGATCTGCCTAACCTTGCTCTCGAATACATTGAGCGTTTCAGGAAGTATGCTGTCGTGCTTTTCGTTATTCTTGTGGTCGTTGTGTACGGCTTTTTGGTATTACGAATTAACAGCATGCAGTCAGCCCAACCAGACAGTGTAAGCGGTAATCAAAAGGTAACTGCCTTAGCTACGCCACGAATTGACCCGAAGCTAATAACGCAATTGCAGCAATTACAAGACAACAGTGTTAATGTCAAAACACTGTTTGACCAAGCTCGCTCCAATCCCTTCCAAGAATAATTTAGCGTTTTATATCGTCGTCCGTAGGCACTTGGAACGATACGGCACCAGAGTCGGCAGTATCTGCATTCACACCAGTGGGATAAGCGCGACCGGTACCCTCGTTTGATTCTATCTTTTGCTCAAATTGCTCACGTGCATTAAGAATCTGTTGTGCATAATAGTTCGGGTTCGGACAAAACGGGAACATAAACTTTGAGCGTTCACCAGCTGTCTCTACCCGTAATGTACCAAAGCCAAACATGTGCGCCAATATCCCGTCTTGACTGGCGGTAACATCCTCCAGATTACCTAAACTCAACTGGCTGTTCTGCTTATCAAACAGACTGCGTTGCTGTACTTGTGTGAGACTGTCGCTTGTAAGCACCCATCGATTGCCCCAGTAGACAATGTGCGATATAAATACAAAAGCGAGCGTTAGCGCACCGAAAATCAAGAAAGCAAGCGCACCATAACTAAATATCTGATTTTTATCGGCATTCGGAAAGACTATTGGCGCAACAACAAAAATTATCAACGCCAGTACGACAAGCATAAAGCCTGCAGACAAGTACATGGTAACCATGCCAAACGGGTGGCGCTTAATTTCACATATATTGCGTTCGCCGCTTTGCATAGAAGTAAGTGGGTTTTTAATGTTTGGTTGTGAGGTTTCTGGATTCATAGTGTCATTATAACAGTGAAGGCTGATTATCGCTGCCAGGGTGTTTCTTGCCTAAATGCGCATAGGTTTTATGCGTGACTTTACGTCCGCGCGGAGTGCGTTCCAGTAAGCCTATTTGCATAAGGTATGGTTCTATAAAGTCTTCAATAGTACTGCGTTCTTCTGCAGTCAATGCCGCCAGCGTTTCAACACCGACCGGGCCACCCTTGTAATTCTCTATTATTGCTTCGAGCAACATACGATCGGCCGGGTCTAAACCTAAGTCGTCTATTTCTAGAAGCGCCAGGGCTTGTTTGCTAATAGCAGTATCGATTATTCCGTCGCCGTTCACGTCGGCATAGTCGCGGACCCTTTTAAGCAAACGGTTAGCAATGCGCGGTGTTAACCGAGCCCGTTTGGCAAGCTCACCTGCCGCTTCTTTATGGATTTTTACATCGAGTATTTTCGCAGCTCGTTCTATAATGCGCTGCACTTCTTCCGGAGTATAGAATTCCAACCGATGAATCATACCAAAGCGGTCACGCAACGGTGCGGCCAATGCTCCTGCCCGCGTTGTTGCACCAATTATCGTGAACTTAGGCAAGTCCAGTCGTAAGCTGCGTGCACTTGGGCCTTTGCCCAGCATAATGTCGAGCTTGAAGTCTTCCATCGCACTATACAGCACTTCCTCTACCGTACGGTTAAGCCGGTGTATTTCATCAATGAATAGTATATCGCCGTCAGCGAGGTTGGTAAGCAAACTTGCAAGGTCGCCGGATCGTTCTATTGCCGGCCCACTGGTTACTCGTATTTGCGCACCCATTTCATTAGCAATCACCGTTGCCATTGTTGTCTTGCCAAGTCCAGGTGGGCCATACAAAAGTATGTGGTCAATTGGTTCACCTCGTTTCTTTGCAGCGGCAATCGCTAATTGAAGGTTTTGCTTCAACCTCTCTTGGCCTATGTAATTAGCAAAGTCGCGAGGTCGCAGCGTGTTTTCTATCTCCTGCTCTTCCCTGTTATGCGGCTCATCCGCCATGTCAACAATGCGATCTATCATTTGCTCTCCTGGTAATATGGACTTTCAGACTCCTCAATCATCCGGATGTGCCGTTCATTACTTTCGTCAAATGCGGGGCATACCGTTAAAACCATTTCCATAGTTCCAAAATAATGAATCCTGGTTTTTGGTGGTATAACAATTAAATCTGTGGCTTTAGCTTCAACTTTTTCATCATTTAGCACAAATTGCCCAGTTCCATCAATTATGTAATAAACGTATGCACTTTTTTCATCATAAAACTCTTCAAAATGTCCTTTTTTTACACTAACATGAACGACATTTACAGGTGGATAATCTTCTCCATATACTACTAAATCAACACCATATTTATTAAATTTCTTGGCTTTATCGGCTGTGAATCTGTATTGCATATTAACTCTTTAATGCCAGTTTTATTCGGTCTTCGGTTGGCAAAGTCGGGTCAACGCCCTGTAATGCTCGCTGGGCATCAACATCGTTATAGCCAAGCGAAATTAAAGCTTGTACCGCTTCGTCACTCGTATTAATAGCGCCACGGCTGACTATATTTTCGGCATCACCACTAGCAGCAATACCAACCTTGTCGCGTAATTCCACGACCATTTGTTCTGCCGCTCGCTTTCCTACGCCCTTAGCAGTTTGCAGTCGTTTGACGTCGCCACTTGCTATAGCGGCACGCACTTCAGTCGCATTACCGATGCCGAGTACTGCGAGTGCGACTTTAGGCCCAACATTCTTTACACTTAATAGCTGCTCAAAAAGTTTTTGGGTGTCGAGAGATGTGAAGCCATATAGGTCATGGGTGTCTTCACGGATATGCTCATGTACGTAAAGTTTTACCTTTTCGCCCGCTACCAACTGAGCGTGGTCTTCTATAGTCGTCAGTAAACCGTAGCCCACGCCTTGTACGTCTAGTACTACTATGTCCCCAATCTTTTCGCTAACTATTCCAGAAAGTGTCGCAATCATTAGCACTATTATCTCATAGTCATGCTATGAGTAATAGCAGCTGCCAAAGCATCTGCAGCGTCATCAGGTTTCGGTATAGCTTTAAGGCCAAGTATGGCCTTCACCATTTCCTGCATCTGTTTTTTATCAGCCTTACCATACCCAGTTAGAGCCTGCTTTATTTGCATTGGGTTGTATTCGTGTATCTCCAGTCCAGCTTGCATAGCGGTTAGTAGTACTACTCCTCTTGCCTGTGCAACAGTCATGGCTGTTGTAACGTTACGCGAAAAGTAGAGTTTTTCTACGCTCATAATCTGGGGTTTATTCTGCGCAATTATATCTGTCAGTTCTTCGTAAATAGTCTGCAAACGAACTGCATCATCTTCCTTTACCGGCGTACGAATAACACCCGCATCCACCAGCTGGGGCTTACCCTTTTCGACATCAATAACCCCAAAGCCCAGTATGCCGGTACCAGGGTCAATGCCCAGAATCCTCATGCATTAATTGTCGCACGAAATAAAGAAATAACTACTAGCTTAGCAGCGATTCGTCTATGTCGAAGTTGACATGGGTGTTGCTCACATCATCTACTTCGTCCAGAGCATCCATAAGGCGCATGATTTTACCAGCTGTATTTGCGTCGGTTACTTCTACAGTCGTATTGGGCACATATGTAAGCTCAGCTTCCGTTACTTCTAGACTAGCGTCTTTTAGGGCATTGCGAACTTTAGCAAGCTCTTTCGGGTCGGTGTACACCACCGATTCCTCGCCTTCTTCCTGTACATCTTCTGCGCCAGCATCTATAGCAATCAAAAGCACATCGTCACCCGTACCTTTTACGCGGATTACACCCTTTCGGTCGAACTGGAAGGCCACGGCGCCTTTTTCTGCTAAATTGCCGCCGTGCTTACTAAAAGCTAGGCGCACATCCGGGTAGGTGCGGTTTACGTTGTCAGTCGCTGCTTCAACTAATATCGCTACACCGCCAGGACCATAGCCTTCGTATAACACTTCTTGCAGCTGTGCAGCATTTTTGTCTTTTACGCGGTCTACGGCTCGTTGGATGTTCGCGCTAGGCATGTTAGCCGCTTTGGCTTTGTCCATAGCGAGGCGCAGAGCAAAGTTGGTTTCTGGGTCAGTGCCACTGCGGGCAGCTATGGCTATGGCATTACCGAGCTTGGTAAATATAGCACCACGGGCAGCATCCTTAGCTCCCTTTTCGCGCTTAATCGTGCTCCATTTACTATGGCCAGACATGAAAATTAGCTCCTACGATTTTAGTAATTCTTATCTGTTATTGTATAACTTCACGCCTGGCCAGCCAAATATTTTTAAGGAGGGGCTGGCTAGGGTTTAGTATAGGTTTTTCCCTTTATCGGTCAAAACATATGCACTTTTGAGCTGTTTTGTCTTATACCAAAGCAATATTGTTATACCAACAATCAAAAAGTAGAGTGCCAACATTTCGCCTACCGCTAGGCCAATATGTTGCACAAAAATATGCGGAATTCTGCTAAGCAGGTGGGCAATGTCAAGCATGTATGTTAGTAATATTCGTGCCGGCCAGGCAAACCAACCAGAAACTGGTGCTATAAACATTCCTGCCAGTCCAGCAATAAGTGAGAGCAACATAGCAAGCGGCACTAACGCTACGACTAATACGTTAGCCACTAGGCCTATAAATGACATCTGCCCAAAAGTATGGAGTACGAAGGGCAGAGTCATGAGCTCGGCGCACAAGCTTTCCAATGCAACCATGGCTACCAAGCTGTTTTGCCACTTCAAGTGCAGTCTCACTGCAATCATTGGCGCCAAAACCATAACGCCATAAAATGCTAAGAAGCTTAGATACCAGCTGGTATCGGTCCAGACATAGAACGGGTTAGCAAAAGCAGTGATGGCAGCCGCCATAGCAATGAGTAGCAGTGGTTTTACCTGTCTACCATAGTACCCTGCTCCTATACTTAACATGCTAACTATAGCTGCACGGATTATACTCGCACTGCTTCCTGTTAGCAGCAAGAAGAGGGCAATAACTCCGAGTGAGAGTAAGGTTGATATACGCTTACTACGCTTGCCCAAAATTCCCTTGCCTGCTCTAAGTATTATCGTCAAGTTATAGCCAGATACGGCAATTATATGCGTTAGCCCTACCATAAGTAGGTCTTGTTTAACATCCTGCGGCAGTGTTGCCCGTTGCCCTATCAGTAGGCCCATTGCAAAACTAGCGAGCGGTTCTGGTAAAGCGTTTTGCATGCCAGCGGCAAAGTTGCGCCGTATGTTAGCAACCAAGGATGGATGATGGCCAGCTACATGCAACTGAGCAAAACCGAGCTGGCCTTCGTATGCTCCGAGCGCTGGCTTTAACTTACCGGTTATCTCAACTGCGTCCCCTTGAAACACAGCATTTTCTCCGAAACCGCTTACTTGTACCCTTCCAGTCAGCTCTCTCCCATCAATAATCGCATGTGTCCCACTAAATGCCAGCTGCGACCGTGCGCTATATACACCGTCGTTCGCTGCTATAACCGAAATAGTGACCTTATGGCCATAGTAAGCTTCCCAGTTGCCTAGCTTTTGCATGTAGACACTGCCCCGCCACCAACCCAAGCTGCCAGCTAGCAGAATCACCCACACTAGCGCCCAGATATTCTTTTTGCGAAACGAAAATAATCCAAGGGCTAGGATAATAATTACCCAATCGGGACCTATGAGCTGTCCACTATGTGAAATACCTACGCCTAATAAAAAAGCTATAAAACCTACAAGCAGCAAGGTTGTTCGACGGAATACGTACATTGGCGGCAATTGTACGCTACAAAGTTCTGCCAACCATGAGCATAAAGTAGTTGCACTTCTCTGAAAGCATAAGGATAATAGTTGTAGAACAATATGAGCACGCACAAAAAAGAGGTGGGGGCAGTTGTACGCAAAAGCGGCGTATCTTTTCGTGTTTGGGCACCTTTTGCGAACAGTGTAGCAGTAAGTGGAACATTTAATAATTGGCAGCTCACTGCTATGGATAGTGAAGGAGATGGTTACTGGGCCGTAACTATCAAAAAGGCTAAGGCTGGGCAGGAGTACAAATATGTCATCATGCACGGCGAGCAAATGGAAGACAAAAATGACCCACGCGCCTTGCAACTCACCACCGCTGCTGGAAACTCAGTTATAGTTGACCCGGAGTTTGATTGGGGTGAAACAACTCCGCAGGCTCTTGCCCAAAACCAACAAGTTGTGTACGAAATGCACATTGGAACCTTTAACCGCGCCGACCCAGCTTCCCCAGGGACTTTTGAAACCGCCGCCGCAAAACTCGATTATTTAAAAGATTTGGGCGTAACAACCATAGAACTCATGCCCGTGGGCAGTATGAGCATGGAGCATGAGTGGTGGGGTTATACGCCAGAGTACATCTACGCCGTCGAAAATCTGTATGGAGGCCGACATCAAATGCTGGATTTCGTAAAGGCTGCGCACCAGCAGGGCATTGCAGTTATTTTAGATGTTGTTTATAACCATTTTGGGCCTGGTGAGTCTATGGATATGTGGCGCTTCGATGGCTGGTACGAAAACGATATGGGCGGCATATATTTTTATAACGATTATCGAGGGAAAACACCGTGGGGAGACACGCGGCCAGACTATGGCCGACCGGAAGTCCAGCAATTTTTGCTCGATAATGTTCGTATGTGGATGCAAGACTTTCAGTTGGATGGCTTAAGGCTAGACTCGACCATTTTCATACGTAACCACAAGGGGTTTAACGATGACCCTGCAAACGATATACCAGAAGGTTGGTTACTTTTACAAAAAATAAATACTGTCGCCCGAAAGATTAATGAGAATGCGCTAGTTATTGCCGAAGATGTGGGTGCAAATGAATACATATGCAAACCAGTGAACGAAGGCGGCGCCGGCTTTTCTGCCCAGTGGCAAGTAGATTTGCCTCACGCCATACGAACCGCCCTAAATGCTGCGCACGATAACGAGCGCGATATACGTACCGTCAGTAACTTACTCCAGCGCCGCTTCAATGGCGATGCTTTCAAAAGAGTTGTGTATAGTGATTCGCACGATAGCGCCGCTAATGGCTCAGCGCGCTTGAACGAAGAGGCCTCACCGGGCAATCCAGCAAGTATATTTGCACGTCAGCACCAGATTATTGCAGCTGGAATTGTCCTAACAGCCCCTGGTGTACCGATGCTTCTGCAGGGTGAAGAATTTTTACAGGGTGGCAGTTTTAATGACTGGCAGGCACTTTCTTGGGACCACGCCGAAAAGTATGCCGGTATATTAGAAGCTCACAAGCACCTCATAGCTTTGCGTAAAAACCAGCATGGCAACACGGCTGGCCTTGCAGGACAAGGTGTGGATATATTGCATGAAAACGACGAAGCTAAGGTTCTGGCTTATCACCGCTGGGACCAAGGTGGCCCGAATGACGATACGGTTGTAATTATCAACTTCAGCACCACCGCTTTTAAGGATTACGCGGTCACATTCCCACGAGCAGGCACCTGGAAGGTTCGCTTTAATAGCAGCTGGAAGGGCTACAGCGACGACTTCAAAGAAGTTGCAGTTAGTGATGTAGCTGTAGAATCGAACACCGCCTCACTGCCGCTTCCGCCCAGTTCCGTGCTCATACTGTCGCAAGACGAATAGTTACGGCCGGCCGCTTATCATGCTAAGCGGATTGACCGGCATACCGTTCACCCATATCTCAAAGTGCAAGTGTATGCCCGTGGAGGCACCAGTGGAGCCTTCATAGCCAAGCACTGTACTCTCATCAACCTGTTGGCCCACACTCACTGCCGTGGAGTACAGATGTCCGTACACCGACTTTACCCCACTGCCGTGATCAATAACTATGTGGTTGCCAAGGCCTGCATACGAATGGACGACTTCCACTACTCTGCCTGGTCGAAACGGTACTATTGACGAATGCATGCCATCGGTTATGTCTAAGCCAGTGTGTACAGCCTCATATGGAAAGTCTGGAGCCCCAAAGTAGGTGGTTATCCTGCCGTGGAGCGGCCACTGCGCTATCGTGCTTGAAACTTGTGCTGCTGGAGCTGCTGCCACACTAGCTTTAGTGGCAGTCTGGGCAACCGGCACTATTGGCACACTTGCATCAATGACCGGTGGGTGAATAGAATCTGCTGGTCGTATGAATGAACTAGCCGCAGCTGTGCTGACTGCGAAACTTGCTACATCGGCTGGGGCTTGCAGTACCGCTACCATGCCCCTGGTAATGCCATAGCCAGTTGCTGCAGTTGCCTTTTGTGCGTTATGACTTACAGTTTTCATAGTCGCAGAAATAGAAGTGCTAATTTTAAAACCGGTTTTAGTAATATCATTCCCGAACTGCCGAGCTACAATGGCTACATGGTCAAGAATATGCTGGGAATTAGCTAGACCCATCGCTTTGCCCGTTTTAGAATTAGCGCCAACTATACCAGTTGTAAAAACTAGTAGATTAAAGAATATAAGCAAGCAAACCGCTACGTACCATAATCTGAAAGGAAGGGATTGGTTGGATTCACCCATTAATGCCGCCACAGTTACTATGTTCAATGTGCGCCCATTCGCGGCTATCTGCTGTAATAATATTTACTCAATAATGAAAACGCCCCAGACTACCTGAGGCACTTTCACTGGAGGGCCCAGTGGGATGACGCTTCACTATACCGTCATTCCGTTACTCGAAGCAAGCTTCTGCGTTACTCATTCCTTACGAACCCACCACTTCGTGGTACTGAGTTCTCGGTCGCCGGTGGACCAACCACGAAAAAACCACCCAGAAGGGTGGTCCTTTCGTGGAGGTCCGTACACTGAAAAGTTAGCACCTATCTTTGAGGAAATTAAACGCTGGAGAAAAGTACTAAATCAGGAATTTCACCCTAAAAACATGAATTCAGATTTATCATTTCTTATTTTTTAGGAAGCGAGGAATCCAAACTAGGTCCACTACTAAAATATAGCCTAGCAGCAAATAAGATAGATAGTACGCAAGCTTACTATTTCCGACCCTGTATGGGGCTGCAAGAGATAGACATGGCTCATGGGGGCCATGACTTTGGAGAAAAGCCACAGGTATCCGGTAGCCGTTGCATGTTTCCTGTACAACTTGACCCGCGTAACTCTGATGGGTAGCTTTATAGCAAATACCGACAAATAGCAGTGCTCCTACAAGCGCTGCAATCATAACTAAATAACCATAGGACTTTACGTAGCGTTCTGTTCTATTTGACTTCTTAATGCTTCTGTTCATTGTACTTACAAGAAAGCGGCCAATATACGCAATAGCTAACGCAAGTACAACTAGCAGCAAACCAACCTGCATTTGGACATAACGACTGCTCCCCATATAGAGGAGTTGCTTGCTAATTCCCTGGTTAGGACCACCTATAAAGAAAAACTGCGTAAGTAAAAATAATCCGTAAGCAATCAACGCGAGGGCTATTGCCGCGACCGGCTCTAAAAGCCGATATGGTCTTTCTTGCTTTTGGGATGCACTAGATACTCTAAAGCCAAATAAGGTTATATTTACAATTCCTGTTCCTAGTATTAGTACTAAAAGCAGCAATGGCCCGCCAAAGACGATGATAATGGGCAACGCATCCATAGGAATAGCATAAGCGTAAAGCTTATCGCATGGCAAGCAAGGGCAAAACAAAAAGACTTCCGAAGAAGTCTTTAAGCATTAGCGTTTTGGAGGGCCCAGTGGGATTCGAACCCACGACACGCGGCTTAAAAGGCCGCTGCTCTAACCGGCTGAGCTATGGGCCCCTACTTGGCTTGTTACAAAATTCTAATCCAAGGAGCTTTAGCGACTGAATAGAATTTTGAGAGGAAGGGCGTAGCCCTAAGCCGAAGCTTTTGTCGCCAGGCAAAACAAGGCAGGGGCGTGAGGCCTGACGAAACTCCTTACATTATCTATTTTTAAGGGGAAAAGTCAATTCATCGAGCTAGCTCTGTTGCACAGCAGTAGTAAAATAGAAGTATGGGAAAGTTTTTATATATAGCACTTATAGCTGGATTCTTGTTTGTAGACTTCTTATTCTTTCACGACATGTTCAAAACCGGCGAAGTAATTACCTTGCCGCAGTACTTAACTGGACTTTTAAGCATCCCCGTATTTGCCATATCCATTCGGTCACTACTTGTTACTGAACAGAAGTAATCTAGTGGTGCTTTTTGCTGTGTTTGCCCTCACCCGCTTTTGGGCGTTGCAGCCACAGCACCAGTAAGCACATAAGCGTGCTAACAGAAACTATAAGTACCTGTGCAGCCTGCACCTGGCTCCAAAGACTAGAACTAGTGACGTTATGTGTTGTACCGGGCGGTAGTAAAGGTACTATCAATAAAGCTCCTAAGAATCCTACTCCAGCCGCCGGAAACACATTTATGAGCAGTCGCGAGCCCATACGCACCGTGCGTATCATGAATATAGTTGTGAGCACTGTCGGTACGGCTATAAGGAACAGCTTGACTGTCTGAGCACCTAGATGAATGCCCATGGCAGTAAGCGTTGAGCTGGCATCGTTACTGGCAAATTGTATAAGTACGTCGCCCAAGCATAAACTTAAAAACACCAACGCTGCATTTATGCGCATTGCCATCAAGAAAAGTATAGGCAACGCTATAAGCGCTATAAGCGTAATCTGTGAGGAATCCATGCCCTCATCTTACCATAAGCTTAATGAGTTGAGACTCCTGACACTTGCAGCTGTGCGTCAGAGCAATTTTGTCCGTGAGGAACGGAAGAAGCTGTACGAGCTGTACAGCGATTGAGTACTGGAGCGGAAAAATTGGTATGGCGCTAGAAGCCGTGACAGAGTAACTGGCAGAGCCAGTTAGCAGGTCACGGCAGTGCAAGCGTCAGGCGCCTATCTTGTCGCGTTTGCGACGAGGTGCCTTAGCTATTTCCTCAACGTAATCCAGGATTTTCTCTGCTACATTAACACCTGTCACTTTTTCTATACCAAACCCAGGACTCGAGTTCACTTCGAGCACCAGTGGGCCACGACTAGAACGCATCATGTCCACACCACATATTGGTAAGCCCATCGCTTTAGCAGCCTTAACCGCAGTCTTTCGTTCAGCTGGTGTTAGCTCTATCGGTATGCCTTCACCGCCTTGGTGTAAGTTAGAACGGAAATCATCATCCAGGCTTTGGCGCAACATGGCGGCTACAACTTTGCCATTTACTACAAATGCACGAATGTCGGCGCCAGCGCTTTCAGCCACGAACTCTTGCACTAGGAAGTTCACACCTTCCACATAGAAGGCTTGCATCACGGCAAGGGCCGCCTTACGGGTTTCGGCCAATACAACACCATTACCATGCGTGCCCCGAGCAACCTTAATAATTACCGGTGCCCCGCCCACCTGTTCTAGCACGCCTTCAAAGTCGGCGGTTTCGCGGGCAAAGACCGTTTTTGGAATGCCTACACCAGATTTGGCAAGGATTTGCATACTGCGCAGCTTGTCACGCGAGCGCACAATAGCAATTGAGCTCGTCGTAGTAAATACATTTTGCATTTCAAACTGGCGCACTATAGAGCTGCCGTATTTGGTCAAGTTCGAAGCAATGCGCGGGATAATGATATCCACATCTGTTACTTCAGCACCACGATAGTGTACCTGCGGATTGCCGCGTTCAAGCGTCACATAGCAAGTTGCGTAATTTATAATCCGCACTTCGTGACCGCGCTTCTTGGCTTCTTCCTTCAGGCGCTTAGTGGAATAGTTAGCACCACCTTTAGACAATATAACTATTTTCATCGACTTAATTCCTTATCAAAAAAGTGTGCCAAAGCAGATGCTTTGGCTTCTAGTAGTGAACCGCTCCGAAGCTGAGGTGCGCTGTTCACTTCAAGAATGTACCATTTTTTCGTGTTCTTGTCTTGTACCATATCCACACCAGCCACTTGCCGACCGAGGCATTTTGCCGCCTGGAAAGCAGTTTCCGCCATTTCTTCGGACACTTCCGCTTCTTTTTCTATACCTGCAGCCGAAAACTTTGTAATGTGCCGTGTAAGACCTTTGCCTTTTGTAGTAGCTTTCTTTTGTAGCGCCAGTGGTACGTCTGGTCCAGTTACATATACCCGCAAAAGTGCTTCGTGCTCTATGTATTCTTGCGCCAGATATATGTGGTCTTTGGGCGCCTTCTTTAGAATATTCGAGAATTCTTTCTGGCTTGCTACTACATAGTTATTCTGGCCACGATCACTTGCAATTTCCTTAAGTACAAACGGCAATCCTAAACTTCCTTCTATACGGTCGTAATTTTCTAATAGTAGCGGTGTTATAGCACACCACGTACGGGGTATTGGTAAGTTGTAGCATGCCAGCTTGGTGCACTCAGTTAGTTTGGTATCCGATATGTAGCCCATAAGCTCTTTGTCTACAAATGGCCGGCCCTTGAACTGGAGGTATTCGGCGGCAGCCGCGGCGAGCTCAGTGTGTCCTGTGTGCGACTTAAAGTACGTAAGCGTGTAGTACGCCAGGTCTTTATCGTCCTTGGTGTTAATAATGTACGTGTTGGTACCGTCTAGGTAGTACAACAGTGAAGCATAATTGGTACTAACATATTCGAGTGGTAGCTTGTTATGCTTCCGAACATTTTTAAGAAATTCACCGGTAAGGTTAGGGGAACGGTCGACCACTAGTACCTTATGAGACGCAATGCCTTTGCTAACCACATACTGGCGTGATACATCAACTACAAAACGGTTCTTTAAAAAGTTTTTGCCCAGCAATATTGGGTACGTATTGCGCGAGCGGTCAGCGAGTGAAAACCAAGCACGTACTGTGTGGTTCCCCACCTTCACATTCAGGCGTATTTTATAGCGTAATTCTTTGTGGCCAAACGAATTTTTAACATTTGCCGTTTTGAAAGCGCTGGTTATAACTGGCTGCTTGCTGTAGTAAGCAGAACCTGGAGCAAACCAGTTAAAGCTGAGTTTGCCGTCCTTTTGCTTGATGTTACTGGCCCATATGGCAGAACTATCCGCTCCAGTATCTATCTTTGCTGGGACGTGTTCAAGCTGGTCGTCTGGCAACGACACGAGTTCAATAGTACCGATATGTAGTAACTTTTTAGCCATAGTTACGGCTCCCTACAGCTAATTGCTATAAGGGGTAATATTATATACTACTTGCTCAAAATGGTCAAGCTTAATGTGTGGCGACTATACCTTCAAGACAAGTAAGCAGTGATAGCTGTTGAGCGTATAATGACGTTATGGCTTACGACAAGAAGTTGAGATGTGGAGTATTCATTGATGGCTCAAATGTTCTTTGGGGCTCTCTAGATATGAAGCCCGAAGAGCGGTGGTTTGTAGATTACGAAAAGCTTAAAGCATATCTTAAAGATAGATACAGACCCGTACTATATAAGTACTACACCGCAACTGATGATGAACCTAAATCTGAGGTTTTTGCACACAGAGCAAAAGTGCAATCTAAAATGCTAGCAAAGCTTGAAGGCATGGGGTATGACGTAGTGACTAAGCCCTTGAAGTATATAAAGCAAGACGACG
>Ga0070658_10000522_pt1 | contig 33300 bp, 29 predicted proteins | sample KBSC13metaG_FD_64664 | JGI IMG/M metagenome (GOLD analysis project Ga0070658, IMG submission 64664) | Corn rhizosphere microbial communities from Kellogg Biological Station, Michigan, USA - KBS C1-3 metaG | ecosystem: Host-associated > Plants > Roots > Rhizosphere > Soil ... | reverse complement strand
GAAGGCCAGCAGACCCCCGGCAAGGATGCCGGGCGCGAGCAGGGGGAATACGATTTTTTTGAAGGCCTGGAATTTGGTGGCTCCCAGATCACGTGCGGCATCCACCAGTGTGAAATCAAAATCCTGCAGGCGGGCCAGCACCACCAGCGTGACGTAGCTGATGCAAAAGGTGATGTGCGCGAGCGATACGGTGACCAAAGTAAGCGGCTGATCGAGCGCGACGAATAACAGCAGCAGACTCATGCCCATCAGGATCTCCGGCAGCACCAAGGGTACGGTGATGAGCGTGTGGTGGACGGATTGCAGGCGGGATTTGTATTTGTGCAGGGCGAAGGCTGCACAGGTGCCCAGAATCATGGAGCCGCTGCTGGCGAAAAAGGCCACCTTCAGGGAATTGCCCAGCGCCAGCCAGAGGTCTTCACGATCCAGCAAACGTTCATACCACTGGAGGGTAAAGCCCCGCCAGCCCGTGCCGAAGCGTGAGGCATTGAACGAATTCAGAATCAGCACGCCGATGGGCAGATAGAAAAACAGCAGCACCAGCACGGTGGTGAAGAAAGGGATGCGGCTGGGTTTCATATCAGGGAGCGGTTTCCGTTTCGCGCCTGCGGATCAGCATGGGAGCCAGCACGCAGAGGGAGAGCACGGCGGCCATGGCGGAAGCAGCCGGGAGATTCCGATCTCCAAAATTCCGCTGCGCGATTTTGTTTCCGATCATCTGGCCATCCGTGCCGCCTACCAGATCCGGCACGACGTAGGAGCCGAGCATGGGGATGAAAACGATGACGAATGCGGTGGTGATCCCTTTTCTAACACTCGGAAGAAACACGTGCCAGAAGGAACGGAAGGCGGTGGCACCCAGATCGCGCGCGGCATCCAGCAGCGAGAAATCAAATTTATCCGCCGCAGCATATAGCGGCAGGATGGCGAAGGGCAGATAGGTGTAAACGCTCACCAGCACCACAGCGCCGGAATTGAATAGCAGGGACTCGTTCTCACCTAACAAATGAACGCTGCGCAGACCACGGGCGAGGGGACCTTCCGAATGCAGGATCTGATTCCATGCAAACACCCGGATCAGGAAATTCGTCCAGAAGGGGACGATCACCAGCAGTAGCAGCCGGGGCCGCCAGGATGCCTTTGCCCGTGCCAGAAACCAGGCCACGGGTAATGCGAGCAGCAGGCAGATGGCGGTGGTAACCGCGCTGATCCACAGCGTTCGCCACAGCAGCTGATGAATGCTTTTCTCGGTGAAAATGCGGAATTGCGAGAGCGTCCATCCATCGCCAATCCCACCTGCAGGAGCGGTGGTACGAAACGCGATGGCGAGCAGCAGCAGCGTGGGAGCGAGCACAAATACCGCCAGCCAGCCAAAACTGGGAAGCGTGGAGAGGATTTCCTGACGATGCTTTTTCAAACGGAGAAGAAGGTCACTTGGGCATTCCAGTCTGTCTTTCCTCGAAGGGGAAGAGTTTTTCGATTCCGAATTCCCAGGAACGTGGGTGGCTCCTCTCATAAAAACAACAGGACCCCTCGCTTGGCACGAGGGGTCCTGTCTTTGGGAAATATCTTAGTTTGTCGTTCAGAGCTTCCGTTCACGGATTTCCGTGAGGAGATCTGCGATGAATTCGTCCACCGGGCGGGTGCCGAGGTCATCCTTGTCACGATGGCGGACGGAGACGGTGCCTTCCTCCACCTCACGCGCACCGAGGACGAGCATGTAGGGCACGCGATCCAGGCGGCTGTTGCGGATCTTCGCGCCGATCTTGTCCGAGCAGCGGTCGATGGAAACGCGCACGCCAGCTTCAGCCAGCTTGGCGGTGATTTCCTCTGCGGCTTCCAGCGTCTTGTCGGAGATCGGCAGCACACGGACCTGCTCAGGGGCGAGCCAGGTGGGGAACTTGCCCTCGAAGTGCTCGATGAGCAGGCCTGTGAAACGCTCCAGGGAGCCGAAGGGTGCGCGGTGGATCATCACCGGCACGTGTGGCTGGTTGTCTGCGCCCACGTAGCTGAGATTGAAGCGCACCGGAAGATTGTAGTCCACCTGCACGGTACCGAGTTGCCAATCGCGGCCGATCACGTCCTTCACCACGAAGTCGATTTTAGGGCCATAGAAGGCAGCCTCGCCGAGTTCCTCGGTGTATTCCACACCCAGCACCTGCACGGCCTCGCGGATGGCGGCCTCTGCCTTGTCCCAGTTCTCCGGGGAACCCACGTATTTGTCGGATTCCGGATCGCGGAGGGAAAGGCGCACGCGGTAGTTGTCCATGCCCAGCGTGTTTAGCACCTTTTTCACCAGGTCCAGGCAGCCGATCAGCTCCTGCGCCACTTGATCCGGCGTGCAGAAAAGGTGGGCATCGTCCTGAGTGAAGCCGCGCACGCGGGTCATGCCGCCGAGTTCGCCGGATTGCTCCCAGCGGTAAACGGTGCCGAATTCCGCCAGACGCACCGGCAGATCCCGGTAGGAATGGTGCTCGCTGGCGAAGATCTTGATGTGGTGCGGGCAGTTCATCGGCTTCAGCATGTAACCTTCGTAGGTTCCATCTGATAGGCCGTTGATCAGCGTGGCGCAGGTGGCATCCTCATCGGCCAGCTTTTCCAAGACATCGCGCTCCGCGATGGCTGGGAATTGGCTTTCCTGATAGTAGGGGAAGTGGCCGGAAGTGCGGTAAAGATCCAGCTTGCCGATGTGTGGCGTGAAGACCTGCGAGTAGCCCTGCTTGTCCAGCTCTGCGGTGATGAAGTCCTGCAGCGCACGGCGGACCAGCGCACCCTTCGGCTTCCAGAGGATCAGTCCCTGGCCCACGGCTTCATCGATGTGGAAAAGCTGCAACTCACGGCCCAGGCGGCGGTGATCACGTTTTTTCGCTTCCTCCAGGCGGTTCAGGTGCTCTTCCAGGAGTTCCTTCGATTCGAAGGCCGTGCCATAGAGACGCTGAAGCTGGCCCTTCGATTCATCGCCCAGATAGAAGGACGAGGAAACGGACATCAGTTTCACGTTCTTGCACTTGGACGTGTAGCCCACGTGCGGTCCGGCGCAGAGGTCGATGAATTCGCCGTTCTGGAAACAGGAAATTTGTTCGCCTTCCGGGATCTTGTCGATCAGGTCCAGCTTGAAGCGGGAGGGATTGCCCGGGCGCTCGGTGAGGCCGCCCAGACGGCCGCTTTCCGCAAGAGCCTTCGCCTCCTCGCGGGAGATCGCCTTGTATTCGAACTTCTGGTTCTCCTTCGCCACCTTCTTCATCTCCGCCTCGATTTTCTCGAAGTCATCCGGAGTGATGCGGTGCGCCATCTCGAAGTCATAATAAAACCCGGTCTCGATCGGCGGACCATAGGCGAACTGAGCATCCGGCCACAGGCGGAGGATGGCGGTGGCCATCACGTGGGCACTGGAATGGCGGAGCCGTTCCAAATCCGTCATCTGATGGCGTTCTTCGAGAGTCTTGCGTTCGGACATGCGGCCCCGAGAAACCAGCGAACGGCCTCTTTTTCAAGGGTGAAAAGTTCTTAAAGCCGAGGATGACTCTCAAACGCGGAGGGAGAACTCGCCCAAAGCCGTGGAGACTCTGTGTCAGAAGCTGTCCAGCCAGTCGAGAAGCTCGTTCTCATCAAGTAGTTCCTGAGCGGACCAGCCATCCAGAGCGTAAAGGGCGGGGACGGAGTAGGAGACCCGCCTGATTCCATCAGCAGGGAGCGGGGTGAAAGGGAGCGGGAGAGGCTCCAGCTTGAGCGGGCTGGGAGGTGCGGTCTGCGCATCTTCCCATGCCTGTTTCAGATCCGTGCGGGAATGGTAGATTCCCGCCAGATTCGGATAAGGCGCGATGCCGATCAGGTGGGGAAGCATAGCCTGCGCTTCCGCTACACCCGCAGAGCTTTTCTTCAACAAATTTACCAGTTTGACGGCGCAGTTGTAGTATCTGGGATCCAGTTCCCAAGCTTTTCGATAGAATGTGACTGCCTGCTCCGGCTGTTTCATCTCCTCATGCAGCAGGCCCATCAGATAGTAGGTGCGTGGATTTTGTGGAGTGGAGGTAATGATTTTTGCAAAGGTTTCCTCTGCCACCTTTTGCACACGCTCATCCTTAAAGACGCCCTCGCAGCCGAAGCAATGGCTTTCCACCGGGCCGAAGCTCACAGGCATCAACTCAAATGCTTTCCGGAAATGAACCATTGCCTCATCCACTTTTCCTTCTTTCAGAAGCGTGTTCGCCAGCCGTGACTGCAGGCAATAGGCATCCTGAAAATGCCCCAGTGCCTCTTGATAACGACGTATCGCTTCCTTGGTGAGGCCTGCTTCCAAAAAATCATCTGCGGCTTCACCCAGGCGGATGGACTTCACTACCTCTGCGAAGAAGTTTGCCTTTTCTCCATCTCCCTGGGCGCGGAGAATGCGGGAGAGAACATCATAGGCCTGCATGCGCGTTTCTTTTCCCTGCTCTCCATCAGATGGGTCCAGTGTAATGACTTCATTAATGAGCGACTGTGCCTTGGCTAGATCGCCCTTGGCCAAGGCCAGATCTGCCAGCCAGATGAGCGGTCTTTCCTCGTAGGGATTGAACGGGCGGAGCGATTCAAAAATGGCGGCAGCCTGCCCCGGGAAAAACTCAATGGCCATTCTGTAGAGCGCGTCATTGCCCATTTGTAACGCAAGCAGATAGGTAAGTGTGATACGCGCCTTTTCCGTCTCTCCTGTGGCTTGAAACGCCTGGACTGCCATTTCCCCAAGATGTGCGGCTTTCAGATTTTCTTCCGTTAGTAAATTAAGGTAATGAAATACGTCTTCTATCCCGTAATTGCGGGCGTTTTTCAGTTCCTCTGTGAAAGCCGCAGGCCCCTCTATGTGATAGGTAGTGAACAGTTTGATCTGGAATTTTCCTTCGCTATTGCTTTCGTCCAACAGCGGGATGGTGGCGCGAACCGCCTGCCAATCCTTTTGCAATATCATTTCATCCAGATATGGCGAGATGGAGTAAAGGCCCCATAGTGTGCCGGGCTTGATGGTGACCACAAGTGCCTTCATTTCCGCCACGGTGCTCTCATACAGCGGCTTGCGCTCTAGAAGCCGTGCGATCTTCGCCTGTTCCCCCAGCAGCTCTATTTTTTCGTCAGGATCTTCCTCCGCATTGATTTTTTCGCGCAGGACCACTAAAGCCTCATCGATCCTGTTATCCGCAAGCAATTTTCCCAGCTTGTCTTCTTCCGACCTGGAAGGGAACGAATCCTTCGTGGACAGGTGGGTCTCAGCCCATTTCCGCGCTTCTTCGGGGCTTTCTGCGAAGGTGGTTAGATAGAAAAGAATTTTAGAATAGGCATACTTTTCGATCTCTTTATCTGTTAAAAGGAGCTCTCTCAGGCCTTTTGAAACCTGGGGTGAATCCTGCCGCAGCAGATCACGGAAAATGCGGAGTTTCAGATCAGTTGGCGGCTTTCCTTCTGTGCCCATCCAAGCCTCGATGATAGGCCATTCCGCTTGTGGAGGCAGTTGCGAATACCGCTCAGGAAAATACAGACTATATTTATCATCCACGTTCATGCGCTTGATCCATTCCTGGGCATTGGCGGCAGGAGGGAGGCTACGCTCCTCGTTAGGCTCAGTGACCTTTACCGCTTTGTGGCGGCCACAATCGCTTACGAGTAGCGTGCCCGCAGCTAGGAATGACAGATAGATAAAGGGTTTCACTGTCTGATAAACTAACGATTCAGGGTATCCATGGCAATTCGTAAAAGCAGGGAGCAGGAACTTACAAGTCGTAGAGCACCCATTGGTTTCTGCTTTTGTGAGAGCACAAAAAAAGGGAGGAACGCGGACGTTCCTCCCTGATTGGAATTTTCACACGTTCGGCTTAGCGGTCCATCAGCGCGAATTTCAGTTCGGCTTCTGAGACGACATCGCCGTTTACGAGACAGCGGCAGCGGGTTTGGCCGATGGAGCCGCGGATCTTGAGGATGTCGCTCTCGATGAAAAGGGTGTCGCCGGGGAGCACCGGGCGACGCCATTTCACGTTGTCCGCGCTCATGAAGTAACCGATCTTGCCGACGTTTTCCGGCTTGCGGAGCATGAGGACGGAGGAAACCTGGGCCATGGCCTCGAGTTGCAGCACGCCGGGCATGATCGGGTGGCCGGGGAAGTGGCCCACGAAGTAGGGCTCGTTGATGGTGACGTTTTTCACGCCGATGCACTTGTTTTCCTCGAAGTCCACCACGCGGTCCACCATGAGGAATGGATAGCGGTGCGGGAGAATCTTCATCACCTCATTGATATTCAGCACGCTCTCGCCATCCGGGATGGAGACGGCGGATGGCACCATGGAGCGCATGCGGTTGTATTCCGTCTTGAGGGTGGCGGCCATCTTGGTGTTCGGGCCGTGGCCCGGCTTCACGGCGATGACGTGGCCGAGGATGCGCTTGCCGGAAAGCATGAGATCCCCAATGAGATCGAGCGCCTTGTGGCGGGCAAATTCATTCGGGAAGCGCAGTGCCTCCTTGGACATGATTTCATTGCCACGGATCACGACGGCGCTTTCCAGCGAGCCGCCCTTGATGAGGCCTTTTTCCAGAAGAGGCTTCACATCCTCGTAGTAAACAAAGGTGCGGGCGGAGGAGATCTCCTCCTCGTAGGTCTTCGGGTTCACCTCAGTGGAGAAATACTGGGTGAAGCGGCCATCCGGGCCCACATTGGTCACGGAGACCTTGAAGGTTTTGCTTGGAACGATGGTGATGATGGTGCCATCGCCCATTTCCTGGTGGATCGGCTCGCGGATTTCCCATGTCTTGCGCAGGGCATCCTGCGGCACGATGCCTGCGCGTTTGATGGCCTCCACGAACGGGCGGGCGGAGCCATCACCGATCGGCGGCTCATTGGCATCCATCTCGATCAGCGCATTGTCCACGCCCATGCCGGTGAGGGCAGAGATGACATGCTCCACGGTGTGAACCTTTACGGAGCCTTCCGCCAGCGTGGTGGCGCGCTCTACGGTCTGCACCTTGTCCACATCGGCAGCAATGAATGGCTGGTCCGGCAGGTCGATACGGCGGAATTTGAAACCGTGGCCTTCCGGGGCGGGTTTCAGGGTCAGCGTGACCTTCTGCCCCGTATGGAGGGATGTACCTTCGATGGTGGCGGAACCTGCGAGTGTGTGCTGAACGGCGGAAGACATGAGTGGGGGAGATTTCATTTTAAGCGCCCAGGGATCAAGCCGAATGGTGGATTTGCGTATTTCTTCTGGGTGGACCGGGCATTTCTTTCCGCAATCGGCCATGGGAATACTGCTCGTTTCTCATGGGAAGGCGGCTTGGAGCGGCTCTGAGATGGCGACATTCTCCCTCCCTAAAAAATCCACACTGCATACTATTTAGGCAAAACTGCTTTTCAAGACCGCTTGAATGAGGGCGCCACCTATGAATCCTCTGATAAAAGGAGGGCTCTCAAGCCACCATTAACTCTTCACAAAAAACATGTTATCAGAGTTCATTCCTATCCTGCCTATGCTTTTTAATAACGGTCAATAAACCGAAAATGATAGATATCCATTAGTAGTAGCGTTAACCATTAACCCTTAATCCCTGCCGCACAGGCGATTTTTATTTTGCGCCAAGAGTGCAAAATGTCGATGGTCCTGCCGCCCCCCCGATGAGATGAGCTGTTTGATTAACAAGCTGACGAATCTCAAGTTTACTACTTCTGTGATGCAAATTGTATCTAAAATCAACAGTCGCTCCCCTGGCGACCTAGACGAATTTCAATCCAATGGCCTCTGGACATCTTCCGCACAGGACAGGCAATTGTTGTCATTCCCACAGCCGATGAAAACCCACGTAATATTTGATAGTGGGATATTCAATACTTCACAGCCCCAGCCACTTTACGCCCGCCCGGGTAACTACGGAGATGATGCCGCCCGCTGGCTGATGAGTGCACTTCAGAAGCAGGATGTGAAAGTGGCTGCCGGATTGGGACAAGACTTTGAAGGGTGGTATTTTTGTTTCACTCTTGAAGAGGTCAATTACGAGTTCACCTTGAAACTATCCGATTCAGGATGGCATGGCACTCTGGAGCGTTCGGCTGGATTGGTCTCTTCGATTTTTGGTGGACGTGGCAGGGGGATTTCAAAAGCGGCGGTTGCCGTGATAGATGAAGCATTGAAGTCCAACGATGGCATCTGGAATGTAAAATGGGTGGACTGAGAAATTTCCATGAGGTCGGGTGAGCCATGTTTGTCTCCCTTCCTCATTCCAAATTTCGACTTCGTTTCTAAATCTAATGATCCCACTTGGCGGCGGGGCCGGGGCTGTGATAAGCCATTCGGCCAGCTATGGCTGACTTAGAGAAACCCGCAGGGGATTACCGTTTCTGGGCATTTATCTCCTATTCCTCGAAGGACGCGGCAGTCGCGAAAAAGCTGCACAAGGCACTGGAGACTTACTCCATTCCAAAGGATCTCCGCGGTCGCCCCGGTCGCGATGGTTTGATCCCTAAAAAGCTGTTCCCGATCTTCCGGGATCGCGATGAACTGCCGCTGGCCTCGGATCTGGGCAGCACCATCGAGGACGCTCTCAAGGCGTCCCGCTATCTGATCGTTCTCTGCTCGAAACGCTCCGCCCAATCGCGCTGGGTGAATGAGGAGGTGCGGATTTTCAAAAAACTGGGCAGGGAGGATCGTATTCTCGCCCTGATTGTGGATGGAGAGCCATCAGCGTCCAATACCGCTGGACTGGAAGCTGAGGAGTGTTTTCCGGAAGCGCTGCGCTTCAAGGTGGATGCGGAAGGAAACATCACCAAGGAGCCTACGGAACCCATCGCAGGAGATCTGCGGAAGGGTGGGGATGGCTGGACGGTGGCCTTCCTGAAGGCCATGGCGGGCATCACCGGGCTGGGTTACAATGCATTTGCCCAGCGGGAAAAGAAGCGGAAGCGCGTGCGGCAGGCTCTAACGGGTGTGGCTGGCATCGCTCTGGCAGTGGGTGGCTTCTTTTACTGGGACTACGTCCGGGTGAAGGTCCATTACTACGAAGGCTTCGTCCTGCGCTATGGTGTGCCCCAAGGCATCGGTGAAGTTTCCGAGGATGCCGTGCACAGGCGCTTTTGTACGCTGAGGATCGAGGAGTCCCGCCGCAAAGTGCGGAAAATGGATGCCGTGAATACGAAAGGCTACCCCGGTCAGATCGGCTACGTGGATGCCGCCTATGTGGATGGTGCGGAGTTCGGATTTCCCCCGGCAGTCTGTACTGTGGAGGTGCAGTATCGCGAGGACGGCGGCGTGGCGCAGCACCGCTTTTATGATGCCCAGGGCAAGGGGCTGATGCAGCACGTTTACAGCCAAGACCAGAAATCCGTGGAGGTGCGCAGCGCGGCGGGAGAGGCGGCACAGACGATGAAGGCGGACTTCGGTTCCGTAAGCCGCCGTGGCTCCGGTGCCTCGCTGGGCAAGCAGGAGGATACGGGAAAAACCGAAATCGCCCGCTGGAATGTGATCTACGATGCCGCAGGCTTCGTGGTGGAGAAATCCTATGGAAATGCCTGGGGCAGCCCCACGGCGGATCAGGATGGAAAAGCCACCGTGCGCTACACGCGGGATGCGCGTGGCCGGGTGACGGGGGAATCCTCACTCACGCTGGATGGCCAGCCGGTGGTGGAGGTGGGCAGCTCCGTATCCTCGCTGAAGCAGGAATTCAACAGTAAGGGACTCCTCATTTCTTCCGCCTTTCTGGATGGAAATGGCCAGCCGGTCTCCGGTCCTCTCGATTATGCCATCGAGACACTGGAGTATAATGCGGATGGAAATGTGACGAGCCGTGTTTTCCGCGACAAGGATGGAAAGCCGGTGACTCGGAAGGATGGATTCGCCATTTTCCATGCCTACTACACGCCGGATGGCCAGTGCTGGGCGAAGAAATACTTCGATACGCAGGACAAGCCAGTCGTGGTGCCTGGCTTCGGCGTGCATGAGTTCCGCTACGGTTACGATTCGCACGGCTGGGAGAATGAAGTGGCCTGCTTCGATGACAAGGGAGCGCCCGTGGTTTCCACCGATGGCTTTCACAAGATGGTCTCGGATCTGAATGAGCGTGGGATGCTCACCCGCAGCCGCCTCTTCGGCGCCTCTGGGGAGCCCATGCTGCACACCCAGTATTTCTGGCACCGCCAGGATTACCAATACGATGACCGCGGAAACATCGTGGAAACGAGCTGCTACGGGACCAAGGATCAGCCGATCTTGAGCAAGGAGGCCGTTCACCGGACCGTCGCGAAATTTGACCGGCAGAACCGCTGCATCGCTTGGGAATGCTACGGCACGGATGGCCAGCCATGCCTGGATGTGAATGGTATCTTCTCCGCCGTCGTCACGTATGACAATCGGGGCAATATTTCCCGGTGGGCCTATCTGGGGACCAAGCGCGAGCCGGTGTTGGGAAATGCCGGCTATCACATTTACAAGCAGTCCTTCGATGAAAAGGGCAGCCTGCTGGAGATTTCCTATTGGGGCAGGGAGGAGGAGCCCGTGTTGGATAAGGAAACCCGCGTCCACCGCGTGAGCTACGTTTACAATTCCCGCGGGCAACAATCGGAGAAACGCATCTTCGATGTGAATGATCAGCCCGCCTACGATTCAAAAGGTGGCTACCACAAGGTGAAGTGGGAGTATAACAAGGCGGGCTACACCTCCAAAGAGTCGTTCTTCGATGTGAATGGCAAGCCGGTGAACCTCCGCAAGGATGGCTATCAGACGCGTGCCATTGAATATGATGCGCAGGGAAATATCCTGCAGGAGGAATACACCAATGCGGAAGGCAGAAAGTGCATCTGCTCCGATGGCTATCATCGCCTGGTTCAGACTTTTGATTCACGGGGGCGTGAAACCAGTGAAAGCTACTATGGCGTAAGGGGTGAGCCGGTGAACCGCCTCTCCACCATGGTCCAGCGTTACGAGTGGACTTATGATGATGCCGGGCACCTGCTTTCAGAAAAATACACGGATGCCTCTGGGAAATCCACACCGATGAAGGGCTACACCTATCATCAGTTCCGGAATACTTATGATGCCTCCGGTAATATCGAGACGATCACCTATCTGGATGGGAAGGGCCAGCCTCTTGCTCTCAAGGATAGCGGCTACGCCATGACGAAGATGACGTACGATGAACGTGGTAGAAAAATTTCCACCGCCTACTTCGATGCTGCCCTGAAGCCCATGAATACGCTGGATGGACTCTATCACCAATCAGTGAGCAAGCTGGATCCATTTGGAAATGAGATCGAGTGCCGCTACTACGATGTGGATGGCAAGCCGGTCCTGGGCTCCCATGGTTTTCATTTCTACAAGGCTGAGTATGATGCTCATGGTTTCCTGAAGGATCGCTTTTATTACGGCATCCAGGATGAGCCGGTGCTGCATGGAACCATCCTCGCCCACAAGATTACCCAGATCTGCGATGAACGCGGAAATATACTAGAGGAATCGTACTTCGATACAGAGGGAAAACCTTCGCTCTCATCTTCCGGTAATCACAAGGTGGTGCAGAAATTCGATGCGATGGGAAATGAACTGGAGGAGCGCTACTTCGGTAACGAGGGCGAGCCTGTGCTGGTCAGTGAATCCCACATGTTCCGGCAAACCTACGATGCCTTCGGCCAGATCACTGGCAGTGCCTGGTTCGGCCTTCAGGATGAACCTGTGGATACCTCTGCCGGTTATCACCGCAGCGAGGCTGTCTATGATTCCTCTGGAAACGTCATCAGCACCTCGTATTTCTCCAAGGATGGGAAACCTGCCCTCGAATCGGAAAACCAGGTCCACAAGATCCTGCGGAAATTCGATGAGCGGAACCAGCTAATCGCCATTTCCTACGAGGATGGCGATGGCAAGCCCATGCTGGCAGACGAGGGCTTCGCCAAGCAAACGATGGACTACGATGCGCGCGGTAACCTGAGTGAGATCAGCTACTACGGCATCAATGGCGAGCGCGTCCTCTACGATGGGGCTACCCGGAAAATCGGCCACTACGATCAGGAAACCAACGAACTGCTGGAAGTCCTGAGCTACGATCTAGAGGGAAATCTGATCGAGCAATGAGTGATGCTGTTTGGATCGCTAGTCGAAGCGGCCACAGGCCACTCCGGCCAGCTTATCCATGTTCAACTCAGCATCTCCCAATGATTCCTCATTTCTCTAATAAACTTCAGGCGTGGACTTGAAACAGGGAGGATCAATTGCACGCGCTTTGCTGAGCTGAATGCCTGTATTGATAATGGGGGCTTTCGCTCCGAGCAAGCGTGTCAGCGCTTTATCGAAAAGGATGCGGTAGCGGTCTTTTTTCCGCCGGGCATAGCGTGGTTCATCGGGATAAGGTAATTCCAGAAAACAACAGATAGACTCCAGGATTTTTGGTATCTTTTCCGGCTGGATCAAATCCTCGTAGCGCAAACGCAGAACGTTGGGGTGGGAATGCCAGAATTTTTGGAATTCTTCATAGTGAAAATCGAAGCGAACCGATTTTCTTTTTCCTAACTCACCAAAGTTGCTCAAGGATCGAAAGGTGTCTTCCTTGTTGCGATCTGTAATGATCACTTTTTTACCTTTGAAAAACTCGATGTAGTCTTTCTTTTGATCAAGGCACTGAGGGTATTGGGGGAAATGGGTTTTATGGATCATGCCGCCACTGGCTTGCACGTCTGCGATGTTTCCTCCGTTTCCAATGTAGCGATCCAGATCCATATAAAGAGTCTGATTACAGTATTGGGGAAAATTATTGAGTAACAGATCTATCACCAGATGCGTGCCTGTGCGCATGAGGGCTGCCACCACAAGGTGGGGTATTTTGTTAGGCGTCGTCAGATCACCCGGTGGGCATACGACCTGAGGACTGTCATATTTCAAGAACTTCAACATTGAGATGGGGTTTAAAGCAGCGGGAAAACAGATCTTGCATATTGCATCGAGCGGATAGACGCATCAAGCAGATATTTGAGATCTGTGGCATAACGGCAATGGGCCCTCTCGTATCCGTCAAGTTGCCTGGCTGAAGGGGCCAAGCTGAAATAAATGCGAGGGAGGAAGGCCCCATTTTATGCTTTGAATCTTCCTGCCCACGCCTTCACTCTCCGCGCGTGATTCCAAACGTCCTTGCCGAACGCTACGCCTCGCCCGCCATTCAAGCCATCTGGTCCGCAGAAGGCCGCATCGTGCTGGAGCGCGAATTCTGGATCGCTGTGATGAAGGCGCAGCGGGATCTGGGTCTGGATGTTCCGCAGGAAGCGATTGTTGCCTACGAAGCGGCGAAAAACAGCGTGGATCCTGCCTCGATCATGGCCCGGGAAAAGATCACCCGTCATGATGTGAAGGCCCGCATCGAGGAATTCAATGATCTGGCGGGTCACGAGCAGATCCACAAGGGCATGACCTCGCGGGATCTCACGGAAAACGTGGAGCAGCTCCAGGTTTACCGCTCCCTTCTCATCATTCGCGACAAGACCGTTTCCGCTCTGCGCCGTTTCCGCGAGCGCTCGGAACAATGGTCCGAGCTTATCCTCACTGCCCGCACGCACAACGTGGCCGCCCAACCGACTACCCTTGGCAAGCGCGTGGCCATGTTTGGTGAGGAACTGCTCAGTGCCCTCCAGGCTCTGGATGCCGTCATCGCCGGATACGCCGTGCGTGGCCTCAAGGGAGCCGTAGGCACCCAGATGGACCAACTTTCCCTCTTCGAAGGCGATGCCGGCAAGGTGGCGGAACTGGAAAAACGCATCGTCTCCCACCTCGGCATGCCTGCAGTGTGGACCAATGTCGGCCAGGTTTACCCGCGTTCGCTGGATTTCCGGGTGGTTGCCGCACTTACGGATCTCTGTTCCGGCCCTTCCTCCTTCTGCAAGACCCTGCGTCTGATGGCGGGCCACGAGACTGCCAGCGAGGGCTTCGCCCCCGGTCAGACAGGCTCCAGCGCCATGCCGCACAAGATGAATTCCCGCTCCTGTGAGCGCGTGAATGGTTTCCACGTCATTCTCAAAGGCTACCTTGCCATGGCCGCCGGACTCGCCGGTGATCAATGGAATGAGGGGGATGTCTCCTGCTCCGTGGTGCGCCGCATTTTCCTGCCGGATTCCTTCTACGCGATTGACGGAATGTTCGAAACCTTCCTGACGGTGCTCGATCAAATGGATGCCTACGAGGCAGTCATCGATGCCGAAACCGCCCATTATCTGCCATTCCTGATGACCACCACCATCATGATGGAAGCCGTGAAGGCAGGCGTGGGCCGCGAGACCGCCCACAAGGCGATCAAGGAACACGCCGTGGCCACCGTGGCCGATCTCCGCACCGGAAAGATCGACCGCAACAACCTTGTCGAGCGCCTGGCGGAGGATTCCCGTCTCGGTCTCACGCGCGAGGCCTTGGATGCCATCCTCGCCCGTGGCGATCGCGAATCGGGTGCTGCCAAAACACAGATCGCTACCTTCGCCGCCGCCGTGAAGGAACTGGAAACCGCCAGCCCGGCTGCTGCAGCCTACGGTCCCGGAACGATCCTTTAAGGCTTAAGGCAGGGACCTCTCTCCGAGAGGTCCGGTGGTGGCGGGCCCGAAATATACCCGATCAAGCGGACTATTCATCGTTAGATTGGCGAGACGTAACGATGGAGAACCGACATAACAAGGTAGCTACGAAATCTCCCCCGCCGGACGCCTGCGGAGAGGCGTCCCAGCCTGCTGAAAAAGCACAGGGGAATCCGCCACACGGCTGGATCTCCTTCCAGCAAAGCGCCACGGAACTGGCCACCCAGATCCGTGAAGCTGCGCTGGATTATCCTTCATTCGATCTGAAAATGAAGGTGTGCCAACTCGCCAAGTGCAAGGCCACCTGCTGCCATGATGGCGTCTATCTGGAGGCGGATGAAATGGCCGTGATCACGGAGGTGATAGAAAATCACCGTGAACAGTTGGCCACTTACGGCTGGGAGGAAAAGGAATACCTTACACCCATGGGAACCCGCGGCACCTCCGTCACGCTGCGCGTGGCGGAAAGCGATCTTCCCATCGGCTTTCCCTCCCATTTTCCGAAAACCCGCTGCGTTTTCCTCGATTCCGGCCACCGCTGTGTCCTCCAGCGCCTCGCCATGGATGAGGGACTGCATCCTTGGTGGTGGAAGCCTGTTTCCTGCTGGATGCATCCACTCATTCTGCAGCCGGGTGCACGCGGCGAGCGCCCGGTCCTCACCCTCGCGTACCTAGGGAAGGATCCTTCCGCCCGGCCCGGTTACCCAGGCTTCGCGTCATGCACCCCATGTGGGATGAATGAGGAAACCGGCATTCCTGCCAGCCAGGCTTTGGCGGAAGAGTTGGCCTTGCTGGGTCAGATCGCAGGAAGGGACTTGCTGGGGGAGTTGTAGCTGCGGCGTCCCGCCGCAGGCTGTGACGATGGCGTCTCGCCATCGTGCGGAACCACAGCAATTAGCGCTGCAACCACATAACCAGAGGCCAACTTGGGACTGATTTTATCTACCGTGTGTTAATCCCTTATCCAGGCAGGCAGCGGTGTCCCGCCGCAGCTACAGCACCTTGCCAATCTGATCTATCAATCTCTGCCTGAGCACCGCCGCCATTCCCGCCAGCTCGCGCTGCTCCACCTCATATTGCTTCCGGCCTTCCGCCGTCTCGATTTTCAGCGCGCCATGGCCCCATCCGCTCAGGTCATAAGGGCTGGCCCGCATATCCAGTTCCCGCAGTTTCAGCGATAGCTCGAAGGTATCCAGCAGCAGGGTGGAGCCAGCCCATGGCATGGCCTTGGCCGCCCATTTATAAAGATCCATATTCGCATGCACGCACCCCGGTTGCTCCAGCTCTTCACGGCGTTCCAGAGAAGGCTGCAGGCGATTCATCGGGCGGGCTTCCTGTGCGAAAAAGCGGAATGCATCGTGATGTGAGCAGCAGATCGCGCGGGATTCCACCAGTCCGTCGATTTCTGCCTGGGGCAGGCGCAGCGGCGTGGTTTTCTCATGTCGCACCTGTTTCCCCTTATACACCATCGCCCATTCATGCAGCCCATGGCAGGCGAAGTTTCCGGCACGCCCGGCGGTGGCCACCAGCAGATCATGAATCCACCTCAGCCGCTCCCGTTCCTTTTCCGTCAGCTTTTCCACATCGGCAAAAAGGATTCCATCGGCCTGAGTATAATAACGCAGGGAAAATTTCACCTCCGGGGTGGGGGATTCCGGCCACTCCAGCCCCACTCCCACGCCCGGTTGCCAATTTTCCAGCAGAGAGATCGGGTAGGGATAATACTGAAACAGGAAATCTTCCACTGGATGCGGTAATCCACGATCCCTCCGCTCCCGCGTGGCCCGTGTGTAATGCTCTGCGCGCACCAGATGAGTACGGGATTTCTCCAGCCATTCAGCCAGAGGCAGCCTTGTCAGCAAAGTATCGGAAAGCATCGCCCCTCCAAAAGATCATAAAAAGCGGACCAATGCAAAAAAGCTCTTGCTCAATTCCATTGTCCCGGTCCATTGTCCCGCCCCCGCGCTGAAAGGCGCATGGTTAAAATCGCGGGATGGAGCAGCCAGGTAGCTCGTCAGGCTCATAACCTGAAGGTCGTAGGTTCAAATCCTACTCCCGCAACCAATGAAGGCCGTTGAACTCAATGAGTTCAACGGCCTTCGCCTTTTCAGGAGGTTGAATGGTGGACACTTTATCGTATGGACGCCCGACTTGGTTCTTCTGAAAAGGGCAGTGAGAGGAGGGAATCGCAATCCCCGCCTTTAACCGATTGAGCAATTACCGTTCTTTACCGGGCACCTTGATCCTCAAGGATTCAGGACGAGGGAACGAAGGTTCATCACATTGCCGCTTCCTTTTTTGGTAATTTTCAAGGTGACGGTGTAGTCGCCTGGTTTTGAGATCCGGAGCTCGTTTAAAGAAGCGGATTTGTAGTTCTGCCATCCGCCCGTATCAATCACCTTGCCTTTGACGTCCTGATCACCGACCGACAGCGTAAATTCACTCCCGGCATCCTTGTCATTGCAGGAATAGGTCAGGGCAGGTTTGAAGGTTCCCGGTTGTTTGACGGTGATCTTCCATTGAACATAAGCGGCAGCGTCCGACCAATAACCAAGGTTGGGCTCCTTTCCAGATTCCAGCTTGAGTTTGTTTCCTACAATTTCTGCGGCATCAGCACTCAAGGTGACGCTCTTGTCGGAATCCTGGAGGATCGATGGTTCCGGCATGAGCTGTGGTTCCTCTTTGAGAGTGATAGCGATGACGGAGGAGATGGCATCAGGAGCGGTCGCAGGCAGGGCAAGCATGAGGCCCCGGTCAGTGTTGGCGGTGGCTACCCGGGTTGAAGGTGCGGCCAGAAGGCGGGCTTGTGCCGGGTTGGCGATCGGGAGCAAAAGCCTGCCATCCTTCGGCCACTTGAAGACGTGCAGGTAAAGGGTGTTACCCTTGCGAGTGACACGGCCCCAGGAAGGATGCTTGGCAAAAGGGGAGGCGGTGGTGCCATAAATGCTCTCGCCATTAACGGACATCCAGCGGCCCACCTCAGCCAGCCGCTCAACACTGGGAGCGGGAATTACGCCTTCCGCCGTGGGACCGACATTGAGGAGCAGGTTCCCGCCTTTGCTGGCGATGTCGGTAAGGTTCCAGACCAGGGTTTGGGCCGATTTCCAGGCATTGTCATTTTTCTTGAAGCCCCAAGTGTTGTTCATGGTCATGCACACTTCCCAGTCCTCGGGCTTACCATCGATTCCCTTCATGCCTGCGTCCGGGATGTGGTTTTCCGGTGTCCGATAGTTGCCCTTGAAGCCTCCGCCGAGGCGCTCGTTCCAGATGAGCTTGGGATGTTGCTTGATCAGATCGATGAATTCCATCGCAAGCTCCGGAGTCATGTCGGTCGTCGGTGTGTCGAACCAAATGACATCGGGAAACGGCTGATAGTTGTTCAGCAACTCCTTGAACTGAGGAAGTGACTTTTTGTGAATGTAGTCGGCGAAACTGCCTTCCTGAGCCTTATCCCACATTTTACCGATCACAGCGCCACCGGGAGCGGTCCAGTCCTGATCGTGTGAGTAGTAGAAACCGAAGCGCATGTCCGCCTTGCGGCAGGCGATGGCCAGTTCCGCCAGCGGATCACGCTTGAACGAAGTCGCATCATAGATATTGAAGGGGTCCACCTTCGAACGGAACATGGCAAAACCTTCGTGGTGCTTCGCGGTGATGATGATGTACTTCATTCCCGCTTTTTTGGCGATGGCCACCCATTCGTCGGCATTGAATTGCTGAGGATTGAATTGAGTGGCGAGCGTCTTGTATTCCTCAATGGGAATGGCCGCATTTTTCTGGATCCATTCACCGATGCTGCCGATCTGTTTACCTTTCCACTCACCGGCGGCTACAGAATAGAGCCCCCAATGAATGAACATGCCGAAACGGGCATCCCGCCACCATCCCATTTTTGCATTCTGCTCTTCCGGAGTGTCTGTCGGGGTATGGGCTTGGCCTTCAGGCACCCAGACGGCGGCATGCGCTGTCGGGAGCAAGGTACAAGCCAGCAAGGTGGAAAAGACGGTGCGCTTAAGAAAAGATGGGGTGGAGGACATAAACTTATTTTATACGCAGAACAGTGAATCTATCTTTCTGTTTTTTTGAAAAATTCGATTTTTGAATATTGAATTGCCGCAGGATCTTCATCGCGAGGCCTCGGTGACAAGCACGCGGTGGCTTTGTTAAGGTTCATCTTGCCCCTGATCCATACCGGGTGAAAGGATTTTCCAATCGTCCATGGGGAGCAACATCCGTATCACATCTTTCGGCATGGTGCCTTTTTCCCGCAGGGATTGGATGGACATGGCTTCGTCCCGTTTTGCCAGGCGTCTGCCTTGCTCGTCCAGCATGAGAGGATGGTGGAAATACACCGGCTCTGATAGATCCAGCAGCGCTTGTAAAAGCCGATGCACGTGGGTGGATTCCAGCAGATCCTCACCACGGGTGACGTGGGTGATTTCCTGATAGGCATCGTCCACCACCACGGCGAGGTGATAGGCGATGCCGATGTCTTTCCGGGCCAGCACCACATCCCCCAGCAGATGGGCATCCACCGGGATCAGTCCATGGCGCAGATCGTAAAAGGTGAGGGGGCCTGTGAGATGGGAGGCGTGTGCGGCATCCAGCCTCCATGCGTGGGGAGTGCCAGCAGCGATTTTTTCCTGACGTTCCGCCGCGGTGAGCTTTCGGCAGGTGCCGGGATAGAGTGCCTGTGAGCCATGGGGCGCATTCGCCATGCGGGCCTGTTCTTCCTGGATCTCACGCCGTGTGCAGAAGCACGGGTAGAGGACCTCCATGGTGAGCAATTTTTGAAATGCCTCCTCATAGACAGGGATGCGGGTGGTCTGCCGCAGGGGGACGCCATCCCACACCAGCCCCAGCCAGTGTAGATCGTCCTCGATTCCCTGATAGTATTCCTCCCGCACCCGCGTGCCATCGATGTCTTCGTGGCGGAGCAGGAACATCCCCTCCGGCTTGGCCATGGAGCGTGCCACCTGTGCCGCCAGAATATGGCCCAGATGAAGCTTCCCCGTAGGACTGGGGGCGAATCTTGTGCGGATGACGGACATTTTTGCAACGGCTCCGGGAAAGGTGTGGAGGTCTTTGAAATCTCCGCACCCTGCATGTGGGCGCGAGTCTATTTTTCAAATCGGAGGAAAACCATCGCCAGATTGTCCGCTTGTGAAAACTTTCACAATCATCTTGAGGCCTCGCCCTGCAAGTGACAGTGTTCACTCAGCACTGCACACCCATGTCCAGCCCAGATCCCATTGTATCCCATGCCGCCTACGATTCAAAAATCGAAGGAAACGTGATCTTCACCCGCGTGGATGCGGCGATCAACTGGATGCGGAAAAACTCGCTGTGGCCGATGCCGATGGGCTTGGCCTGTTGCGCGATCGAGCTGATGGCTACGGCTTCCAGCCGCTTTGACATTTCCCGTTTTGGTGCGGAAGTGATGCGGTTTTCCCCCCGCCAGAGCGATGTGATGATCGTGGCAGGCACCGTGACTTATAAAATGGCTCTGGCCGTTAAGCGGGTGTGGGATCAGATGCCGGAGCCTAAATGGTGCATCGCCATGGGTGCCTGTGCCTCCAGTGGCGGCATGTATCGCAGTTACGCGGTGCTGCAGGGAATTGATCGCCTGATCCCTGTGGATGTTTATATCTCAGGTTGTCCACCACGGCCGGAAGCTCTCATCGAGGGACTCATGAAACTCCAGGCGAAGATCGAGGGAGAATCTTCCACGCAGGAGCAAAAGCGCACTTTCATCGACGAAGTCGCCTGATTTTTTTCGGATAAACCCACAGCTTTTTCTTCATCATGTCAGCCGAAGCCGATGTCCTCTTTCTCCGTGAGCAATTCGGAGCCCGCATTCTGCAAACAGTGCTTTTCCGTGAGGAACACACTGTGCAGGTAGAGCTGGGCGCGCTCCATGAAGTGCTGGCGAAGTGCCGCCATCATCTGGGATACGAGATGATTCTGGATATTTCCAGTATCGATCACTTTGGTGACGATCCCCGTTTCGAGATGGTCTATGAAGTGGCCACGGTGAATGACTCCAAGCACCTCCGGGTGAAGGCAAAAGTTTCTGAAGATGAGGAGGTTCCTTCCGTGGTGAATCTGTGGAAAGGGGCGGACTGGCATGAAAGGGAAGTCTGGGACATGATGGGCATTCCCTTCACCGGACACCCTAATCTCAAGCGGATTCTGATGTGGGAAGGCTATCCATACTTCCCTCTGCGCAAGGATTTCCCCTTGGCCGGGCGTCCTACCGATATGCCGGACGTTGCGTTCACCGGCATCGCTCCACTGGAGGGTGGCCCCTTCGTGACCACTGCGGGTGCTGAAGATACCATCCGCCGTGAACCTCGTGCCAAGGTGGTGGAGTAAAGGCCGCCACCGCATGGGGCATCCATTCCGCCATCCCTGATCAGCCAGCGTCCCTCATGGCCGCACTGTCCCATTTTTTCCGCTCGATTGTTTTCCCACTGCGCCGGGCGCGTCTGTCATGGGCGCTGGTAGTGGTGCTTTTGGCGATCCATGGATGGATTTCCTGGGGCGGGGGATATGATCGCCAGTTCAAAATTTATGAACTGCTGGGACTTCAGTTAGACAGCATACCCCATGGTAAACTGTGGCAATTGATCACCTATGCCTTTCTCCACGGCAGTTGGGGACACGTGGCTGTCAATTCCATCTGCGTGCTGCTGATAGGGGCCAAGCTGGAATGGCAACTGGGACCACGGAAACTGCTTTTCATTTCCCTCGCCGGCATTTTCTGCGGCGGATGGATGCATCTTTTGTTAGGCGTGACCACTCACTCACTGCTGGTGGGTTTTTCAGGAGGATGTGCGGCGCTTATTCTACTGCTCAGTACGATTTCCCCGGCTTCGAGGATGTTTCCCATACCGGTGACCGCGCGCAGCCTGGGGATGGGAATTTTGATCTCCGAGCTGCTGCTGGCTCTCATCGATCCAAGATTACACGTTCCTGGACTTGCCTCCATCGGGCGACAGATGGTCGCCTGGGGGCTGGGGAATTGGTTTGAAATGGGGCACGCCTGCCATGTGGGGGGCGGCTTGGCCGGTTGGCTCTATGGCCGCTGGCTATTGAGACCCACCGTGACGCTGGCGTCTCTCAGGAAAGAGCGCCAGCGCCGGGAAGTTAGAAATGGAAACTAGATGGGACCGCGGGAGCCCCAATCACGATCGCCTTTTTTTCCATCATTGTTATTCCTGCCACGTCCTTCGCGTTGAGGTTGGGAACGTGATTCTTCGAGCTGCCGCTGCTGAGGTTGGAATCTGCGCTCTCCGCCACCCTCACGTGAACGGAAGGGAGGCTGGCCTTGGCTTGGATTGTTGCCCGGTTGGAATTGGCGGGTGGGGCTGTTGAATTGAGGGCGACCCGTTTCACGCGGCTGATTGCCAGGATTGAATCGTCCGTCGTTGCTTCCTCCCCATCGATTGCCACCAGGATTCTGCTGGCGGTCAGGATTTTGGAAACCACTGCCTCGGTTGAAATTGGGGCGGCCATTGTTGGATGAGCCGTCATTGCGGAAGTCCGGGCGGCCGCCGTTACGGAAATCCGGGCGGGAGTTGTTGCGGAAGTCCGGACGGCCGTCGTTGCGGAAGTCAGGACGCGTGTTGTTGCCTCCAGGGCTATAGTTGACTGGTCTGCTAGGTGGGGTAAAGCGGCGGCCATCTTCCCGCTGCTGCACCTGACGAGCCCAGGAATAATTCATCCGTCGATAGGCATCACCACGATTTTGATAATTTGTGAGCGTGATGTTTGTCACCCGGGTTGGTGGTGGACAGTAGTCACGGCGCCAGCCATAGGGGTGAGGAACACCGTAGACGATCGGAGGACGGTAGCCCACCGGATAGTAGCCATAACGATAGGGATCGTAATAAGCGCGGCGGCCGTAATCGTAATAGCTGTGGCAGTATGGATCATAGCCCCAGCGCGGATTTCCCGTGCTTACAAAGATGGAAGTGGAGCTATATCCACCACTGCTGTAGTAACCGCCGCCGCCGTATGACGGGCCTCCCCCGTAGGCGGGATCATAGTAACACGAAGTCAGCGAGACGGATGCCGCCGCGATCCCCAGTGCAGCCATCACCGGGCGAAGTAGGTTTGTAGTCATGGTAGTGTAACGTAAGCACAGATGGGAATATTCGAAATCATTCTTTAAGCGGGGTGGAAAAAAGCAGAGGGCGCGGGTCAGGGATTCTCCAATGCTTTTGCCAGCTTTTCATTAAGCTCCTCGATGCGCTTCAGGGCGGCATCCTGCTTGGCCACGATGGCATTCAGGAGCGGCACTTTCTCGGCGGGAGATTTTGGAGGATTGCTGTGATGGGTGGCATAGATTTCTGCCAGGCAGATTTCCACTTGAGTGATGCAACTGGTTAATTCCCAGACATCCGGTATCCATGGTGTTCCATCGATTCCCGGCATCCCCCTGAGGATGCGCTCCTGCCGCGCTTCGCGGCCCCGCAGGATGGATAAGCGATCCTGTAGGATGGCAATCTGTGGATCCGGAGGAGAGGCCGGAGATTTTTCCTTCAGGTCATAAAGCTTTTCCGTCAGTTCATAACGGTCCAGCCGCGCATCCAGATAAGGATGGACCACGGCTGCGATCGCTTCCCGCTGTTCTTGCGTGGCAGGTTGCGGAAGTGAAATGACGGGGATCGCCTTGGGAGGTGTGGAGGGCGCGGGATCGGACTTTTTCTCACACCCGGCGGTGGCGAGCATCCCTGCCGCCATGATCACTCCCATACTCCAGCGTTTTTTCATCGGTAATTCCTTCCTCATACCAAAGGTAACCTGATGTGCAACTGGCTTCCCGTGGAGGTGCCTGGCAGGTCCGCGGCGGCCTCCATGCTTTTCCAAGTCTGGCGATCCTCTTTCTGTTTCATGACTGCTGTTGACAGGGGTCCTCATTCTTCGGTTTTCTCATCTGTGACACACCATGGATAAACCTATTCTCATCACAGGCGGCGCTGGTTATATCGGATCTCACACCGTTCGCAAACTTGCCGCGGAGGGCAGAAAAATCGTGGTACTGGACAATCTGGTCTATGGCCATGAGCAGTCGATCATTGATCCTGCGGTAGAACTCGTAGTAGGAGAAGTGGGGGACAAGGCTCTCGTCCGTTCCCTTTTCGAAAAACACGGTTTCGGCTCCGTCATCCACTTCGCTGCCTACGCCTACGTGGGTGAGTCGGTCACAGACCCTCTCAAGTATTATCAAAACAATACGGCAGAACCCATCGCCCTCCTTCAGGTAATGCAGGAGTTCGGCTGTAAGGTCTTCGTCTTTTCCTCCACCTGTGCCACTTATGGTGTGCCGAACAAGCTGCCGATCACCGAGACAAATACTCAAGATCCCATCAATCCCTATGGCCGCAGCAAGCTGATGGTGGAATGGGTGCTCAAGGACTGTGGCCACGCCTGGGGCCTCCGCAGTGCGTGCCTCCGCTATTTCAATGCCAGTGGCGGATCACTGGACGGCCTCATCGGCGAGGATCACAATCCGGAAACCCACCTGATCCCACGCGTGCTGATGGCGCTGACGGGAGAAATCGAGTACATCGAGGTTTTCGGCACGGATTACAACACACCGGATGGCACCTGCATCCGCGATTACATCCACGTGGAAGATCTGGCGGATGCCCACGGTCTGGCTCTGGACCACCTCGTGGCCGGTGGAGATTCCATCCGCTGCAATCTGGGAACCGGCGTCGGAGTCTCGGTAAAGGAGATCATTTCTGCAGTGGAAGAAGTCACGGGAAAAACGGTGCCCGTCAAATACGGCCCACGCCGTGAGGGTGATCCGGACATGCTGGTGGCAGATCCGGCGTATGCGAAGGAAGTCTTGGGCTGGGAGGCCACCCGCAAGGATATCCGGGAAATGGTCCGCCCTGCATGGAACTGGGTGACCGGTCCACATGCCGGACATTACCCTGCCAATAAGAAGACTTCGTAATTGCGATGTATTGACATTTGCGCTTGCCTCGTGGAATAATTCTCCACAAATAGTTCAAAACCCGATTTCCAAAAACCCAATGCAAATCCAACTGCAGCAAGCCTTTCACCGGCGGCATGCACGGGGCGGCTTCACTCTTGTGGAGCTTCTCATCGTCATTGCCATCATTTCCATCCTCATGACCGTCGGAGCCATCGGCATCGGCGGTCTTGCAGGGGGGAAGGGAGTGTCCACCGCCGTGGCCAGTGCGGAGGCTTACTTTGATACGGCCCGGACCACAGCCATTGGTAATAGCTGCAAAGCCCGCTTCCTGGTGGATGTGGGGGATCCGAATAGTTCCACCTACCTCAAACGCATCATCATTGTTTATCAGGACCGGGATGCTCAGGGCGTCCTGCAGCCGGATTCCTGGGTCCAACTGGACCGTGGAATTGTTCTGCCGGACGGAGTGTTTTTCAGCCGTGATTTAAGTGTGAAGGATCTCGAGAGTGGGGCGGGTGGGGAATTGGACACCCAGAATTTGTCCGGAGCTGATATCAAGACCGCCTATCAGGGGGAATACGCTTATTATGAATTCAATGCAGAAGGAATCTGCACCACCCCGGGTGCCAGCTTTGTGGTAGGGCAGGGAGCCCGCCCGCCTGGTGCCTCGCAGCCCTCTGTAACGGCTGCCGGGAAACGGGATTTCGGAGGTTTCGTCGTCTGGCGGAATGGCCGCACCTCCCTGATCAAAAGTCCTGATCAGTTGGATGTTCCCTCCACGCAGAAAACTTTCTAATCATTATATGAAAACCCATCATATTCACCGGAGAAGGGGCTTTACCCTAATGGAGACAGTCATCGCCATTGGTGTTTTGGCTGTCCTGCTCACGGCCTTTATCGGCGTCTTTGGCCCGGCTGCTCTGGGGATCAGAAAGGCACTCAGCGGACAGGAAGCTGATAGACTGACCAATGCGGTGATCCAGGAAATGACCAATCTCCGCGATGGTCAGAAAAACACCTACACCTCCGCGTTTGATAAGGCCTTTGTGCAAATACAGAACTCCAATACGCCGGCGAGTGCTCTCATGGTCTATCAGTATCGCGGCAGCCTCACCAGCCAGCGGTCGGATGGTTCTGCCCAACCCGTTCCAACGATCAAGGGAATACCCGGGCAGGATTACGTGGTGCAGCCCATGATGAGGGCGTTGAACGATCCCAATCTGGAAGATGATCTGGCTGCGGTAGAAGGTAAGATTTATGTGGTGAAGTGCACCCAGCTCATCCTGGATACACAATCCGCTGCGGGATACAAACCAGGTAAGGCTGGAGTGATTGTGAACCCGGATACGGGAGACACCGTACAATCCTCGGCGGATTACAACAATGCGATGATCCTTTTCGATGCGGAGTTTTATTCCGTTTCATCGAATAACATATCCTATCTCACCGGTTCCTCCTTCAAATCGAAATTCCCTAAATTTTCGAATCCGGTTCTTTCCAGAAATCTTTCCGTACAGCGCTAACATCCGCTGACCTTCAACATGAAAACCCAAAGAAATTTCACCCGAAAGAAAGGTTTCACCCTGCTGGAGTTGATGGTGGCCATGGCCATCACGACTTTGATTGTGACCATTCTGGTTTCCATCACCTCTGTGGCATTGGATACCTGGAACCGCAGCCGCTCGGAGACACGCGCAGCGCGTCAGGCGAAAATCCTGGTGGACACCCTCTCTAGGGATTTGGAGTCTCTGGTTTCACGCAAGACGGGAAATTTCGAATGGCTCTCTGCCAAGGTGGCGGACAAGGTGGGCCCGGCGGCCAATCAGACGGCCAATGCTTCCGAACTGGTGTTCTACACCAGCGCAACGGATCGTTATGACGGCCAACTCGGTGTGGCCAACCAGGATCTGGGGGGGAATGTCTCCTGCGTCGCCTACCGGCTGGATTACAAGGATCCGATCAAAACCGGCACCAAGGAAAACCTCTACACCTTCGCCCTCTATCGCAAGTTGGTGAATCCGGATCAGACCTATAATAAAATCTTTGGTGCCACGGATCTGGAGCAGACCTTCACTGCCAGTTATCCTGCCGATTCAGTCACAGAATTGAAAAACTATGTTTGTGAAAACATCTATCAATTCAGTGTGACTTTTTGCGTCTCTGCAACAACCGCCACCGGGGAGAAGAAAATTATCCCTATCACGATCAATGAAGATGTGGCAAACAGCAAGGCCTCGGAGTTCCACATCAGAGGCACCGGCATCGCCACGGATTTTGCAGGAGCCGCTGGTGTAACAGCCCAGGAATTGCAGGCAGGAAACGTGAGTTCCATCGAGGTCTCCGTCACCGTGCTATCCGATAGTGGTCTGGAGCAACTCCGCCGCCGCAAATTCAACGATACTCAAAAGGCCGAGTTCCTCGCGAAGAACTCCTTCCAGTTCTCCAAAAAAATCCAACTGACTGGCCAGTAATTCCATCTTCGGAAAATACCTAAGACTCAAAGCGTCGTCCACGGACTGACGATAGCTTATGAAACTTACAAAACATCCAGATTCGATAAGCTCGCGTGGAGACTTCGTCGAATTTGTAAAAGCTCTAGGCAAAGATCTCCAGAATGATCCTACCTCTTGGGAAAATGCGACGTTGGAACGGTTTCTTGAAGCAGTAGCAGCTTGGGTGGAAGATATGGATGGCTACTATCTCAACCAAGGCAGGCCTGTTCCCGTTCAGCCAGACTGGAAGGTGATGGGCGATATTCTGATGGCGGCAAAGATGTACGAGTGAATCTGTGAGGAGATCACTTTATGTTCCTGCTCCCCAGGGAGGTGCCGCTCCCCTGTAAGCCGGATTCTGTCCATCCCACTTTCGCGGAACTGTGCGACCATTTCTCTCACCCCGCCGGAGCGGAGCGCCCTGTTTTCACAGAGTGCGACTAATACCCGGAGGTTGACGGGCGGGCAGCCCTTCTCCTGTTCTGTCTTGCACCACGTGGGGTTTGCCGTGCCGTCCGGTTGCCCGGATTCGCGGTGGGCTCTTACTCCACCATTTCAACCTTACCTGTGTCCTTGCGGACCATCGGCGGTATCTTTCTGTTGCACTTTCCGTCCGGCAGCCTCGCGACTACCGTCCCTCACTTTCGCAAGGCACGCTGCCCTATGGTGTCCGGACTTTCCTCAACTACCAGCTTGCACCGTAATTGCGATCGCCCGGGGAGCGGCGGCGGGAAGGTGAGGGGTATTCATTCACTTTCCAATCAAAAAGACATCCACCAGAAACCAGGCGACCATCACCACGCCCATCACCAGATTGAAGGCCATGCCGGCGAGGGTTCCCACCACGGAGCCTACTCCAGAGACGGCGGCTGGTTTCGGGTGTTTGCGGGCGATGAGGATTTCGAAGGTGAAGGCTCCGATCAGCGGGCCAAGCAGCAGGCCCAAGGGGAGGAAAAAAAGTCCTGCCAAGCTGCCGATGAGTGCGCCGAGAGCACCCCATTTCGTGCCACCGAATTTTTTTGCGCCGGCTGCACCGCTCACCATTTCAAAGACTTGTGAAATGCCAGCCAGTGCTGCCAGGACCAGAAAGGACCACCATTTCAGCCCGGATGCCTCGCGCAGCATCACCCAGTGGGCCACTGCACCGATGAAAATGATCACATGGCCGGGAAGCATCGGCAGCACGCAGCCCACCAGCCCGGCGATCATGAGGCAGCCCGTCACCAGCCAGGCCACTCCTGTTCCCACTTCATGCCAGATGGCGGCTGTTTGAAATTGTTCCCACATGCTTTGTTTACTACTCCCCGTTGACTTCTGGCGCAATCCTTGTGCAGCCTTTGCCATTGAGTTGCCAGTGCGACCCGATAGTCTCCGCTCCGTCAAGACCATGAAGCATTTCCGGATTTTCAAAACCCTCGCTCTCCTCGGCTGTTTTCTCCCCTGTGGCCTCCTGGCGCAGGCTCCAGAAAGCGTCATGGTGGTGGAAGCCTACTCAGGGAAAATTCTCGTAGCCCAAAACGCTGCGGTGAAACGTCCTATCGCCAGCCTTACCAAGATCGCCATGGCGGCCGTGGCTGTGGACTGGGCCACCGCTACGGGAAATGACATCGGCAACGTCACCATCACCGCTCCCTCCACCATTCAACTGGTGGGTGGCCCCAATCCCATGAACCTGCAGCCGGGGGAAACCATCACCCTGAAGGATGCGCTTTATTCCGCTCTCCTTGGCTCGGATAATCTGGCGGCCCTCACCATCGCCGATCACATCGGACGGGAGATTCTTTCCCGCCGTGGTGGCAGTGGGGATCCGGTGGGAGCCTACGTGGAGGAAATGAACCGTCTGGCCAAGGCCGTGGGCACGACCAATACCCAGTTCAATAATCCTCATGGTCTGGATACCGGGAAAAAAGGTTCCGGCTATTCCACGGCTGCGGATGTCGTCCGGCTTTCCGCTTACGCCATGCGGAAAAATGCCATCACCTTCATCGTTCGCCAGAAGGAGCGCCAAGTGGTGGTGAATGGCTTGAATGGGAAGCGTGCCTACAAGGTGAAAAACACCAATGAACTGATCGGTGAGCCCGGCGTCTCCGGCCTGAAGACCGGCACCACCTCCAATGCCGGTCCCTGTGTTTCCATCTGCGTGGATCGCGATCCTGTAGTTCGTGCAAAGGCGGATGGCACCAAGGGAGTGACCCCCCGCCGTTTGATCGTGGTGGTTTTGAATAATCCGGATCGTTTCAACCGCGCCCGTGGGCTGATCCAGCAAGGCTGGGCTGCCTACGATCCATGGTTGGCAGCCGGAGCTCCCCTGCAGGATCGCAATCGTGAGATCCTGCCGATGACCATACCGCAATAAATTCAAATCACCGTTTGATTGGCGGGAAAGATGCTGCGTTAGTCCTCCCCTCGGATAACCTGGTTAGACCTCAAACTTTTATGCGAATTGGTATTCTTAACAGCGGTGGCGATTGCCCCGGCCTCAATGCAGTGATTCACGGCGTCGTCGGCGCGGCGGATCAGCTGGGCTGGGAGGTGATTGGCTTCAAGGATGGTTTTGAAGGCCTGCTTCCTCCTGGGGATTACACCATTCTCAGGCCAAAGGACACCATCGGCATCCTGAAAATGGGTGGCACTATCCTGGGCACCACCAACAAGGGCCACTTCGGCGCCAAGATCGGAAAGGGAGACATTGCCGAAGTTCCTCAAGATATCGTGGACAAGGCAAAGCGGACGATGGACCAACTGGACATTTCCGCGCTCATCATCGTGGGTGGCGATGGCTCGCTTACCACCGCCCTCCAGCTTTACGGCCAAGGGTGGCCGGTGATTGGTGTGCCTAAGACGATTGATAATGACCTCAGTGCCACGGCCATGACCTTCGGCTTCGATAGTGCGGTCACCACGGTGGTGGATGGGCTGGACCGCCTGCATACCACGGCAGAAAGTCACAAACGGGTGATGGTGCTGGAAGTAATGGGCCGCCATGCGGGCTGGATCGCTCTCTGGGGCGGCATCGCCGGTGGCGCGAATGCCATTCTCCTCCCTGAAATCCCGTTTTCTCTCGAAAAAGTGGCGGAGTGCATCAAGCAGCGCGACGCCCAAGGCTACCACAGCAGTCTGATCGTCGTGGCGGAAGGGGCCAAGATGCCTGAGGGAGACATCGTGACCGTTCATGCCAATGAAGGCGGGGAAGTCCGCCTGGGCGGCATCGGTGAGCAGGTGGCCATCCAACTGGCCAAGCTGACGGGCAAGGAGACGCGCTCCTGCACGCTGGGCCATCTTCAGCGGGGCGGTGCTCCCACTGCGCTGGATCGCATCCTCGGCATGCGTTTCGGCGTCATGGCGGTGAAGCTGGCCAAGGAAGGTGCGTTCGGTCGCATGGTCAGCTATCAGGCATATCATGTCGATTCCGTGCCCATTCAGGAAGCGGTGAATAAACTTCGTCTCGTCGATCCGGCAGGTGAGCTGGTGCAGGCTGCCAAGGCAGTGGGCATCAGCTTGGGCGATGAATAAAGGCTCTTACCGCCATCGATCTCCATAATTTCAAATCACTGATAGAAACTCCCATGTCATCCGATCCTTTACTCCAGCTTCTCCGTTCCAAAGCCCGCATCAGCCATCAGGAAATCGCTGAGCTTCTATCCATGACACAGGAAGGTGTGAGTGGAAAAATATCAGGCTGGGAAGCGGATGGCACCATCCTGGGCTATCATGCGGTTATCAATCCTGAGCACGCAGGAGACACGGCGGTATCCGCCTTCATTGAGGTGAAGGTGACGCCAGAGCGGGGTGGTGGCTTTGATCGTCTCGCCATGCGGATCGCCCGCTTCGATCAAGTGGTTTCCTGTTACCTGGCCAGCGGCGGTTACGATCTGATGGTGGTGGTGGAAGGAACGGACTTACGGGAAGTGGCCCGCTTTGTTTCGGAAAAACTCAGTTCTCTGGATGGCATCCTCTCCACGGCCACGCATTTCCGGCTCAAGACCTATAAGGAAAATGGTTTCATCTTTGAAGGTGAGACCGTGACCGAGAGACTTGCCGTTTCTCCGTAAGTGCCGGACAGGACAATGAAAGCCCGTCATGGACTGCATGCATTCATTGTCCCGGCATCCTTGAATTCCTGCTTGGGATTTCCCGTCCTCCGCAGGAAGATGCGCCATGCAAAGGAGGCTCCGGGGATTGATTCTGGCAGGTGGGCGCAGCACACGGATGGGGCGGGACAAAGCCTCACTGCTTCATGCGGATGGCCGTTCATTGGCCCGGCGCTGTCATGACCTCTTACAGGAGGTGGGCTGTGAAACGGTGGTGCTCTCCTTGCGTGCCGGGCAGGAAGTCCCCACAGGCCTTGAAGGCGTGACGGAGTTGGAAGTCATCCGTGATCCCGAAGGTGAAAGCCAGGGGCCCATGGCCGGAATCATGGCCGGAATGCTCACGGATCCAGCAGCGGATTGGCTGGTGGTCGCCTGTGATCTTCCCAGATTGGATCACGAGACACTGGCCGCCCTGGTCCATGGCAGGCGGGAAGGGGAGCACTTTCTGGCCTATCGCAGTGAGGAGGATGGAATGCCGGAACCCTTGTGTACCTGGTATGCCAGCGAGGCCCTGCCCATCCTCATGGCAGCGCATCAGGAAAATATCAAAAGACCTCGCAGGATTCTGATGGATCACCAATGCCGCATGCTGGAGCCGGTGAGTCCGCGGGCATTGGAAAATGCGAATACCCCTGATGAATGGGCCGTGGCCATGGATAGGGAAATCTCCCCCGAGTGGCGGGCGGAGCTGCAGCACATCTTCATTTCTCCCGGAAATGATTTCAAAGGCCGCCATGGACTGGGCCGCCTGCACCATGGCATTCAGGAGCTTTCCGAAGTGGAGTGTGTGGCGGGAAAGGGCCTGGTGGGGGACCGCTACTATGACTTCAAGCCGGACTTCAAGGGGCAGGTCACTTTTTTCGATGCTGCGGTGGTCATGGAGGCAAAAGACAAATTCAATCTGCCCGATCTATCAGCCTCGCTCTTTCGCAGAAACCTCATCATTTCCGGAGTCGATCTGGGAGAATGGAATGGCAAACGCTTTCGCTTCCAAGGTGTGGAATTCGAGGCCAGCGAGGAGTGCAAGCCGTGCTACTGGATGGATGAAGCGATCACTCCCGGCATGAATGATTTTCTAACCGGAAATTTCCGTGGAGGCTTGCGCGCAAGGATTCTATGCAATGGAACCCTGAGGAAAAATGGATAGGGAATCCGGTCCAGAGTAAGGGAAACGGGTGCAATTCCCAAAAGGGCGGATGAAATCATTTCAAAGCTGAGGAAATGTTGTATCCTACGGCGTGAATCCTCCCACCCGCTTGTTTTCCTTTGCCGCCAATGTTTGGACCATGTCGTTTCCACTCAGGGCGTTAGGGATAAACGTGCAGCGGAATGTAACGATCGTCCGTCTGGCATCCGGGAAGCTGATCATTCACTCGACTGCGCCGTTCACGGGGGCGGATGTGGCCGCCATCCGGGAATTGGGCAGTCCGGAGTGGGTGGTGGATGTGCTGCTGCGGCATGATACATTTTCAGTGGAAGGCAGTCACGCATTTCCTGTCGCCAGCTATCTCACGCCTCCCGGCTTTGAGGCTCCGGCAGGTGTCATTGTTAGCTCACTGCTTCCGCCTCCTCTGGAATGGGAGAATGAAATCTCGGTCCTTCCGATCGATGGCGCTCCTTCCTTCGGAGAAATCGTCATGCTTCACAAACCTTCCGGGACGCTGATCGTGGGGGATCTGTTGTTCAATTTCACCGGGCATGCCAGCCTCTGGAAAAGGCTGCTGCTTTCGCTGGGTTCCGTGGGTGGGAAGTATGATCCGGGATTCACACGGCCTTTCAAATCCGCCATTACGGACCGTGGTGCCTTTTCCAGATCGGTCAGCCGCGTACTGGACTGGGATTTCGATCGAATCATCGTGGGGCATGGAAATCCCATCCTCACGGGAGGGAAGGAAACCTTGAGAAGGACACTGACGGCGGCTGGAATTGCCGGACTGTAGGAGCGATGTAAGTCTCCACAACGGCGGGTTGACTCAGTGCCGTATGGTTGGATACTGCCCTCGCCCCATTTCAGATTTACCCATGGAAAACGTCATCATCATCGGAACAGGCTGCGCCGGATACACGGCTGCCATCTACACCGCTCGTGCCAACCTTACTCCCTTGTTGTTGTCCGGCACGCAACCAGGCGGCCAGCTCACCACGACCACGGAAGTGGAGAACTTTCCGGGCCACCCGGACGGCATCATGGGACCGGATCTCATGATGAAAATGCAGGCA